>ENA-UONY01001424-UONY01001424.1-human-gut-metagenome-genome-assembly--contig:-CS9-NODE-1424-length-20376-cov-41.041090_pt1 | contig 20376 bp, 10 predicted proteins | sample MGYA00242465_ERZ724012 | MGnify/ENA metagenome assembly ERZ724012 | reverse complement strand
ATTTCGTCCGGCGTGGCAAAGCAGATGCGCAGCGATGTGTTCCGCAAGGTGGAAAGCTTTTCCAACACGGAGTTCGATAAATTTTCCACCGCATCGCTCATCACGCGCACGACGAACGACGTGACGCAGGTGCAGATGCTTATTTCCATGGGTCTGCGTTTGATGTGCTACGCGCCGATCATGGGCGTGGGCGGCATTATTTTCGCGCTGCAAAAAAGCGTTTCGCTAAGCTGGATCATCGCGCTCGCGGTCATCGTTTTGCTGGGGCTTGTCATCGTGCTTTTAAACGTTGCAATGCCGAAATTCAAAAGCTTGCAGCGTTTGACGGACAGATTAAACCTCGTCAGCCGCGAGAATTTGAGCGGCATGCTCGTGGTACGCGCGTTTACGAATGAGAAATTCGAGGAGGCGCGCTTTGATAAGGCGAATGAAGACCTCACCCGCACAAACCGCTTTACCCAGCGCGTGATGAGCATTACAATGCCGATCATGATGCTCATCATGAATCTTGTCACGCTGCTCATCATGTGGGTGGGTGGGCACGCCATTGCGGAATCCACCATGCAGGTAGGCGACATGATGGCGTATATCCAGTACACGATGCAGATCATCATGTCGTTCCTGATGATTGCGATGATCTTCATTATGGTGCCGCGCGCCATGGTTTCCGCAGACCGTGTGCAGGAGGTGCTGACGACGGAGCTTTCCATTAAAGAGCCGGAAAACCCGGTTACACTCGGTAATGAAAGCGGTGAGCTGCGTTTTGACGACGTTTCCTTCCGCTACGGCAACGCCGAGGAAGATACCTTGAGCCACATTTCGTTTACCGCCAAGCCCGGCCAAACGACGGCGTTTATCGGCGCGACGGGTGCGGGAAAGTCGACGCTCATCAACCTCATCCCGCGTTTTTATGATGTCACCGGCGGCGCAGTTTACCTGAACGGCAAGGATATCCGCACGCTTTCGCAAAAGGAACTGCGCGATAACATCGGCTACGTGCCGCAGAAGGCCATGCTGTTCTCCGGCACAATCGATTCCAACATCAAGTACGGCAAGGAAGACGCCGATGTGAACGAGGTGCTGGCAGCGCTCGATTGCGCACAGGCTACGGAATTTGTCAGCGAGTTGCCGAACGGCGTGGAAAGCTCCATCGCGCAGGGCGGCAGCAACGTTTCCGGCGGCCAGAAGCAGCGCCTTGCCATTGCCCGTGCGCTCGTGAAAAAAGCGCCGGTGTATATTTTCGATGATAGCTTCTCCGCGCTCGATTTCAAAACGGATGCAAAGCTGCGCCGTGCGCTGACGAAATACACGGAAAACGCTGTCGTGCTCATCGTCGCGCAGCGCGTTTCCACCATCATGAACGCCGAGCAGATCATAGTGCTGGATGAAGGCAAAATCGTCGGCAAGGGCACGCACAAAGAGCTTTTGAAAACATGCCCGGAATACCGCGAGATTGCGGAAAGTCAGCTTTCAAAGGAGGAATTGGCATGAGCGAACCGAAAAGAAACGCACCGCGTCCGCACGGGCCCGGCAGAGGCATGATGCCCACCGAAAAAGCCAAGGACTTCAAAGGCAGCTTTAAAAAGCTTATTTCGTATCTTTCCCCGTTTAAGTTTAAAATACTCATCGTCGTCATTTTCGCGGCGCTTTCCACCGTGTTCACGATCGTCGGCCCGAAGATCCTCGCAAAAGCGACCGATGAGCTGACAGCCGGCTTGATGCGCATCATCACCGGCGCTGCGGAGGGCATTGACTTTGGCTATATCGCGAAAGTTTTACTGTTCCTTGTGGGGTTATATGCGTTGAGCGCGCTGTTCTCCTACATTCAGGGATTTACGATGTCCGGCGTTTCGGCGAAGGTCTCGTACAACATGCGCCGTGCCATTATGGAGAAGATCGACCGCCTGCCCGTCTCGTATTTTCACAAAACGAGTCAGGGTGACGTGCTTTCCCGCATCACGAACGATGTTGATACGCTCAGCCAGAGTCTTAACCAGAGTATCACGCAGCTTATCACGTCTGTGTGCTCCATCATCGGCGTGCTTATTATGATGCTTTCCATCAGCTGGCAGTTGACGCTTGTCGCGCTGTGCATCGTGCCGATTTCGTTGCTGCTTGTCGGACGCATTGTGAAATCCTCGCAGAAATATTTCATCGGCCAGCAGGAATACCTCGGCGCGGTGAACGGCCACGTGGAGGAAATGTACGGCGGGCACGTCGTCGTGAAGGCGTTTAACGGCGAAGCGCGCTCCATGGAGAAATTCGAGTGCGAAAACGAAAAGCTCTATAACGCGGGCTGGAAGTCGGAGTTCCTCTCCGGCCTGATGCAGCCGATCATGGGCTTTGTGGGCAATCTCGGCTACGTTGTGGTGTGCATTTTGGGCGCATCTATGGCGGCAGGCGGCAGCATGACCATCGGCGGCATTCAGGCGTTCATCCAGTATCTGCGCAGTTTCACGCAGCCCATCACCCAGATGGCAAGCATCTCAAGTCAGGTACAGCGCACCATGGCGGCGGCAGAGCGCATTTTCAATTTCCTTGATGAGCCCGAGATCGTCGAAAAAACACCGAAATACACCGTGGAAAACAGCAATATCCGCGGCGACATTCGCTTTGACCACGTTTGCTTCGGCTACGAAGACACCGACGAGACGGTCATCCACGATTTCTCCGCCGATGTGAAAGCGGGCCAGAAGATCGCTATTGTCGGTCCGACGGGTGCAGGCAAAACGACTATGGTAAAGCTTCTCATGCGCTTCCACGACCTTAAATCCGGCAGGATCTACCTTGACGGCAAGGACATCACGGAGTTTGCCCGCGGCGACCTCAGAAAAGAATTCGGCATGGTTCTGCAGGACACGTGGCTTTACAGCGGCACCATCATGGAGAACATCCGTTACGGCCGCTTGGACGCGACGGACGAGGAGGTCATTCAGGCGGCAAAAGCGGCGCAGGTTGACCACTTTGTGCGCACACTGCCGGACGGCTACAACACGATCCTCAATGAAGAAGCGACGAATGTCTCGCAGGGACAGAAGCAGCTGCTCACCATCGCCCGTGCGATTTTGTCCGACAGCCGCATCATGATCCTTGACGAAGCGACAAGCTCCGTCGATACGCGCACCGAGCTTTCCATCCAGACGGCGATGGATAACCTGATGCGCGGCCGCACAAGCTTTATCATCGCGCACCGCCTCTCGACAATCCGCAATGCTGACCTCATCCTCTGCATGAAAGACGGCGACATCGTGGAGCAGGGCACGCATGAAGAATTGCTCGCAAAAAACGGCTTCTACGCAAACCTCTACAACAGTCAGTTCGAGCACGCAGAGGAAAGTGCGTAAAACGCCTGTAAAACAAAACGAAGCTGTCTTCTCTGACAAAGAGAGGGCAGCTTTTTTGGTGGTTTTGAAGATTGACAAACGCCTAAAAGGACGGCTACAATAACCGCATAAAGGGGGCGTTTGTATGTTTTTGGATGAACTGAAAAAGAGGAATGTGCCGAGTTTAAAATCGCGCGCGGAGATGCTGGAGCTTTTGCAGCGGGAGGAATACGGCTGCTTGCCGAAGGCGCCGGAATCGTTTGTTTGGGAAGCGGAGCCCGGCGTTGCGGATAATTTCTGCGCGGGCAAGGCGACACTGGAAAAGCTGACGTTTCGGGTTGTGGTAAACGGCAAAGATTTCGCGTTCCCGGTGTATTTGGCTGTGCCGACCGCAGAGGGGCCGCACCCGTTTTTTGTCCACATCAATTTCAGAAGCGATGTGCCGGACCGCTACATGCCGACGGAGGAACTCATCGACAACGGCTTTGCGGTGCTTTCGTTCGGCTATGAGGATGTGACGCGCGACGACGGCGACTTCACCTCCGGCCTTGCGGGTGTTCTGTATGAAAACGGCAAACGCGCGCCGCATGACGCGGGTAAAATCGCGCTGTGGGCGTGGGCGGCGATGCGCTGCATGGACTATGCCGAGCACGACGAGCGGCTGGACTGCGCAAAGTCCGTTGTGTGCGGGCATTCGCGCCTCGGCAAAACGGCACTGCTCACTGCTGCGCTGGATACCCGCTTCGCGTTTGGCTACTCGAACGATTCCGGCTGTGCCGGTGCGGCGCTGTTCCGCGGCAAAAAAGGCGAGCAGCTTGACGATATTTATAGGCAGTTTCCGTTCTGGTTCAGCGAATCGTTCGGGCAGTATGTCGGCAAAACGGACGCGCTGCCGTTTGACCAGCACTACTTGCTCGCGAGCATTGCGCCGCGCTATGTATATGTGGCGTCTGCGACGGGCGACGACTGGGCAGACCCTGCGTCCGAGCTTTTGAGCTGCTATGCGGCGGCAGCGGGGGACAAGGAGGCGTTTCCCTATGAAGAAACGTCGGAAGACTACGATTTTAACCTGCACGCGGGCCGCATCGGCTATCACCGCCGCCCCGGTCTGCACTATTTCAGCCGCGAGGACTGGAACCGGTTTATTGCGTTTTTTAGGAGCAAGCAATAAGGCGAGAAAAGCCGAGCGGTTATAATAAGAAGGGCGGCGTATTGCCGTCCTTTGGGAGACCCCCTAAATGGGTCTCCCACGAGGGAATAGTCCACTGGACTGTTCCCTCTCCCGTCCTGATTTTTTGGAAGGCAAATAAATTTCGTCGTCTGCGGACGACGACTTAGGGCGCTGCCCTAAGAACCCGCGACCTTTTTGAAAAAAGGTCGATCAAAAACTTTTTGCGTCGCTTCTCTATGAAGACGAAAAATGCATACAAAAACGGCGAAATCCTGAACAGGACTCGCCGTTTTCTTATGCTTTACTTTAATTCTTGCGGTTGAAATTGATGAGGCAGCCGGCTTTGACGATCTTCTTTTCGTCTTCCGTCATCGGGGCAATGTAAAGCTCGATCTCCTTTACTTCATCGCCGAGCACATACGCTTTAATGCTCTGCATATCGCCGTCCATGGCGTCCAAAACGTTCGGGACGAGGATATAATCACCGATCTCGAAGGCGGGTTCACTCTTCATCTGGAACGGCAGCATGCCCCAGTTCATCACGTTGGAGCGGTAGCGCTTGGTGGCGTACTCGGAGCAGATATTCGCAAGGCCGCCCAAGACGCGCTGGCAGCTTGCCGCCTGTTCGCGCGCGGAGCCGTCACCGGGCTTCACGCAGTAAATGACACTGCCGATTTCGATTGTCTTTTCATCGACGTCGGGCAGGATGTTTTTCACTTTCCCGAGTGCGTTTTTCAGAGCTTCATCGCTTTGTGCTTCGCCCGCAAGTCTCGCTTTTTCGAGTGCACGGACGTCCTTTGCACGCTGCACGTAACCGGGGTCGCGGCGGGAGAGTGTGAACTCCGCAAGCCCCAGTGGATTGGAGCGGTACGAAGACGTTTCGCCGGACGGGATCAATTCGTCGGTCGTTGTGACCTTATCCATGATCTTCGAGCAGACGCGCAGCAGAATGTTCTGCGCAAGTGCCTCCTGCTCCGGCCAATCCTTGATGTTCGGGCCGTAGATGAGCTTATCCTCCGGCTCTGCCTTGCCGAAGCCGTTGTAAATGCGGGCGCGGTAGGAGGAATCATCGTAGTTGTATTCCAGCACTTCGTAGTCGTCCGCGTACTTTTCGGCGGAGGTCAAAATGCCGCCGTTTGCCGCCGTTGCCGCGATAGAACGTGCGTCCATGAGTGCGACGGCGCTCAGTTGGCCTGCGCCCGGCTTGGAGCCTTCGCGGTTCGGGAAGTTGCGTGTGGCGTGGCGGATGCTCAGCGCGTTATTCGCCGGTGTATCACCTGCGCCGAAGCACGGGCCGCAGAATGCGGTTTTCACGATGGCGCCCGTCGCCATGAGGTCGGAAATGGCGCCCTTTGCGAGCAGATCCATAAACACCGGCTGTGAGGACGGGTAGACGTCCAGTGTGAATTCGCCCTGACCGCACTGCGCGCCCTTTAAGATGTGCGCCGCCGCCATGACGTTCGTATATGTGCCGCCCGCGCAGCCCGCAATGATGCCCTGCTGCACCTGCAAACCCTTTGGGGTGATCTTATCCGTCAGACTGAATTCGATATCCTTGCCTTCCGTCAAGCGCGCGGCTTCCTTTTCTACTTCGCGCAGGATGTCGCCGAGATTCGCGTTCAGCTCGTCAATCTCAAACGCGTTGCTCGGGTGGAATGGCAGCGCGATCATCGGCTTTACGGTGGAAAGGTCTACATAGACCAAGCCGTCGTAGTATGTCACGTCGGCCGGCTTTAACTCGCGGTAATCGTCCGCGCGGCCGTGCTTTGCGAGGTACGCCTTCGTGTCGTCGTCTGTGCACCAGACGGAGGTGAGACATGTGGTCTCGGTCGTCATGACGTCCACGCCGTTGCGGTAATCGGTCGTCATGCTCTTGATGCCGGGGCCGACGAACTCCATGACCTTGTTTTTTACGTAGCCGTTTTTAAACACCGCACCGATGATGGCAAGCGCGATGTCCTGCGGGCCCACGCCCGGGCGCGGCTTGCCGGTGAGGTACACCGCCACAACGCCGGGGTACGCGACATCGTACGTGTTTTCGAGCAGCTGCTTGACGAGCTCGCCGCCGCCTTCGCCGATGGCCATGGTGCCGAGCGCACCGTAGCGCGTGTGGGAATCGGAGCCGAGAATCATTTTGCCGCAGCCCGCCATGGCCTCGCGCATGTACTGGTGAATGACCGCCATGTGGGGCGGCACATAAATGCCGCCGTATTTGCGCGCGGCGGAAAGGCCGAACACGTGGTCGTCCTCGTTGATGGTGCCGCCCACGGCGCACAAGCTGTTGTGGCAGTTTGTGAGCACGTAGGGGATGGGGAACTTCTCCATGCCGGAGGCGCGCGCCGTCTGAATGATGCCGACGAACGTGATGTCGTGCGAGGCGAGCGCATCAAATTTTAAGCGCAGGTTCTGCATATCCTCTGCGGTGTTGTGCGCTTTTAAAATGGAATAGGCGATGGTACCCTGTTTTGCCGTGTCTTTTTGATAGGTCTCGGGTGCAGCGGCTTCCGGCACGATCTCTGTGCCGTTCACAAGGTAAACGCCGCCGTCATAAAGCTTTACCATATTCATTCACCGAAGCTTCCGAAGGAGCCCGGAAGCGATCCTTTCTTTTAGCTTTGCATGGCCGCGCAGAAAATCCTGCGCTTAGTTGCTTTCAGTATAGCATAATAAAGGCGGATTTGCAATTTGCATTTCTGCTTTTTCATTTTGTTCAAAAACGGTTCAGTCTTCCGCGATGACTTTTGCTGCGGCGGAGCCCGAAGCGGTCTTCCAAATGCGGATCATCGTCGGGATGCGGCTTTGCAGTTCCGAAACGTGAGAGATGATGCCGACGACGCGCCCGCTTTGGCGGATGCTCTCGAGCGCACGCATGGCGGTATCGAGCGTGTCGGTATCGAGCGAGCCGAAGCCCTCGTCGATGAAAATGGAATCGAGCCGCACCGCGCCCGAGTAGCTCTGCACGACGTCCGAAAGCCCGAACGCGAGGGAGAGTGATGCCAAAAACTGCTCGCCGCCCGAAAGTGTCTCTACGGAGCGGCACGTGCCGCTCATGCCGTCCAAGACCTCAATGTCAAGCCCGCCGTAGCCCGCGCCGCTTTTGCCCTGCTTGTGCTGCAAAGCGTAGCGCCCGCGGCTTAAAACGGAGAAAAAGCGGTTTGCGCTCTGAATGGTCTCGTCGAGCATCATGCCGAGCACGTACTGCAAAAGCGGCACGCGCAAGGCGTTGCTGCGGCCGGTCACGTACCCCGCAAGCTTTGCTGCGCGGCTGTACTGTACGTCGAGCGCGGCGGCTTCCTCCGTGTATTGCTGCACAGCGGCGGCGCTTTCCGCAATGGTGCGCAGGTCGGAACCAAAGCGTCCAAGCTGCACGGAAAGCGTCTGCGTTTCGGTGCTTTTTGCGTCCAGCTCCGCTTTGCTTTGCGGGAGGTCCTTTTCCGGCGCTGCGCCGAGGGCATTTTTCGCTTCCTTTGCGGCGAACATCTGCTGTGCGGCAGCTTTTACGGCCTCGTTTGCGGCAGAAAGCGCGTTTTCCGCGGCGTGGAACGCTTCATCAAGCGCTGCGGTCTCCTGCTCGAGCACACGAATGCGCTTTTGGATTTCGGTCATCTCCAATGTGATTTGCGCCGCATCGCGTATGGTGTCCATGGCGCTTAATTGGCGGCGCTTTTCTTCTAAAGCGGCGCGGTAGGCGGAAAGCGCGGCGTTGTGGCGGCTTTCGACCTGCATAAGCGCTTCACGTTCTGCTTTGAGTGTCTCAAGTTTCTTGTGTGCGGCCGGCGCCTGCGCTGCAAGCTTTTGTGCTTCGTTGAGCGCCGTTTGCGCCGCAATGTAGGCCGCCGTGAGCACTTCTTCGCTTTCTGTGATGCTTTTTACGGCATCGTTTGCAGCGTTTAATTGTGCGAAAGCGACCTCGTGCCGCGCTTTTGCGGCAGCGGCCGTCTGCTCGGCGCGGCTTTGCTCCTGCCGCAGGTCTTCAAGCTTTTTGCGCAGCGCATCAAGTTCTTCTTTTGTTGTCTCACCTGCGCACGGCACGGCGAGCACGGGGTGGTGCACCGCGCCGCAAACGGGGCAGGGCGTGCCGTCCGTGAGCCCTGTGGCGAGCGCGGCGGCGCTGTTTTGGTTCCATTTGGCTTCTGCCGCCGAGAGCAGCTTATCCTGCCCCACGACGGTCAGACGCGCGGTGCGCGCCGCGTCTTCGGCAGCTCCCCACAATTTTTTGCACTGCGCTTCGGCTTTGGCGGCGTCACTGCGCGTTTTCAGCGCGGCAAGCTGTTCGCTTAAGATGGTCTGCGTCTGTAAGAGCGACGCGAGCCGGTCTTTTGCGGCATCGGCCTTTTCGGTGAATGCTTCGCCTACCGCGATGCGCCGCAGCACCTCCGGCAGCTTTTGGCGGTCGTCCTCTGCCTGCTTCTGTACGGCGCGTTCGCGCTCCTCCTCGGCGCGCAGTTCTTTTAAAAGCTGCTCCTTTTGCAGGCTGCGTTCCTGCTCCGCACGCAGCTGTTCGCTTCGTTTTAAAAGTGTGTCTTTTTCGGCGGTCAGCTTTGTAAGTCCCGCGCGGTTCTGCTCGGCGCGCGTATACTGCGCTTTGGCGGAAGCTGCCCGCGTTTCGGCGGTTTTCAGCTGCGCTTCGGCATCGGTCTCGGCTTTTTGGCACTGCTCAAATTGCAGTGCACGGGTGTATTGCTTTTGTGCGAGCGTCAGTGCTTCTTTCGCGGCGGCGAGCGCTTTTTCGGTCTGTGCGCATTCTGATCGAAGCGCTTCCGTTTGCACGGCGAGCGCCTCGGCGGTCTCCGCGCCATGCTTTTCGAGCAGCGATTTCAGTTTTGTCTCGCACGTTTCGCGCTTTGCGTACAGCTTTTTTTGCCGCTCCGTAAATTTCATCGCGATGCGTTCCCATAGTTCGCAGGAGAAAAGCGTTTTCAAAATGGCTGCTTTTTCGGTAGAATTCGCGCGCAGAAGCTGCATGAATTTGCCCTGCGGCAGCACGATGACCTGCGAAAATTGCTCGGCGGTGAGGGAAAGCAGGTTTTCCGCGTAGCCTGTCACATTGCGCGCCGCACCCGAAGCGGCAAGCGCCCAGCCGTCTGCCGTGCGGCGCTTGCACTCGTTTTCTTCCTCGGTGATAAAATCGTCGCTGCCGCGCTTTTTGCGGCGGTACAGCGCGCGGCGGAAGCAATATTCGTCTTCGCCGAGCGCAAAATGATAGACAACCTCGGTGCGGTCGCTGTCTGCGGCGGCAAGGCAGCGCATATCTTGAAACGTGCGTCGCCCGCCCGTCGATTTATAAAAGAGCGCGATGCTCATGGCGTCGAGCAGCGTCGTTTTGCCGCCGCCCGTCTGTCCGGTGATGAGGAACAGCCCCGCTTCGTTCAGCTTTTCAAAATCGATGACGGTGTGCTCCAGATACGGCCCAAACGCCGAAAGCTCCAAACGGATCGGTTTCACGTTGCATCGCCCTCCAGTTCCTTTAGAATTTCCGCAAGCAGCGCTTCGTCCTCCGGCTGCGCTTCCTCACCGCAGACCTCCTTTAAAAAGCCGCGGAAAAGCTCCGCGCGGCTGCGGCTGTGCAGATCGGCTTCCGCCTGCGTGCCTGCGTGCTGCTTTAAAAACCACGTGCTGCGCACGCCGAGTACATTCGGGTAATAGGGGCGCAGTCGGTCGGCCGGGCGGAAAACCGGCTCGTCGTCGGTGAGCAGAATTTCCACATAGTCTTCATTGGGCGCCGCCTGCCCGTTTTCGAGCAGCGCCGCAAACGTACCCTCTATGCGCTTTACGTCGTGCAGAGGGGTTACGGGGATGCACGTTGTTTCCACCGTGTCGCCGAGCGTGACGAGCGTCATGCTCTTTTTCTGGTGCGCTTCGTCTACGGAATATTTGAGCGGTGAGCCCGCGTAGCGCGCCGTGTCGCCTGCTCTTTGCGCCGCGTGCAGGTGCCCGAGCGCCGCATAGTCAAACGGGGAGAAGACATCCGTCGGCACATCGCCCGCGCCGCCGACGAAAAGGCGGCTTTCGGAATCGGAGGTGGAGGCCCCCGCCGCAAAGCAGTGCGCGACCAAAACGTGTTTTTTCGCGGGGTCAAACGCTTTTTCCATTTTTTCCACCGCCGCGCGCATGCAGGCCCCCGCGCCGCGCAGCGTTTCATCGCCTAAAAAATCGCGCATCTGAGCGTTTTCAAAGTACGGCAGCGGGAAAATCTGTATGTTGCCGATCTCGACCGGCGTAAACGCGTCTTTAAGCTCCGTGATGATATGGATGCCGTGCCGCGCAAGCAGGCTTTTGCCCACCGCAATGCGGTCCGGGCTGTCGTGGTTGCCGGAAATGATGACGGCGGGGATGTTCCGTTCGCACAGCGCATCGATGAGCTCGTCGAATAAATGAATCGCATCGACCGAGGCAATCTGCCGGTCGTACAGATCGCCCGCAATGAGCAGCGCATCGGGCTTATATTCATCCAGCGCAGGCAAAAGCGACTGCCGCAAAAAATGCCGCTGGTCATCCATTAAGCTGCGACCGTACAAAAGCCTGCCGAAGTGCAGGTCTGCAATATGTAAAAGCTGCATAGCGTCTCCTTTTAAATTTTTAGTCTGACTTTTTTCTGAATTTGCCGGCGAGCACCTTTTCAGGGGTGCCAAACCGTGCTATAATAATAAAATAGTTAACAGTATTATATCATGTCCGTTGGAGGATAAACAGTGAGAAAACATAAATTTTTATCGATATGCGCAAGCGTTTTGCTGTCGCTTTCCGTTTTGACGACCGGCGTTTTGGCCGATACAGCCGAAAGCACCGCGAGCGATATTTCCACAGATTCCGATACCTCGACTTCGGAAACCGACACAACGACAAACACGGTCGTGGCCAAAAGCAGCGAAATGGGCTTTCCGTGCGATAAGCTCGCAGACCCGAACAGCGCTTCTATTTATATGGTGAGCCTCGACACCGATACCGTTGTCTATACATATAATCCGGACGAGCGCCGCCCCATGGCTTCCATGACGAAGATCATGACGTATATCGTCACGGCGGAAACGGTCAGCGACCTGCAAAACACGCGCACTACGGTGCCGGAAAGCGTTGCCGAGGAGCTTGAGGGCACGGGCTCGTCTTTGGCGGAAATTCAAACGGGCGAAAGCTTTACCATCTATGAGCTTTTGAACCTGATGATGGTGCCCTCCGGCAATGATGCCGCGCTGACGCTTGCAAAATATGTGGATTCTTTGAATATCACGGCCGATGACCCGCAGTATGACGAAGACGGTGACGGCAAAATGAGCTGTGTGGAGCTGATGAACAAGAAGGCCGCGGAGCTCGGCTGCACGAACACGCATTTTGTAAACCCGCACGGTTTGTACGATGAAAACCACTACACCACCGCGCGCGAGATGGCGACCATTACGGAGTATGCGCTGACAATGCCGTATTTTACGGACGTCACCTCGCAGACGTCTTACACGCAGCCGCCGACGAACATGACAAGCGAGGAACGCACCGTCACCACGACGAACCGCATGCTTTTGAGCTATGACGATGAGTATTACACCTATGCCACCGGCGTAAAGACCGGCTCCCTAAATGAATCCGGCTACTGCATTTCCGCCACGGCTACGTATGACGGGTACAGTTACCTTGTCGTGTGCATGGGCAGCCCGTATATCGACAGCGAGGGCAACCATATCGATTATCACGGCGAAATGTACGATGCCGCGACGCTGTTCCGCTGGGCATTTTTGAATATCGAAAACAAAACGCTCGTTACGGACGGCGAGCTTCTCGGCGAGGTGAGTCTCAAATACGCGTGGGGCAAAGACCGTCTGCAGGTGCTGGCGCAGGGCAATCTCACCGCAACACTGCCGAGCAGTCTGGAAAGCGGCGCCATCACCACAAAGCTCGATCTGCCCGAAAGCGTGAAAGCGCCCATCAAAAAGGGCGATTACGTCGGTACCGCCACGTTCTATTATAACGGCGCGGAGCTTTCCACCGTTGCGCTCGTCGCCGCGGAAAGCGTGGAGCGCAGCGAAATCGTGCAGGTTTTGCAGCAGGGGCAGGAGGTGCTCACCTCCACGTGGTTTATCGTTACGGCCACCATTTTGCTGGTCTTGGCTGCCGCGTATGCTATCCTTGCCATCCTGATGAACCGCAAAAACAAAAAAGTCCGCCGCGTAAAGAAATACAGAGATTTGTAAGTACAGAACAAAACCCCGATCCGTTTAATGTGCGGAATCGGGGTTTTAGCGTTCACGGAGCGAACAATTCACTTGCCGTAAGGCAAATTTCACCATAATCTTCCTACGTTCTCACCTGCCGGCTCGGTCGGGGCTGGACGGTCGCCACCGGCGACCAGCCCCCTTCGGATTATGAGCCGCAGGCGCATAGATGGAAAGTCGCAGGCACAAACTTGCCCAAAACAAGAAAAAACTCAGTTGTTCAAAAGAACAACTGAGTTTCTTTGGAAGGGGTGGACACTTTAGATGCCGCCTTCAAATACTTCAATCAAAGTCTTTTATGCGTCAATTTTTATACGCAAAGTATTTGCCAGCTGATAACGATTTTGTGCTTGAATTTCACTATACACATCTAAAGTACCGCTAACATCTTCAATAGTAGCAACCAGTGCGTATGGAACATCTAAATTTTCCTCATCCCAACGAGAGAAAAGTTCCAGCCATATTTGCCAGTCACCAGAATTAAACGACGTAAATGTTTTAGTGAATTGACAACAGACATCCCATTTCCTTCGGCCTTCAGAATAGTCTTGTGCTACCGGCAACAAACGGCCATCTGGATGAGACTTTTTTAGTGAGGCTCGAATAAACGCTCCTAAATATTCGCTACCCTTTGTGCGATCAACCGGTGGTAGCGTAAGACAAGTGACAGTAACGCGAGCTACATTTCTGCCTACCTGAGCAGCTAAAACTTCTGGCATATAGATTTTCACGCGTTCCTTGGTTAGTCTGTTAAGGCTTCCTGTCCTTAAGAAAGTTACTCGAGAAGGAGATGAGAATTTGCTATCCTCCACCGAAGCAATTCCTCTTCCATAAAGGTTATGGGCAAAGGCTAATTCTTCATTTTCCATCTCATCACTTTCCCATAGAGGCTTTGCATTGTGATACAGCAGAGCTTTTGCAAGCAAAATATCATTATTAGGAGTATTGTTACATATTTCCGCTAAATCACCGGCAACAGTAGGAGCGGTAAAACTAGTTCCTGCATCTGGTTCCACAGTTGCATTTGTGGTAAGAACTAACGAGGCCATATCAGCAGGCACATGGGCACCCGCCCCATCTAATGATATAGTACCACCATAAGCACACATATCGGGCTTTGAAAAACCAGCAAAACCTGGCCCTCGTCTACTGTATGGAGCAATAATATTTTTCCCAGAAAGACTACCAACATGATCCTCGCTTGTAACTGCTCCTACTACGATACTGAGCATAGAATCGGCAGGGGGAGCAATTCGCGAATCATCATCATCTAGTATATCGTCAATGGAAGTTTCCGTTTTCCAAAGTTCATGATTTCCGGCAGAAACAACAAACTGGACCCCATATTTCAGCTGCAATGCATCAAGTTCAAATCCTATAATACTCATCTCATCACCTTCAATAGGAAGACTCGCATTTGCAGATAAGTTGTATATCTTCGAAACCCCATGATAAGCCTCAACAGCCTTTTGAATACGCTGGATTATGATATTTTCTGGAACAGAACCATCAAGTATATTGCAATCAATAACTCTTGCGCGGGGAGTAATGCAATGAGAAAGTGCCAATTGTTGTCCCATATGTGCAAATGATACTCTACTCGCTACTCGTGTTCCGTGATCTCTATCGCCCCCAGGAGATAGGGGAGGCATCCAATGTTCGATTACAAGTTGATCAAACGGAGAAGGAAAGTTTATCCCGGAGTCAAGAACAACGACAATTGGCAGATTTTCTAAATCAATTTCATCATCCATTTGTGCAGAAGATGGAATATTCATCAGAAAATCATCTACACCTACACTAAAAAAACGGGTCTCCTCAATTCTATATATTGCAGAGTCATTCTCAAAACGGCTTAAAGTGCTAGATGGAACAACCGCACGAATTACAGGCGTTCTATCAGAGAGGTAATAGGGGTCCTGCTGAATTTGTCCCTGCACAATGTGAATTTTTTCTTTCACCTTTTCAATTGCTATTGCATAGTCCTTAGATTGCAAATTAGGAATAAACATAAGTTGAATATCTACTGTTTCTGGAGGCCGATCAATATATACTTTTTTTCTTAGCTCTCCGGAATTCTTCTCTGTTCCTATATATGGAGCAATACTTTCTATATAGTCAAATTGAGTTTTATTTGTGCCATTTGCCGTATATGCTGCAACACGATTCCTTAATATCTGGAACTGATGTTTCGTTGTAGAGACTATTGCGTGTCGCTCATCCTTAACTGCATTTACGTACATTCCATTCTTGGAAAACAAATCAGACTGATGCTGAATTTTTTCGCCCTCTGGCAGCTCAACTTTAAATACGTATAATCCAGCATCATGTAAGGAGTCATCTTCTTTAAGTTCTTCGACGGCTTGCTTAACTAATTGAAGTCCATGGCTCAATTTAGCACCGTGTTCAGAATAAACAATATCACGAGGTGTAGTTCTACCAGTAGGCTTCTTTGATACACGTTCTACTTCCTCATCAGGAATCCAAAAATGAGGCTTTTTGTCATTCATCTAATTTTCCCTCCTTGTTAAAACGATAACTTAATGTTGAACGAGGAATCCCCGTGATAGCCTCAAGTGTACGAATCGATACTCCATTCTTTTGAAGTTTCGATAATGCCTTCATAAAGTCACCGTCATCTTCACTAACGTATAAAGTAGTATGCTTCAGCCAGATTTTTCCGATTTCTTCAATAGAAATAATTGATCCACTTTTTTTATTCATAATACAAAACTTGCCTAATGACTGTAAGAATGTTTGCATTTGAGCACCACTCATGCCATCCGTAAGAACGGTCAATATTTGAGAATCTATTTTGTATTCTTTCAAAAAATCTTGCAATGAGTTCTCAATTATTTTCTGGCGTTGCATTTCATTAGGCTCGTCTAACAAAATGGAAATATTAAATCTTCTCCAAATCGCTGGATCAAGTAAATGATGGTGATTGGTGGCCGCAACCAAAAAAACATTTGCCGGCATTTCATCCATGTTCTGCAACAAGGTTGTTACGACTCGCTTCAATTCTCCGAGTTCATGGGAATCATCTCTTTTTTTTGCTATAGCATCGAATTCATCGAGAAATAGCATAATGCGTTTCCCTTTTACAAATTCGAATATTTTCCGGATATTTGTTCCTGTTTGGCCAAGATACGATGATACCAGACCATCCAAATGAACATACGCGATAGGTAACCCTAATTCTTTTGCCAAGGCATTTGCAGTCATTGTTTTTCCACAACCGGGAGGGCCACAGAATAATATTCTATTTGTAGGTGTAATTCCTATCTTCATGAGTTCTTGGGCTTTATTTTGTTCTTCAACAATTTCCTGAATTGTATCTTGAGCCTTTTCCGACAGTGCTACATCTTTTAGCTGAACGGTAGGTTGCAAAATTTCAACCAGATCCAAAGTGCTATCTTTGTCTTTGGGTAAATTGGTAACTGACTGTACGGAAAAAGACATTGTAGACATTGGGCTGATCATGGAACTTTGAAAATGTTTGTCTGGCGAATAAGCATTTTTAAGAGACAATGCCAATTGGGCATTTCCTTTTTTTTCTTCATCATGAATCAAATCAGAAAGTGCACTTTCAAATTGAGATTCATTTCCGCTACTGTGTGCGGTTACTAAATTGATTATTAAATTTGCTTTCATATCGGCACTCTCCTTGGACACAACTGTTCACTATAAAAAATATGATAGCACATTAAGGCAATTTTGTCAACTGCTTTTTGGACGCTGTTGGACATGCAAATCTTCCACAAAGAAATAGCACCGATGCCCCAAGATTGAGGACATCGGTGCTATTTCTTTGCAGGCAACCTATTTTTTCAATGGCAGGTTTGCGTCCTGCTCGTACCCACCGACAAACCGTATTCTGATTTGGGTAGCGGATAAAACAGTCACCTGTTCAATAATTCTTCGGATGAAGTCATCGTTAAATTCAGTAAGGTTCAGGTTTTCCTCGTTATTGATATAAAGCAGGGCCTGTTGGTACTGGTATTCCTGTGCCTGATCCGCCATCTTCTTTTTCTGAATTTCCTGCAGTTGGTTGGTAAGGCCCATTTTTTGTTCGGAAAGCTGCCGTAACTTGGCGGCATAGAAGTCGCTGTCGCCGCCTTGTGCTACGATCTTGACTAAGGCGGACATTTCCTGCTCCAGCTTGTTGATTTGCTTTTCCAGTGATTGAGGAGTGACTTGGCTCCCGGAAAAGAGGATAATATTCTCTTGAACATCCCGGAGACTTTGCATGATATCATTCTTGTCACCGGCCATGGTTTGAACGCACTGGAGAATTGCCTGATGTAATGCTTCCTCGGATAGGGTCGGAGAGTGCTGGCAATACTTTGTGCCGAACTCAAGGCGGTTGATGCAACGCCAGACAACCTTTTTCTTGCCCTTTTTAGACCAAGTGGTTCGTCGGTACATGGAACCGCATTCCCCACAGACCAACCTTTCGGATAAAGCATATTTGCTGCAGTATTTCCCCAGCACACTCTTGGTTTTCTTTTGGGAAACCTTCTTTTTGCTATTTCTGCGGGTCAGTTCAAGTTGGGCATTCAAGAAGTCCTCACGGGGAATAATGGCGGGGTGGTTATCTGTAATGTAGTATTGGGTAAGTTCCCCGTTGTTTTTCTTCTTTTTCTTGGTTAAGAAATCCACAGTATAAGTCTTTTGCAGGAGAACATCTCCCATGTATTTTTCATTCCGCAGGATATGCTCAATACTTGAGAGGCTCCATTCGGTATTCCCTCGTGGGGTTAGCACATTCCGCCGCTCCAGGGCTTCTTTAATCTGGCGGAGACTCCGGCCCAGCAGGAACAGGTTGAAAATCATTTTGATGTGTTCCGCTTCTTCGGGCACAATTTCCGGTTCACCATCCTCATCCTTCCTATATCCCAGCATACTCGAATATGGAAAGGCAAACCTCCCTTGGCTGTACCCTTTCCGCTTACCCCATTTGACGTTGTTGCTCAGGGATTCGCTTTCCCCTTGGGCAAAGGCGCTTGTCCATGTGAAGAATATTTCGCTGGTCACACGAGAGGTATCCAACCCTTCTTTTTCAAAACGGATGATGATACCCCGGTCCTTTAGCATTCGTATGTATGAGATGCATTGGAGGGTGTTCCGGGAAAAACGGGACAGTGACTTGGCAAGTATCATGTCGATTTTCCCTTTTTTGCATTGCTTGATCATTTCCATGAAGCCAGGGCGGTTCTCATCCCTGGTGCCGCTGATGCCATCGTCTGAAAAAACGCCGGCGTATTCCCATTCAGGATTTGAGCGAATGAGATCCTCATAATAGATTACTTGGTTTTCGATACTGGTTTGTTGTTCCTCCTGCTCTGTACTGACTCGGCAGTAAGCGGCTACACGCAGCCTGTGATTTCGTGTTCGGGCCTGCAGTACCGATGAGGGCTTAATTTCCCGGATGCTTTTTTGTCGGATAGGCGTTTGAGATTGCATTTAAGGCTCCTTTCTATTATATTAAACAACCTTTTGATTGATTAGTTGTAAGGTGACAGTTGCATTTGAAGTTATAAAGACTTTACTTACGATTTCTTGAAAAAGCTGGACATCCAACGATTCTAGGGGGACTCGGTTGTCCAAGGCTATTTTTAGCAGTTCATTTTTCCATCCCACAGGTTGGTTCTGCATAGTGCTGTATTTCTCTTGGGCGCACTTTTTAATAAGCTCCAACAGATAATCCGTAGAAGTATATGGATCGCACATTTTGCGATTGATTTCGTTTGTTAAGCGAGCGGCTTCTAGAGAGAGACACTTTACTGTCTGGGGAGGCTGTGTTACTTGGGCAGAGTGAGTAATTACAAAATTTAAAACGCCGAGAATTCGCTCCAACAATTCGTTATCTGTGATGTTGCCTGTTTCAATTCCGCAGTTTGGACAAATCCAGACTATGCTTTTGCTCTGTTTGCTGTGATGAGTGCTTCGGGCTAGTTTTTGTCCACATTTTATGCAGCATATTTTCTCTCTGACGGATTTAAGTGAAGAATTCAATTTTCCATTTTGTATGATCGAACGCCGAGAGGAAACCTGTTCAAAAAGGCTTTCTTCTATAATTTGAGGGTATTCATTATTTCCAAGGTATGTGGCGTTATCTAAAATACGACATATCATATTCTTGTTCCAATTGCTTCCTTCCCGGTAAGGCACATTGAGAACAGGCAGCCGTTCCATTAGTTTTGGTACGGAAATACCTTCTGAATATTTTTGGTAAATAAACCGTACGACCAGTGCTTCCGCTGCATCTAAGTCTATCTGTCCATCAATCATATGATATCCAAACGGGAACCTGCGCTTTTTGTCCATAGGTGTCACCTCTCGATGGGTTCTATCAGTTCCAAGCTATTGATTAACTGAAATTTCAAACTTTTTGGACCGGCAATTATCTTGGAAATGATCTTTTTCAAGGTAGAAGGGTGAAAGGAATTGGATGTAGTTTTGCTCAACGTCTCTAATACGGCTTGCGTTCCACGGATCAATTCCTGATAGTCGTTTAAATCACGATATCTTTTTAGCTCTGCCCTTAAAGATGAAATCTTCTGATCAAGTTCATTGGTTTGGGATATAAAAAAAGCAGAATCAATGTACTCTTTGGCTCTTAAGGTGGCCAGTGTATGATTCTGCTTTAGTAATTCGGCAATCTCTTGGTTCAATTTTATGACTCCGGGATGAGCCATATATTCCCGATCTCTCAATTTCTGTATTTGGAGCAGAAATGTTTCCAGAATTTCACTTTGGTTTTGTTCCAGCTTGTTGGTTAAGGAAAGAAAGGCTTTATATATTGTGTCCTCTAATATACCCTTTGTACTGCATCGGGAAAGGTCGGCTAAATGGTTGGAACACGTCCACATAATCCCCTGCGAAGTAATTCTTCGATAACAAACCGATCCGCATTCTTCACAGAAAACCATTTTTGTTAGAGGAAAATCTTTAGTAGACTGCTTTTTGCCATGTTTTTCCTTTTTTTCTTTCAGTAAAGCCTGTACTTTTTCGAAGGTTTCCTTGTTGATAATAGGTTCATGGGTGTTTTCCGCATAAAATTGAGTTTTCTCACCGTGATTATTGATCTTTCTGAAGGGGATGCTTTCAGTGCGGTAGCTTTTGCGAAACAATTCGCTTCCTGTATAACGCTCATTTGTTAAAATATACAGGATGCCGTGTTTGCTCCAAACAGGTTTCCCACTCAGTTTAGGAATCTGTTTTGCTCCCAGCTGGTGGGATATGGTTTGAATGCCGACGCCGGATAGAAAACTGCTGTAAATCCAACGCACGGTCTCAGCTTCTTCCGATTGGATAGTCAGAACTCCGTGTTCATCGTATCGGTATCCATATGGGATTTGCGATAGGCGGAAGGTGCCATTCTTCATTCTCATGACGGCGCCTCTACGCATATTTTGGGAGATAGAAATTGCTTCTTCTTGCGCAAAGGCGCTCATCATGCTCAGGAACATCTCATTGGTTAGTGCCCCTGTATTGATCTGCTCTTTCTCGAAAATCACAGAGATTCCGAGTGCCTGCAGTTCCCGTACAGCCTTAATGCAATCTGTACTGTTTCGAGCAAATCGGGAAACTGATTTGACCAATATACAGTCGATCCTCCCAGATTGACAGTCTCGCATCAGCCGTTGAAAATCGTTGCGCTTGTCGGCCCTAG
>ENA-UONY01001422-UONY01001422.1-human-gut-metagenome-genome-assembly--contig:-CS9-NODE-1422-length-20400-cov-7.159204_pt1 | contig 20400 bp, 17 predicted proteins | sample MGYA00242465_ERZ724012 | MGnify/ENA metagenome assembly ERZ724012 | reverse complement strand
CACTGGAAGTTTTTTCCTCTTCCTGTGTTGCACTTCGTTGACTATCTGCCCTGTCAGCGTCAGCTGACTGAGGGAGTGAACTCCTTCCGTCTTGGCTAACGCCGAGCCACCTCCCTCAAAGAGGGAGGTAATTAAAATGCGAGCCGTTCTTTAACTGTTCGGTCGATCTGCTCACAGACAAAATGAAACTTGCAATTGATCTCGGCATTGGAAAAACGCAGGACAAAAAGCCCTTGCTGCATCAAATACGTCGTTCGTTCTGCATCTCTGGCGATGCCTTGCTCCTCATAATGCTGGCTGCCGTCTAACTCTACGACAAGACGTGCTCTGTGGCAATAGAAGTCAACAATATATCGGCCTACGGTTTTTTGCCGCTGAAACCGCACCGGATAACGGGAAAGAAAGTCATACCATAAATGTCGTTCCTGCGGGGTCGCAGTTTTTCGCAGCTCTTTTGCTCTAAGAATCAAATCGCCGGAATAATTGAGGGACATAGAAAAAGCCACTCCTTCCGTCTCGCCTCCGGCGAGCCACCTCCCTCAAAGAGGGAGGCATTTTAGAACGCCCAGGTGCCGTTGCGGAAGATGGGATGCACATTGCCGTGCTCGTCCACGCCGTCGATGGAGAGATCGTCGCTGCCGATCATGAAGTCGGTGTGGTTGCCGGCGTCGTTCACGCCGATCTCGTAGAGCTCTTCCTTGGTCATGTTCTCAAAGCCCTTCACGCACTCGTCAAAGCCGAAGCCGAGCGCGAGATGGCATGCGGCGTTCTCATCAAAGAGCGTGTTGTAGAACAGCAGACCGGACTGGTGAATCGGAGACTCCTTCGGCACGAGCGCGCACTCGCCGAGATAGTGGCAACCCTCGTCCATGCTGATGATCTGTTCGAGAACGGCCTGACCCTTTTCGGCCTTGACTTCCACGGCGCGGCCCTTTTCAAAACGGACGGAGAAGTTTTCGATGAGCTGGCCCTGATAGGAGAGCGGCTTCGTGGCGTACACAATGCCCTCGGCGGTGCGGCGGTCGGGAGAGGTGAAAACCTCCTCGGTCGGCATGTTGGGGTCATAGATGACACCCTGCATCGTCGTGTCGCGTCCGGCGTGGAACTCGGCGGTCGGAATAAGGCCAACCTTGAAATCCGTGCCGTTCGCGGAATGGTAGCGCAGCTCCCGCAGATGCAGATCGTTCAGATACTTGCTGCGCGCCTTGAGATCGCGGTTGTGCTCTTCCCAATCGGCGATGGGATCCTCGCCGTCGGCACGGGCGGTGTAGAGAATGTCTTTCCAGAGCTGCTCGACGGCGGCACGCTTGCTGAGCTCGGGGTGGACCTTCTTCGCCCACGCCTCGCCCGGCACGGCGGCGATGCACCACTGGTGCTTATTGTCGATGGCGTCGCGGTAGGGCTTGGAGACCTTGACCTTCTCGGCAAACGCCTTGAAGTACTTCGGGTTGATGCCGCGCAGCCCGTCGGGATCTTCAGACTCGATGAAGATGCGCACCGGCAGATGGTCAACCATATCCTGCATCCGCGCCTTTTCCCACTCGCGGGTCTCGGAAAGGTCGCGCAGCTTCATGTAGCGCGCGGCGAGCTTGGTGAGCTCGGGATAATTCCAGTCGACGCTGACGCGGCTTGCGCCGGCCTTGTAGCACTCTTCCACGAGCATCTTGATGAACTCCGGCTGGTCGAGAGACGCGAACACGCGCACTTCCTGTCCCTTCTGGACGTTCGCACCTACGCGCACGATGAGCTTGGCGTAGGAGCGCATAACGGTCTTTTTCATAGGTGGAAACCTCTTTTCGTGAAATAATCAACGCATTCATTATACCTTGCAACCGCCGGGAATTCAAGGTATAATCACCGTATGAAAGAAACGATGGACAACATAGCCGCGCGTGCGGACGACTGCATGGGCCGCGGCGACTGGGACGGCGCGGAGAGCGTCTTCCTCGCCGCGCTCACCGAAGCGGAGGAAACCGGCGACAAGCGCACGGCGCTTTCCCTTTGCAGCGAGCTGATCGGCTTTTACCGCCAGCGCGGCGACGCGGAGAAGTTTTATCCGGTCTATGACCGGTGCATGGCGCTGCTGGATGCGGTGCGCCCCGGCGCGGCTGCGCGCGGGACAATTTTGATCAACGCCGCCACGGCGCTCGCCGCCTTCGGCGAAGCGGCGCGCGCTCTGCCGCTCTTCCGGGAGGCGGAGGGACTGTACACTGCCGCGCTTGAGGCAAACCACCCGCGTCTCGCGGCGCTTTACAACAACATGGCCGCGGCGCTCGATGCGCTGCACTGCCCGGACGAGGCGGAACGGTACATGCTCCGCGCGCTGGAAAACCAGAAACAGCGTCCCGGAGATCTCGATCTCGCGGTGACGTATGTAAATCTTGCGCAGCACTATGCCGCGCAAAACGATACCGACGCGCGCATTGCCGCGTGTCTCGATAAGGCGATGGAGCGCATGGACAGCCCGGACGCCGTCTGGGAATACTACTACGCGCACACGGCACGGAAAATCGCCCCGGCGCTCGAAGCACTGGGGCGCGCGGACGCATCGCACGATCTCCGGGAAAGGGCGGATATCATCTATGAAGGGACTTGAGCTCTCCTGCGCTTTCTGGGAAAACGCCGTGCTCCCGACGATTGAAGAGACCTGCCCTGTGCTGCTGCCGCGGCTTGCCGCGGGGCTCTGCGGCGGGGGATCGGACTGCCTCGGGTACGACGATGAGCTGTCCCACGACCATGGCTACGCTGCCGGGTGCATGCTGTTCCTTGCGCCGGAGGATGCCGAAACGCACGGGTTTCTGCTCTCCACGCTCTACGACCGCCTGCCGCGGGAGTTTCTGGGCGTGAAAACCGAGCACCGCAGCCGACAGGGCGACGGACGCTACGGCGTCAGGACGACTACGCAATTCCTTTTGGAGCAGACAGGGCTTTTCCATACGCCGGAGGCGTGGTACGAGTGGATGGCGATCCCGTCCTACGCCCTAGCCGCCGCCTGCGCCGGGGAGATATTTTATGACGGTTCCGGCGATATGACGGGCATCCGCGAAACGCTGCGTACCGGCATGCCGGAGGATGTGCGGATAAAGAAGATCGCCGGGCACGCCGCACTCATGGCGCAGTCCGGGCAGTACAACGTCTCGCGCTGCCGCCGCCATGGGGAAGAGAGCGCGGCGCGGCTCGCGTGCGGTGAGTTTGTAAACCACACGCTCGCCATGCTGTTTTTGCTGAACGGACGGCACATGCCGTTTTATAAATGGGCGTTTCGCGCAGCGAAAGAGCTGCCGAAGCTCTCGGAGCTCGTCCCCGCGCTCGAAGCGCTGCTGCGCGAGCCGGACGAAACGGAGATCGAGCGCGTGAGCGCCGCGGTGATCGAGGAGCTGCGCGCGCAGGGGCTGACGGACGGCAGCTGGGATTTTCTCGAACCCCACGCCTACGCCGTCATGCGGCGCATCCAAAACCCGGAGATTGCCGCGCTGCATATCATGGAGGTCTGACATGGAAGAATACCGCGTACCGGCGGAGCTGCTGGACGAAAAGGGAAAACTCTCCCGTCCCGGCTGGTCGGCACAGGACGATTTCATTTACAACAAGGAAAATGCCGGCGGCGGCCTTTCGGAATGGGAGCGCTACTTTGTCGCCGGCGCTTCCTTCGCTTTGGAGATCAGCTACGGCCACACGCGCTCCGGCGGCATCGCCGAGGTGCGGCTCACCGATCTGGAGACGGATGAGCGGTACGCCTCCGGCGGCGTGCAGGCGTTTCCGGGCGATGCGTTCGATCTGGACTTTTCCTGCGGCGAGGAGCATACCGTCAAGTTTGAAAATGACGATCTCTATCTTCTGCTCACGCACTACGACGGCGTGCGCCGCGTGCAGTTCCGCTCGGAGCGGTTCGAGGGCGATCTCTCCTGCGCGAACGACGGCGACGGCATTTATACCGCGGAGGCGCTCTCCGGGAAGCAATTCTATTACCGGGGCTTCCGGTGCTTCCCCGGCCTTTCCGGGTATCTCCGGATGCACAACCGCGATCTGCCGCTCGACGCAAAAACGTTCCTCTTTTCGGAGAGCGTGCGCGCCATGATGCCGCGCGGCGATGCGTATCTCCGGCTTTTCGGCAGCACATGCGCCGATGGGCATGTTGTCTCGCTCGCCCTGTCTGACGGTGCGGAGAACGAGGCGGAAAACGCGCTCTTTTATGACGGAACGCTCTGCAAACTGGGGCGCGTATACATGAAGCGCAGCGCGTCCGATCCGCTGCGGCCGTGGTATATTTCCGACAGTACCCGGCGGCTGCATCTGGAATTCGAGGCGCGGCACGAATACCGCGTCCGGCGGCGCGCCATGCTGCTGCGCTCCGAGGTGCGGCAATATTTCGGAACACTCTCCGGCACGGTCGAGCTGCCGGACGGGGAGATCGTACCGATCGGGAATATGTACATTTTCTGTGAGGAAAAGCTGCGCTGAGCGGCGGAAAGGACAAAGATATGGAGAAAACTTTCTGGTATAAGGATGCGGTCATCTACCAGATCTGGCCGCGCAGCTTCAAGGACGCCGACGGCGACGGCGTGGGCGATCTGATGGGCGTGTACGAAAAGCTGGACTATCTCCAGAGCCTGCACGTGGATGCCATCTGGTTTTCGCCGCTTTACCCCTCGCCGAACGCCGACTTCGGCTACGACGTGGCGGACTATATGGACATCTCCGCCGAGTACGGCGGCATGGCGGCGTTCAAAAAGGTGCTCGACGGCGCGCACGAGCGCGGCATCAAGGTGATCATGGATCTCGTCGTGAACCACACGAGCGACGAGCACCCGTGGTTCCAGGCGAGCCGCCGCGGCGAGGAGCCATATAAGGATTACTATATCTGGCGCAAGGCGAAAAAGGACGGCACGCTTCCCAACAACTGGGACAGCATGTTCGAGGGCAAGGCGTGGCAGTATGACGAGGTGCGCAAGGCCTACTATCTCCACATCTTCGCCATCAAGCAGCCCGATCTCAACATGGATAATCCCCGCGTGCGCGCCGAGGTGAAGAAAATTCTCCGCTTCTGGCTGGATATGGGCGTGGACGGCTTCCGCGAGGATGTCATCACGTATATCTCCAAGCCCAAGGGGCTACCGGACGCGCCGTTCTATATGCCCATGGCGCGCGGCATTTTCCAGTACAACAACGGCCCGCACCTGCACGAATATCTCAACGAGTTCCGCACCGTGCTCGACGACTATGACTGCGTGACCATCGGCGAAGCGCCGCTCATCACAACGAAGCGCGCACTCGACTTCATCGGCGGCAAGCACCCGGAGCTCGACATGATGATCCCCTTCCAATGCATGGAGGGCGACTGCTTCCTGCAGGACTATTCCCATCATCCGTTCTGCCTCTTGAAGCTCAAGGCCATCTGGGCTCATTGGCAGAAGGCGCTGCGCGGCAAGGGCTGGAATCTGCTGTACATTGAAAACCACGACCATCCCCGCGTCATCAGCCGTTACGGCAGCGAAAAATACAACACCGAGAGCGGCAAAGCGCTCGCGGCGTCGTATCTTTTCCAGGAGGGCACGCCCATCGTCTATCAGGGACAGGAGATCGGTATGACAAACATCTATCCCGAGACGATCGACGGCTACGAGGACGTGCAGACCATCAACCAGTACCACCACTTTGCCACGCACAAATCCGAGAAGAAGCGCATGCAGCGCATCTACTGGGGCTCGCGCGACAGCGCGCGCACGCCCGTGCAGTGGAGCGACGCACCGAACGCCGGATTCACGACCGGCACGCCGTGGTATACGGTCAACGAGAATTATCTGCAGATCAACGTTGCCGCGCAGGAGGACGATCCGGACTCCCTGCTGAACTTCTACCGCGAGGCGCTCCGCTGGCGGCATGAACTGCCCGTTGTGCGCTACGGCACATTCCGCCAGTACTATCCGCTGAGCAACAAGCTCTTTGTGTACGAGCGCCGCTCGAAGCGCGAAAAGCTTCTCGTCATCTGCTCGTACTCGGTGAATCCCGTGAAGTTCAAGGCGCCCCGCGGGTACGACCTGCGGAAGGGACAGCTCATCCTGAAGAGCCATACGGATTATATCGAAAACAACGGCTTCGTCACGCAGCCTTACGAGACCCGCGTATACCTCTTCCGCGAGGGCGAAAAGAAAACCTGAAGGAACGAAAAACTGCATGGGAAAAGCGGAGCCCGAATAAGAAAACATAGATTTTCCCCCGCAGACAACGTTGTCTGCGGGGGAAAACTGTTTACAGCCATTCGGCGAAGAATTTTTCGTTGGAAGAAGGCGCTTTTTCGTAGCAATGCTTTGTGCATTGCAAGGAAAAGGAACGCGGTTCCGGCGGAAAAGGCTCGGCGAAGGGACTATGGTTTCTTATGAGGGCGCAGCTAAACCCATGCAGTTTTTTCGGCTTTTTATGGCGCTTTGTGAAGCAGGCAATACGAGGAACACTCGACTTCCTCATATCCGAGAGACAGAAGCTTTTCGATCATTCCCTCCTCTTCACGGCCGAGAAATACCCAGACGGGCGGATCGTTTGCCAACCGGTCGCCGATCTCGGGCGCGATCCGTGCATCGGAGGCCTCCATCCATTCCTGCAGGGCGAAAAACCGGAAGCAGGGGAGAAGATCGGCATAGAGATATGCCTGCGCTTCCACATTGTAGCCCCACACGCTGTCGCGGTCGGAGGTTATTGCGGCAGAAAGAGCTTCGCCGCGCTGCACGTCCCTGTCCAGCTGGTGAAGGCCGGTATAGAGGACGACCTTGCCGCATTGGCGGGCGGCCTGCGGGACAAAAGGAAGCAGACACACAAGGAGTGCTGCGGCAATGGCGCGGCGAGCTTTGCCACGGTGTTCCGGCGCGGTGCGGATTCCCCAGGCGATGCCGATGAGCAGAACAGCGGTGACCGCCGGGACAAGATTGAGAAAATAATGGCGGTATGTATACCCGAAGAACATGGAAACCGCACCGACGAGCGTATAGCCGGCGAGCAGGATGTATGTGCGTGTGTCAAGTGTACCGCTTTCGGTCAGCGGACGATACGCGGCGCAGAAGGGAACGGCAAAAAAGACGCTTCCGAGGATCGAGACCCAGCCACGCAGTCCCCGCGCAGAGACGCCGCCGGTGGCGTAGGAGAAGTTGTGCGTGATGCTCGCATGGATAAATTCATCAAAGGCGTTCACGCGTACAAAGTACAGGCAGAACGGAGCAATGACGACCGCTGCGCCTAGCAGAACGAGCAATGCGTGCACCAAGAGCTGCCTGGCCTTCTGTTCCCGGCAGAACAGGATAATGAACGCGAGGATCAACCCGCCGACGGATGCGGCGTTCGTGACACGGAACATCAGCAGCGCGCCGAAGCAGACGCCGTAGAGAAAGCTGTACCGCTTAGGGTGCTCCGACACGGCAGCGCCGCTTTTGAGAAAACGGAGCGAGAGATACAGCGGCAGAAGAAGAAAAATCTGCGACCATTCTTCCGTCATGTTTCCCTCCTGCACGGTACCGATGTAAAGGAACAGGTACGCGAAAAGGATCCCGAAGGAGACAGAACTGTTCAGCCAGAGCCGCGCGAGGCGGTAAACGACGCAGAGGGAGGCAGTCATAAAGAGAATCTGCAAAAGGAATACGCCGAGCCGGGAACCGGTCAGCAGATATCCGAGCGCGTTGATATAAAAGACCATGGGCCCCTTCTGGTCGTACAGATCAATGTACGGGATCTTTCCGTTGGCGATTCCTTTGCCGATCAGCTGAAAAAACGCGGAATCATAGCCGTAATAATTGTTGAGCGGCGTGTTGTACACGGAAAAAATCAGCAGAACGAGTGCGGAGAGAACAAAAGAAATACCCAGCACCCGCCAGATCGAGCCGTCTGCCCAGCCGGCAAAGCGCATATAAACGCTTTTCTTTTCTGCCGCCGGCGCCGTGCCGCCGATGGAGCTTTGTCCTTCTTTGTTTCGCATTTCCACATCGCCTCTCCGGTATTTTTTTTACGGATCGAATTTCATCGTGCCGTTAATCTCCCGGAGCGTTTCCTCCGGAATTTTGAGCACCTCGCGGTCGTAGGTCATAAGGCCGTTGAGCTCTTCCTCCACGTCCGTGATCTGCGTATATACCGCCGCGGTCAGACCCTCGCGGCGGATGTGCGGCAGCACCTGTTCGCGCATGAGCTTTTCGTAGTCCCGCGCGAGCGAGGCACCGTCGCGGCAGATGCGGTAGCCGAACACCTTGTCCGTCCAGCGGTGGCCGTCCACGGCGAGAATGTACCCGCCGTACTCCGTGAGCGCGAGCGCGCGCCCGTCATTCTTGAGCTTCACGGGGCGGAAGTAGATATGGCGGCTCTTCATTTCCCCGTAGCCCTGATCCTGCCAGCCGCTTGCGTGGTCAATAAAGCGCGTGGCGTCAAGCTTTTTGAGCTCCATCGCCATGTCCAGCGCGTCAAACTGCCCCCAGCCCTCGTTGAACACCGTCCAGAGCGCAATGCACGGGCAGTTATAGAGAAGCCGCACCGTGTCCGCCATCTCGCGGCGGAAGCGCGCGCGGGAGAGCATGCCGCTCCGGCCATAGGGCTTTGCGTCCTTGTCCGGAAGATCGACCTTGCCGAGCGTCGGCAGCGCGGAAACGCGGAGAAAGCTGTACGGCTGGCCGCCGGAGACCATGTCCTGCCATACGATCATGCCGAGCCGGTCGCAATGATAGTACCAGCGCAGCGGCTCGATTTTTATATGCTTGCGCAGCATGTTGAAGCCGCAGCGCTTCATGGTTTCAATGTCGTTCACCATCGCCTCGTCCGAGGGCGGCGTGAGAAGCCCGTCGGGGTAGTACCCCTGGTCGAGCAGGCCGTTGTGAAAGAGCGGGACATCGTTCAAGCCGAACACCCTGTGGCCGCCCAGCTCCATATAGGAGAACTTGCGCATGGCAAAATAGCTCTCCACATGATCCTCGCCGCAGGTAATGTCCAGCGTGTAGAGATAGGGATCGTCCGGCGTCCAGGCGCGGAAGCCCGGCAGGGGGACGACGCATACGCCGTCCTTCGCCCAGCTCCCGGCAACGAAGCTTCCGTCCGCGCCGCGCACGTCGCACGTGATGGCGGTGCTCCCGCCTGCGGTTTCCAGCTCAATGCGAACGCGCGCGGCGTCATACTCCGGCGTGATGCGAAGGCTCTTTACATAGATCTCCGGCACGCTCTCCAGCCATACCGTTTGCCAGATGCCACTCTGCGCGGTGTACCACATGCCGCCGCGCTTATAGCGCTGCTTGCCGTAAGCAAACGTGGGATCGTCGGCGTTGTCGCGCACCGTTACGCGAAGGACGTTTTCTCCCTCGCGCAGCAGATTCGTGATGTCCGCGGAAAACGGCCAGTAGCCGCCGGAGTGCTTCACGGCGGAAACACCGTTTACAAATACCTCCGCAATCTGATCCACCGCGCCGAAGTGCAGCAGCACGCGCGATTTTTGAAAACCCTCCGGCAGCGTGAAGCTCCGGCGGTAGTGGAGGTGTTCGTCCTTCGCCGGGCCGCGCGCAGCGCCGGAGAGCGGCGCTTCCGGCGAAAACGGCACGACAATCTCGCCGTCCCATACCTCCGGCTCCTCGCCGGACGCCGTGATTGCATAGTCCCAGACGCCGTTGAGATTGAGAAAGCTTTCCCGCCGCAGCTGCGGACGGGGATATTCCGGTAAGGGGTGCTCGCGGTCAAGCGCCGCGCCCCATTTTGTCAGCATCGTCATTTGTTGATCTCCTGAAGTTTCTGCGCGCGCAGGCGTTTGGCATCCCGCCGCACGGCGGAGGCGGGCAGGAAAATGAATATTGCGGCGATCGCCGCGCCGAGGAAGAGCTCGTAGGGATAGAGATAGCTCCCCGCGTAGCTCGGGTATTTGGCAAGAATCTCCGCCGTCGGCTCAAGGGCAACGGCATGGATGATGATGGGATCGAGAATGCTCGCGAGCACCATGGGCAGCACGATGTAGATGACCATTTTGACGCTCTGCACCGCACCGGCGCGGCCCTCGGGCGTATAATCGCGCGCCGAGGCCGTGAAGAGTCCGGCCATCATGAGATTGCCCGCCATGATAAGCGTCCCACCGATGCAGAGAAGCGGCATGGCGTGGCCGGCAAATTTGATGAGATAGGCGATAATACCGCCGAGCACCTGCATGAGCGCGACGGGATAATAGAACTTCTCCTTGCCGAACCGGTCCATGATCTTTCCGGCGGCGACGGACAGCACCGCCGAGGCGAGCACGACGATGGCGATAGGAACAATGTAGTTTTCGATCCCGAGCGTGACCTCCACGAGCGAGATCATGTACGGCTGCCACATCTGCATGGCGAGACCCGAAAACATCATGCCGAAGAAGCAGACATAGATCATTTTGTTCGCGCGGATGTTCTCCGGCCGGAATGCGAATACAACCTCGCGCAGATAGCTCTCGCCCTTCGTCGGGCGGAGATTCGGACTGTCCTGGAAAAGCCAGAGTCCCAAAAGGCCTGCCACGGACGTAACTGCGCCGAGCACAAGATAAAACCCCGTCCAATTGCCGTTCACGGTCATGGAATCAAACCCTGCGAAAATCACGACAAGCGCGAGGATCGGCATGATGCTCAAAACGATGTCGACCGTGCCGCGGTTCGTCACGTCCGTCACGTCTGTGACCCAGGCGGAAAACGCCGCGTCGTTCGCGGCCGAGCCGATGGCGGACATGATGCAGTCCATGATGACGAACACCGTAACCGCAAGCCCCACCGGCAGCGCGACCTGCCCGTTGCCGAAGAGCGCAAATGCGGCGGTCGTCGCGCCCCAGAGGATGTAGCCCCAGCAGACGAACGAGCGGCGGCGTCCTACGCGGTCGGACCACGCGGCGCTGAAGAACGTAGCGAGCGCTGCGGCAATGGCGCTCGCGGAGACGGTGGCGCTCGTCGCCCAGCCGGCGGCGGTGATGTTTTTCTGGATGTATGTGGAGAAATAGACGTTCTCCACCATCCAGGCGATCTGGCCGACAAAGCCGAAAATCAGAAGGCAGACCCATACTCTGCCGCCGAGCTTTGTGCTTTTGCGCCTGGCGCTGGCGGTGTTATCCATGCTGTGTCCCTCTCTTTCGCAAGATGAGAATGGCCGCCGCCCCGGCGGCGGTGAAAAGCGCGATGAACTGCGAGGTAGAAAGCGTTCCGACTGCGCCGCGCGGATCGGCGCGCAGAAACTCGATCAGAAACCGCCCGACGCTGTCGGACCGAAGCTCCGTTCCTGTGAGCAGCCCGTCGCCGCGGCGCTTCGTTTCGAGGAGAAGCAGCGCCCCGGCGAGCAGGAAATCGCCCACTGCGGAGAAAAGCTGCACCGGCCAGAGCGGGATGCCCGCCGGAGCCATGCTGCCCGCCGGGAATGTAACGCCGAAGAAGCTCTCCGTCGGCTTTCCAAAGCAGCACCCGGCGAGAAAGCACCCGATGCGTCCAAAGCCCTGCGCGAGCGCCACGCAGGGAATAAAGCAGTCCACCCAGCGCAGAAAGGGGAGAGAGCGCTTCCGGCAGTAGAGATACGCAGCGCCGAGACCGCAGACAATGCCGCCGTAGACGACAAAGCCTTCCGAGCCGAGCGCGCCGAGCGGATCGGCGCGAAATTCGCCCCAATGCGCGAAAAGGAAGAAGAGCTTCGCTCCGGCAAAGCCGGTCACCAGAATGAGAAAAATGAGAATGTTGACGGTCTGAGCATCCAGCTTCTGCTCCTCGGCGCGCCGCCAGATGAGCAGCAGCGCCGCGGCGATGCCAAGACCGATGCAGAGCCCGTAGCCGTGCACCGTGAGGCCGCCGATGGTGAAAAGATCGTTGTACATGGTTATTCCTCTTCGGAGAGAACGTGCGCGCCGCAGTCTCTCGTGCGCAGCTCAAAGCACGCGCCCTCGCCGTAGCAGCTATCCATCGCGGCGCGGAAGGCTTCATAGTCTGCCGCCGGTACAAGGCATTGGATGCACCCGGCAAACCCGCCGCCATGGATGCGCCATGCGCCCCTGCCTTCGAGCAGCGCCGCAGCGCGGTCGAGCGCCGTGGCCATCTCGGTACGCTCCGGGTGCAGCGCGGGGACAACGTTGCGCAGCAGCGTGCGCGACGAGGCACCCGAAGCGTTCATGTTTCGGATATACTCCGGCATGTCGCCCGCTTGCAGTGCCGCGGCCATGCGAATAACACGCTCATCCTCGGCAAAAAAGTGCTCGGCGCGATCCACGGCGACGGGGGATATGTTCCGCGCAAGGCACTCATGCACTCCGGGCGCGGCAAATGCCGCGGGATCCACCTGCCGCAGAACATCCTTTCCGAACGCCTTGGCAACGGCGGTCATATCACGGGGGATGGCGGCATAGTCCGGCGTGAGATCATCGTGGCGCGAATGCGTGTTCACGGCGCAGAGGACGTACCCGTGCGTGCGGAAATCAAACGCAATGCGTTCTACGTCCGGGCGATCAGCGTCGGCAAAGTCGATCTTCGTGATGCCGCCGAACGCGCTCGCGGCCTGATCCATCAGTCCGCTCGGCTTGCCGAAATAGTTTCGCTCGGCGCTCTGCCCGATACGGGCGAGTGTGAGCGCGTCCACGCGTCCGCCGTTATACAGCGCAGAAAAGATCGCGCCGGTGAGAATTTCAAACGCCGCCGAGGACGAGAGCCCGCCTCCGGCGGGGACGAGCGAATGGACGCAGGCGCGAAAGCCTCCGATGCAAAGCCCCTGCGCGGCAAACCCCGCGGCAACGCCGCGGATGAGCGCGGCGGTCGTGCCGGTCTCATTTTCGCGCGGCGCTCTCTCGCCGAGCGATACGCGCACGCGTCCAAACCCCTCGGAGACAATTTCCACGGTGTTATTCTCCGTGGGCGCGGCAGCGGCGGCAATGTCCCGCGTGACTGCGGCGCAGAGCACGATGCCGAGCTGGTGGTCGGTGTGGTTTCCGGCAAGCTCCGTGCGTCCCGGCGCGCTGAGCAAAAGTGCGTCCGGCGCGTCGCCGAAGTTACGGAGATATTCCTCGCAAAGCCGCGCATAGCGCGCCTGCGCCGCGTCCGCCGCGTCGTAGAGCGCTGCGAGCGGGGCGTCGTACTTTCCGGCGGTAAGCCGTTCTTTCCACGCAGAAATGTTCACCGAATCGATCCCTCCGGGTCATACATTTTATATCTTTATCCGATTATAATTCGTGCGGGCATGCCGTGTCAACAGAACAGCGCCGGAGAAATGTTTCTCCGGCGCTGTGGCGGTTCGCTGTGTTATTGCGGTTTTTATTCGATCCCGGCGATCAGCTCAGAAAGCGCTCCGGCACTCACGCCGATGGTGGAGAAGAAGGCGTAGGAATAATCGCCCTCCGTCCAAACGGCGGAGAATACGTTCTCACCGTCGCCCTTTTCCGTCACGGTGATATCGCCGACCGTCACGGTCTCGGTTTTGGCGTAATCGGTGGAATCGCCGCTGATATCCGCCGAGCCGGTTCCTTTGCGCAGGGAAGCGCGGTCATCGCTCTCTCCGCCGTAGGAGACTTCCAGAATTTTGGCACCGTCACTGTCCAGAACGCGGAAGGAACTCGGCGCGAGTCCGGCGACGGTCTCCGGCGCGGTCATGCCGTAGCCGATGGCGGCTTCGGCGTCGGTCATCGTGTCAAAGTCCTGCCACGGGTTCGGAATCTCCCCATCCGCGGGGAGCGTTGCCACCGGGCCGCACGCGGCAAGCGCGAGCACAAGGGCGAGAGCAAGTACGAGAGAAAGAATCTTTTTCATGGTATCGGATAAACTCCTTTTTGTTTTTTGATTTTTGAAACGCCGTGCGCATCGGCGTCTGATTATAGGACGGAGCCGCGCTCGGAATGTTCCAATATTTCTTGAAAAAATAAAAACATAGTGTTATAGTAGGCAAAACAAAAAGCAAAAGAAGGTTCGATCTTATGATGCAGGAAGCATTTCGCCCGATACTCGAAGAACTTGAAGCCGGGCGCAGCGCCGTGCTGCACCGAACGGTGGACGGCGTGGAGTATACCAGATTGTTCCGGCCGCGCGAGCGGCTCATCCTGCTTGGCGGCGGACATATCGCGCAGCCGCTCTGCCGTATGGCGGCCATGCTGGATTTTGATGTGACCGTCGTGGACGACCGGCCGGACTTTGCCGCCGCGTCGCGCTTCCCGGAGGCGGCGCATACCGTGTGCAATGCCTTTGCCGCGGCGATTGCGGCGCTCAACCTCCGCGAAACCGACTATGTCTGCGTCATCACGCGCGGCCATCGCTGGGACGCCGACTGCCTGCGGCAGATTCTCTCCGGCGCGATGCCGTCGTATCTTGGCATGATCGGCTCGCGCCGCCGTGTGGCGGGGCTGATGAAGCTTCTGAAGGACGAGGGATACGATGCGGAAAAGCTCGCCGCCATCCACGCGCCCATCGGCCTTGCCATCGGTGCGGTGACCCCTGCGGAGATTGCCGTTTCCATCTGCGCGCAGCTTGTGGAGCATCGCCGCGCCCTGCCGGAGGCGGACTATCCCGGCACGCTGCTCGAACAGACAAACTCCGATTTCGCCGCCATCCGGTATCTCGCGGAAAGCGAGGAGCCAAAGGCACTGCTGCTCGTGCTCACGTCCACGGGCTCCACGCCGGTCAAATCCGGCTCGCTCATGGCGGTCAACAAGCTCGGCACGGGCTACGGCACCATCGGCGGCGGATGCAGCGAGGCTGCGGCGATGCAGCGCGCGCGGAAGATCATCGGCACGGGCGAGAGCTGCGTTATTGAAATCGACATGACGAACGACGTTGCCGCAGACGAGGGTATGGTCTGCGGCGGGACGATGCGCGTCCTCATCGAGGACGCTTCGGAGCACAATGCATGAAGGCTCTCATTGCCATGAGCGGCGGCGTCGATTCATCCGTTGCGGCGTATCTCGCGCAGCGCGCGGGGTACGAGTGCATCGGCTGCACGATGAAACTCTATACGAACACCGACGCCGGGATCTCCGAAAGGCATACCTGCTGCTCGCTCGACGATGTGGAGGATGCCCGCGCCGTTGCCTACCGGCTGGGAATGCGCTACTGCGTTTTCAACTTCTCCGAGGGCTTTCGCGAGCAGGTGATGCTGCCGTTCTGCGAGGCTTACCGCCGTGCCCGCACGCCGAACCCCTGCATTGAGTGCAACCGGCGCATGAAGTTTGATGCGCTTTTCCGCCGTTCCGAAGAGCTCGGCTGCGAGAAGATCGTCACCGGCCACTATGCGCGCATTGAGCGCGCAGGGGACCGATACATTCTTCAAAAGACGCTCGACGAGACGAAGGACCAGAGCTACGTGCTCTATGCCATGACGCAGCGCGAGCTTGCGCACACGCTCTTCCCGCTGGGCGCGATGCGCAAAAGCGAGACGCGCGCCATCGCCGAAAAGCAGGGCTTTGTGAACGCGCGCAAAAAGGACAGCCAGGACATCTGCTTTGCCCCGGACGGCGATTATGCCGCTGCCATCGAGCGCCTGACGGGAGAGAAGAGCGTTCCCGGCGCGTTCGTCTCAACGGACGGGCGTGTTCTCGGCGAGCATAGGGGGATCATTCACTATACCGTCGGCCAGCGCCGGGGACTCGGCATCCCCCACGGCGAGCGGCTGTACGTCTGCCGGATCGACCCGGAGCGAAACGAGGTCGTCCTCGGCGAAGAGAAAGACCTGTACCGGGGCGAGGCGGCGGTATCGGACGTGAACTGGATTTCCGGCGAGACGCCGGAGGAGCCGGTGCGCTGCGCGGTGAAGATCCGCTACCGCGCACGGGAGCAGGCCGCAACGGTGTACCCGGCGGAGAACGGACGCGCCCGCGTCGTGTTTGATGCGCCGCAGCGCGCCGTAACGCCGGGACAGGCGGCGGTATTCTACGACGGCGATACGGTTCTCGGCGGCGGAACGATTGAGTGAACGTACCGGCGGCATAGCTCTGCGGGGGAATTCCCTCTTGCGTGCCGCAGGAACCTCTGGTATAAACATGAGGAAAGAAGGGAGGCGGTATTTATGCCCGAAACGCCGAAAAACGAAAAACCGACGCTTTCCAGGCGCGATAACCTGCTCATGGCGCTCAAATACCTGATGTGTACCGCGGGGGCGGGCATCATCCAGTTTGTGAGCTTCACACTGCTCAACACCGTGGCGCGTTTTGACCGCTTGCCGGTCTTTTTGCAGCTGTTCCCCGGCGCGGCGGTCACGGAGCTTAAATACGGCCCCTCGTACTTTGTGGCACTGGCGCTCTCGGTGATCTTCAACTTCACTGCAAACCGGAAATATACGTTCCGCAGTGCGAACAACGTCCCCATCGCCATGGCGAAGGTGCTCGGATACTATCTCGTGTTCACGCCGCTTTCCATCTGGTGGGGCGAGGCGCTTGCGCAGCACGGCTGGAACGAGTTTGCCATTCTCGTGCCGACGATGCTCGTGAACGCCGTCACGGAGTTCCTCTTCAACCGCTTCGTTGTGTTCCGCGATTCGATCAATACCGCGGTCAAAAAATAAGAAGAAAAAGTACAGCGCCGGAGGGGTAAAAACCCTTCCGGCGCTTTGCCGTATATGGAAACATCAGACAACGTGCAGCACGTCCGCGAGCAGACCGAAGATGACGCCCCCGGCGTAGAGAAGCCCTGCGGTCACGAGATTATCCCGCCAGTCGCGGTTCATGCGCAGCAGCACGAGAAGCCCCACGCCCGAGCCGACAAGAAGCCCCGAGAGCATCGCGCCGCCGGACATCGCGCCTTCGAGATAGAGCGTCGTGAGCACAACGCTGGCCGCACAGTTCGGGATGAAGCCGATGATGCCGCCGAGCAGTTCCCCAATGACGGGGCGGTTCAACACAAACGCGCCGAGCTTTTCCGGCCCGACGGCCTCCACCAGGAGATTCAAGGCAAACGTCACAACGAAGAGAAACGCGAAAATTTTGAGCGTATGGCGCAGCGCGGATTTGAAAATGCCGTCCTCGCAGTGGCAATGCTCCTGCTCGCACATCTCGTGGATGGACTTTCGCCGCTCGTAGCCGAGCTTTGATGCCACGGTATCCACCGTTACGCCGAGAATGATACCGGCGAGCGCCTTGTAGCCGAGGAGCTTCAAAATGAGTGCGGCCGGGGCGCTGCTCGAAAGAAGAATCGGCAGCATCTCGTCCGAGGTGGAGAGAAACACCGCGAGCAGCGTTCCGCGCGTGATGATGCCGCCGGCATACAGATTGGCGGTTGCGGCAGAAAAGCCGCACTGCGGAATTACGCCGAGCGCTGCGCCGAGCACCGGCCCCCAGCGCCCCGCGCGGTGGACAAGCGCCACGGTCTTTTCCTCGGCGCGGTCCTCAATAAATTCGATCGCGAGATACGCCGCGAAAAGAAACGGCAGCAGCTTCAGACTGTCGATCACGGTCTCGCGCAAAACTTCCAAAAGCAAAGGGACAAACCTCCTGAGAGCGTAGTAACGCACAGTATACCACAGAACTGCCGAAATGTTCCATAGAAAACACGAATTTCTTTTCGTTTTTTGCGGTTGCTTTTCGCGGTAATATGGCGTATAGTATAACGACAGAAGAACAAATGTGCGCAACAGGGGGACTTGCCCGTGAAATTTATCAGTACCAGAGGAAAATCGCCGTCGGTCACGGCGGCGGAGGCCATCCGCCGCGGACTTGCACCGGACGGCGGACTGTATGTGCCGGACGCTCTCCCGGCCTTTTCGCCGGAGGAGCTGGAAGCGCTCCTTGCGCTGCCGTATGCGGAGCTTTCCGCCGCGGTGCTCGAGCGGTTCCTGCCCGGCTTTTCGCGCGAAGAGCTGCTCGAATATACGAAGAAGGCGTATGCAAGCTTTGATGACGCCGCCGTTGTGCCGCTGCACGCGCTCGGCGATAAGCTCTGGACGATGGAGCTGTTCCATGGGCCTACGTGCGCCTTTAAGGACGTTGCGCTGCAAATCTTGCCGTACCTTCTTGCCGCAAGCGTGAAAAAGTGCGCGGACGACCACACGGTCGCCATTCTCGTCGCCACGAGCGGCGACACCGGCAAGGCCGCGCTCGAAGGCTTTGCGGATGTGCCGGGTACGAAGATCGTCGTATTTTATCCCGACGGCGGCGTTTCGGACATCCAGCGCGCCCAGATGGCAACGCAGGGCGGCGAGAACGTCCTCGTGCTCGCCGTGCGCGGCAATTTTGACGATGCGCAGACCGGCGTGAAGGACATTTTTGCCGATGCCGCGCTTGCCGCCGAACTCGACCGCGCGGGCGTTGTGCTCTCGAGCGCGAACTCCATCAACTGGGGACGGCTCGCGCCGCAGATCGCGTATTACTTCGCCGCCTACGCCCAGCTCTGCCGTGCGGGCAGTATCACGCCGGGCGAGCGCGTGGACTTTTCCGTGCCGACCGGCAACTTCGGCGACATCCTCGCCGGGTACTTTGCCAAGTGCGCCGGGCTCCCGGTCGGGAAGCTTCTGTGCGCCTCGAACAGCAACGATGTGCTGACGGGCTTCCTGCGCACCGGCGTATACGATAAAAACCGGCCGTTCCTGCGCACCATGTCGCCCTCGATGGACATTCTCGTCTCCTCCAATCTCGAACGGCTTCTCTATCTTGCCACGCGCGACGGCGGGCAGGTGAGCGAGTGGATGAGCGCTCTGCGCGGCGAGGGAAAGTACGCCGTCGGCGAGGAGCTTCGTGCCCTTCTCGCGGACGAGGGCTTTGCGGCCTATCGCGCCTCTGAGGAGGAAACGGCGCGCGTCATCCGCAGCACGTGTGCGGAAAAGGGCTATCTTGCCGACCCGCACACCGCCGCCGGACTCTCCGCTGCGGAGCAGTACCGGCACGAGAGCGGGGAAGTGTGCCCGATGGTTGCGCTCTCTACGGCGTCACCCTTCAAGTTCGCCGCGGCGATGCTCTCCTCGCTCGGCGAGGCGGTGCCGGAAAACGGCTTTGATGCGCTCGATGCGCTCTCCGCCTTTGCCGAAACGCCCATCCCCGCGCCGCTCGACGCGCTGCGAACGCGGGAAGAGCGCTTCCTAACCGTGGTGGGAAAAGACGAAATGCGCGAATCTGTGAAAAACTGGCTGGTGAAATGATATGAAGCATGTGGTATTTCTTGGCGACGGCATGGCCGACGAGCCGTTCGCACCGCTCGGCGGCCATACGCCGCTCGAACTCGCCCGGCATCCGGGCATGGACTTTTTGGCGTCGCAGGGAGAGTTCGGCCTCACGCGCACCGTGCCGCACGGCATGCCCGCGGGCAGCGATACGGCGAATCTCTCCGTTTTCGGCTACGATCCGAAAATCTATTATTCCGGCCGCTCACCGCTGGAAGCGGCCAGCATGGGCATTCCCCTCGCGCCGGAGGACGTGACCTACCGCTGCAATCTTGTGACGCTCTCGGATGCGGATAACATTGCCGACGCTGTCATGATCGACTACAGCGCCGACGATATCTCCAACGAGGAGGCGCACGAGCTCATCGCTGCCATTGCGCCGCTGTATGCCGCCTCGGGCTGTGAGCTGCACGCGGGCTTCCGTTACCGCCACTGTCTCGTGCTGCGCTCCGCCGCCTCGGGCGCGGTGCTCACGCCGCCGCACGATATCACCGGAAAGCCCGTCGCCGGCCATCTCCCGGAAGGGGAGAACAGCGCGCTCCTGCTCTCGCTGATGGAGCGCTCGCGCGAAATCCTCCGCGATCACCCGGTGAATCAAAAACGCATCGAAGCCGGGCTTCACCCGGCAAACAGCGTCTGGTTCTGGGGCGAGGGACGCCGCCCGGCGCTCACGCCGTTCCGGGCAAAGTTCGGCATCGCGCGCGGCGGCGTTATCTCCGCGGTCGATCTTGTGCAGGGCATCGGCGTGTGCGCCGGGCTGGAGGTCATCCCTGTGGCGGGCATCACCGGCAACTACCATACGGACTTTGCCGCCAAGGGCCGCGCAGCGGTCGAGGCGCTGCGAAACGGTTTTGATTTTCTGTACATCCATGTGGAAGCGCCGGACGAGTGCGGCCACCACGGCGAGGCGAAGGAGAAGATCTGGTCGATCGAGCAGATCGACGAGAAGATCATCCTCCCGGTGCTCGATTATCTTCGCGAAAGCGGGGAAGCGTTCTCCGCCCTCTGCATGCCCGACCACCCGACGCCGCTCGCCAAGCTCACCCATACGCCGACGCCGGTGCCGTACGCGCTCTACCGCAGCGATGCAAGCGCCGGGAATGCCTATCGCTTCACCGAAGCGGAAGCGGAGGGAACGGGCGTATTCACAAAGGAAGCCTGCATGCTCATGCCGCGGCTGCTGGCAGAATGACGGCAAAACCCCTCCGTCAAAGACTTCGTTTTTGCCACCCCCGCCCCCCTCTCTGTCGCCTTCGGCGACATCTCTCCCCGCCGGGGAGAGTCTGCCCCTGACGAGGGAAGCCAAGTGGGCTTGCGGTAAACTATCTTGCCTCCCCT
>ENA-UONY01001419-UONY01001419.1-human-gut-metagenome-genome-assembly--contig:-CS9-NODE-1419-length-20419-cov-5.190827_pt1 | contig 20419 bp, 16 predicted proteins | sample MGYA00242465_ERZ724012 | MGnify/ENA metagenome assembly ERZ724012 | reverse complement strand
GGGCATTTCTGATGAAACGATATCGAAACCGCGAGCTGGGGCCGGATGACCACGGCGTGCACAACAACGCTCACGGCGGCGGCCTCCTCCGCCACGACGGCTGGATCTACTGGTACGGCGAACACAAGATCGCGGGGCGCGCCGGCAACCGCGCCTGGGTGGGGGTGCACGTCTACCGCACCCGGGATTATTCCCGCTGGGAGGATCGCGGCATCGCGTTCGACATCCGCGGCGGCGAAGCCGGCGGCTTGAAGCCGGGAGAGTGTGTGATCGAACGGCCCAAGGTGCTCTTCAATGCGAAGACGAAGAAATTCGTGATGTTCTTCCACTGCGAAACCGACGGAAAATACAGCGACGCCAAGGTGGGAATTGCGCTGGCCGACCATCCGGAGGGACCGTTCGCGCTGCTCAAAATCGAACGCCCCTCCATCGGTCGCTGGCCGGAAAACACCCCGGAGGAGCTGAAAGATCCAAAACGGATTGCCTTCACGCGGTCACAGCCGCCGGTGTCGAACGGCGAAAATCCCCGCACGAAAGAGCTGAGCATCGTCGGCGCCGATCTCCCGGTCGGGCAGCAGAGCCGGGATATGACCCTGTTTCAGGATGAGGACGGCCGTGCTTATCTGATCCACTCCTCGGAGGCGAACAGCACGCTTCATATCGTGGAACTGGATGAAACTTTCACCCGGCTCGACGGCCCCTGTCACCGGGCGTTCTCCCTGCGCTGGATGGAGGCTCCGGTGGTGTTCCGGCATGGCGGGCGCTACTATATGATCTGCTCCGGCTGCACCGGCTGGGCGCCCAACGCCGCCCGGAGCGCGGTGGCCGACCGGATCGAAGGACCGTGGACCGAACTCGGCAATCCCGCCCGGGGCGAAGGGGCGGAGACGACCTTCGGCACCCAGGGCACCTTCGCCTGGGAGGAGCAGGGGCGAATCTTCTTTCTCGCGGATGAATGGCGTCCGGAGAATGCGATCGACGGCCGTTACGTCTGGCTTGAGGTCACCTGGGAGGGGGAACTCCCGGTTCTGCGCGACAGCGAAAACGTTCCGCTTCCGCTGGATCCTCTGCGGGCGTGACGCGGCGGCGGCGCGGTCATGCGCCGCCGGCCGAACAGCCGCCTCCCGCTTCCCCTGTTTTCTGCCTCCCCTGGCAGGAGCGCTCTTCTCGCCGGCCTGCCGTCGATAATTGGACACCGTCTACAAAATTGCAAAAAGTTTGAAAATAATCAATTGTGCTATTGACTTTTTGATTTTAACCGGGTATACTATAAGCAGAGTGGACATTGTCCAAAACAGAAATCCGAAAAGGAGCCGGGGCGATGAAATTATTCTGTCTCTTGTTGGCCGGTGCAATTGCCGCGACTGCTGTGGCGGCGGATTTTTTCCGCCCCGGGTTCGATGACGGGAAGGATCTTCCCGCCGACCGGATCTATCCGGCCGGGAGAATTTTCCCGTTCACCGGGTTCTCCCCCGCCAGTGTCGCCGCGACGGCGAAGGCGGGCTTTTCGATGGCCGGCCCGGTCTACAGTGACGGCCAGATGCGCAAATTGAAGGCCGGCTCCGAACTGCTTCCGATCGTCTGGCCGCTCCGCGCCGTCGACGGCAGAACTACGCTTACCCGCAAACTTCTCGACAACCCGAATCTGGACCTTGAACCGTACGTCGAGTCGATCGAAAAACAGGTGCGCAAGTCCGCTTCCAACCCCAATATCGCCTGGTGGTATCTGATGCCGGAAGAGCTCCGCCCGTGGCGGAAACTCGACATGGAGTTCCTCCATCGCGCCGTCGCCGCCATCCGCAACAACGATCCGGAACGGCGGCCGGTCTGGATGTACCTGCCCAACCATTACAATGCAGAACAGCTCCGCCCCTTCGCCGCCGAGCTCGATATCATCGGCAAGGGGATGTATCCTTCGCAGTTCGACAAGGAGCGCGAACGGGTCTGGTGCCGCTGGTCGATGGAGAGCGAAACCGAGGCGATCCGGCAGGCCGGGAGCCGTTCGATTCCGATTGCGGTGGTCGAGATGTTCCGCCAGCCCTCTTCGGAGATGCTCACGAGAATGGAATCACTCGTGCGGCACGACATCTACCTTGCGCTGATTTCCGGAGCGAAAGGAATCGCCGTCTTCTCGCTGGCGGAACGGTCGGGGTTCTCCGCGCATCCGCGGTATTTCGACGCCTATGCTTTCGAAGCCGGCCGGCTGGGCGGACCGGAGGGAATCGGCCAGATCTTCCTCTTCGGCCGCCCGATGAACGACCTCAAGGTCAAAATCGTCAAAGGGCCGGAGCGGCTGAAAACCACTCCCATCCCCCGCAAAGAGGAGGTGCGTGAATATCCTTCGATCGCGTTTGCGGAACTGGGCTGGCGCGACAACCATGTGCTGGCGCTGGTCAACTCCTCCGACGATACGCAGGTGACGGTGGAGATTTCCGGACTGCCCGCTGAGCCGGTCCGGATTACCGATCTAATTACCAATCAGGAATATGACCGGACCAGTTCCGGCACGTTCCAGAGCATTATTTCACCCTATCAAGCCGTCTGTCTGAAGTTCAACCGGGAAAACTCAACCAGAGGAGAAAAGTAACATGTTGAAACGCAAGACATTCACCCTCATCGAACTCCTGATCGTGATCGCCATCATCGCCATTCTGGCCAGCATGCTGCTGCCGGCGCTGAACCGGGCGCGGGCCCGGGCGCGGGCGATCTCCTGCTCCGGAAATCTCCGGCAGATCGGCCTTGCCGCCAACACCTACATGCAGGACTACAACTTCTGGTATCCGGCCGGGCAGGACGGCTCGTTGAACACCGCGGGAAACCATTACTCCTGGATGCTCGCTTTTGCCAAGAACAACTATCTGCCGTTCAGCAAGATCTACTTCTGCCCGGAACTTCTCCCCGCCAGCACCGACATCACGGAGTGGACCAAGGGGTATGGTTCGCTCTACGGCGACAAGAACAACGGCGTCAACCATTTTAACCTGAAAAAGTACCGTTCTTCCGGATTCAGCAAGATCGGCATGGTCGGCTGCTCGAAGAATCCGCGCAAGGAGGGGAACGAAAATGCCTACCGGCTGCTGACCACCTCCACCTCCAGCGGGGATTACGGGTATCCCTATCTCATTCACAACAACCGTGCCAACATGGCGTTCTTCGACGGGCACGTCAATAACATCGGTACCGGCGTCTTCGCCTCCGACATCCGCTGGATCAACAACCAGGGGGTGCTGGGGAAGATCCGCCGGGTGCTGACTCCGGCGGCCACCGAGCCGCTGTCGCTGGACACGCTTTGATTTGCGGAGGAGGTGCATCATGCCGATTCTCCGACGGATTCTGCGGGCCGCCGCTCTGCTGACTCTGGCGGCGGGCTCCGGCCTCGCCGCCGCCGAACCGGTCGCACTGCCTGCACCGGAATGGATCGCCGTCTCCGGTGACTGGAAGATCACCGACGGCCGGATTGCCGAACTCTCCGACGGTGTCGCGCCGGGGGACCGGCCGCTCTGGAGCACCGCCGGGTCGCCCGCCTGGAAGAACTACCTCTTCCGGGCGCGGGTTTCGACGGCGGACGGAGTCGGTTCGCTCTATCTTGCGGCGCGCTGGCGCAATCAGGACAACTGTTATGCCGTGCGTTACTCCGACCCGCACCGGGTGCTGGAACTGCTCCGGATTGTCGACGGGCGGGAGACGGTGCTGGCCAGAGCCGAGGGCGCGGGCGAAGCCTCCCCGCAGAAACAGCCGCTGGAGCTGTCGATCCGGGTCGAAGGAAACCGGCTGACCGCCAAGGCGGGCAAGGTGGAACTCTCCGCCGTGGCCGACGCCTTTTCGTCCGGCGCGGTTGCGGTGGGAACCAGCCACCGGCAGGGATTTTTCGACCGGTGCGAAGTGGAACTTCTGCCGGAAAAATCGCCGGTGCGTGAGCTGGTGATCGAGCCGGAGTTCCGCCGCCGGGTCTTCCGGCCGGAAGAGAAGGAAATTCCGCTCGTGTTCCGCGTGCTCAACCCGACCGGGGTGAGGATTTCCGGCGCGGAGTTCCGGATGCGGATTGACGCCGCTCTGCCGGAGGAGAAGTGGAAGCTCCCGGCTCTGGCGCCGGGGAAGGCGGCGGAGGTGAAACTGCTCTTTCCGGCGGGTTCCCTGCGGAGCGCCGACTACGCGGTTTCTTGCGAAGTCGTTTCGGCGGAGGGGAAGAGTCTCGCCGCCACCGAACTCCTGCTTTCGGTCGTTCCGCCGGAAAATCCGGCCCGTTTCCCGCTGCTGCTCTGGGACGGCATCGACTCCGGCGAAGAGCTGGCCCGGCTGGGATTCACCGCTTCGGCGGTACCGTCGTTCTTTTTCGTCTCCGGGTTCGCTCAGGAGAAGGAGAAACAGCTCGAACGCACCCTCGCCGCCGTCGAGCGCAACGAGGAGTATCTGCGCAACGGCGTCGCTTCTCTGCTCAAGATCGACACCCGGCGCTACTGGGATAAAAAACAATTCGCCGATCTTCTGATGAAAAACGCGTCCGACAAGCTCCAGCTTTCCGGCGACATCTGTCACAACCACCCCGCCTACCGGCGCGCGCTGGAGGAGTCGCTCGAAGCGCTCGGCCGCCGCCTGGAAGGCTCCCCTTCGGTGCGGCTGCTGCTCTTCGACTCCGAGACGGAGAACGAGGAGCGCAAGCTCTTCCAGTGCTTTCACCCGGAGTGCCTCGCGCTGGCGAAACAGGCGGGATTCGACCCGCTTCCGGCCGGCGTCAACCGGGTGTGGGGCATGGTCGGCGCTTCGCTCTACGGAAAGAAGAACCACCCTGCCGTACTGCCGGACCATTCGCCGGAGTTTGATTTCATCCACAGGTGGTGGCTGAACGGCTCCGGCTTTGTGGAGAGCCGGGCGCGGGCGGCGGAGATTCTGAAGAAGCACCTCCCGGAGGCGCGCACCTTCCACGATCCGATTCTGCGCAATCCGGCCTTCCTCGGCCGCGACCGCGGGATGGATTTCGTCAGCCACTGGACCTACACCAATCCGAGTCCGCTCGCGGTGCTCGAAAACATCGACGAGATGGAGGCCGCCGTCGGCGGGAAGAAGCCGGTCGTACCCAATCTGCAGCTCTTCTGGTACACCAATGAGGTGGTGGGCGAACTCACCTCCTCGGCCGACAAAAAGAAGGCGGCCGAAGAGGCGGCCTCTTTCGTCGAAGCGCGCGACGCGATCCATTTCGGGCGCTTCATGACCATTTCGCCGGACCATCTGCGCGAGGCGCTCTGGCTGGCGCTCTCCCGCCCGGTCGAAGCGATCATGCTCGACGGCGGCAGTGCGATCAGCACCACGCCGGGCACCTACGCCGCGACCAATCCGGATACGGCCGAGGCGCTGGCGGAGTTCTCCGACCGGGTTCTGCGTCCTTACGGGCCGATGCTGCGGAAGATGACCGGTTCTCTGGCGCGGGTGGCGATGCTGCAGTCGGTCTACAGTTCGCTCTACGGGCGCACCGGGAACTACGGCAACGCCAACCGGATTTTCGCCGACGTCTACAACAGTGCCATCCTCGCCCAGCTCCAGCCGCGGATTCTTTACGAGGAGTCGCTGGGCGAACTGGAGAAGTTCGAAGTTCTGCTGGTGCCGGACACCCGTTTCTTGAGCGAAAGCGGATTTGCCGCGGTGAAGCGCTTTCTCGAGTCCGGCCGCACGGTGATCACCGACACGGGGTCGCGCATCCCGCTGGCCGGCATCGTGAAACTGCCGTTCGAAGAGACGGCGAAGCTCTCCGCCGCCGACCGGGAAGCGGCGTGGCGGCGCGGCGCGAAACTTCTGCTCAAGACTTTGGAGGAGAAAAAGTTACAGCGTCTCGTCTCGTCGCCCTCCGACAATCTGGTCATCAGCCGCCGTCTCGGCGATGGAGATCAGGCGATCTTCCTCATCAACGACAGCCGGACAGCGGGCGATTACGTCGGCCGCTTCGGAAAGGTGCTGGAGGCCGGTGTGCCGCAGAGGGCCGAAGTGAAATTTTCTCCGGAACTCACGGCACAGGGGCGGGTGCTCTACGACGTGGCGGCGCGGCGAAAGGTCGTGCTGGAAAAGGGCGGTGCGGCGTTCTTCCTGCCGCCGGGCGGCGGACGGCTGCTCTATCTCGCCTCGGCGGAACTCACCGGGTTGAAGGCCAAGATCGCGCCGACGGTGCGTCGCGGAGAGAAAATCCGTCTCCGGGCGGAACTGCTGGCGGCGGGCCCGGTCAAGGGGACGCAGGCGCTTGAAGTGGAACTCCGCGATTCGGCGGGGCGGCGTCACGTTTCTTCGGGGTACTACTGCCTGACGAACGGAGTGTTTGAGCTGAAAATCCCCATCGCCCGCAACGACCGGGCCGGATACTGGACGGTGATTTGCACCGACCTGATCGCGGGGCACCGGGCGGAGGCGGCGTTCCAGGTGATGCCGTAACGGCTTCGACGAGAACGGGGCATCCCGCTCGTCGGAGGTGGAGCGCTCCCTCTGGGGGAACTTGTGTCTTCTGCCGGGACAATCTTTGCGAGGCGCGTGTCGGCTCAGAGCGCCCGGAGCACGACCGAGGCGCAGACGCAGCCGAAGATGGCCGGCAGATAGGAGACGGTTCCGACGGTGGAGTGGTGGTGCCCCGCTTCGTCTTTCCAGGCGAGGACCGCTTTCGGCGGAACGGCTTCCGGGGAGAAGACGGTGCAGACTCCGCGGTTGACTCCGGCGGCGCGGAGCCGGGTGCGGACCGCGCGGGCGAGGGCGCAGCCGTGGGTCTTCGAAATATCCGCCACCTGGATCTGCGACGGATCGACCTTGCCTCCCGAACCCATCGAACTGATTACCGGGATATTGCGTTGAAGACAGCCGAGAAGGAACTCCACCTTCGGGGTCAGCGAATCGATCGCGTCGACCGCATAATCGAAACGGGTTTCCAGCAGGCGGCCGATTCCTTCGCCCTGGAGGAACTCCACCCGGGGGAGGAAGGTTCCTGAGGGGTTGATTTCGCGCATCCGTTCGGCGACCACCTCCGCTTTGGGGCGGCCGAGGGTCGAGGTGAGCGCGGGCAGCTGGCGGTTGCAGTTGGTCGGTTCGAAACGGTCGCCGTCGACGAGAGTGAGGGTGCCGACTCCGGCGCGGGCGAGCTGTTCGGCGGCGTAGGCGCCGACGCCGCCGACGCCGAGCACCAGCACGTGGGCGCGGCGGAAGTGTTCGAGTTTTTCCTCCCCGAGCAGGAGGCGGGTGCGTTCGAAACGGGACTGGTCTTCGGAATGGTTCATCGTTGCAGAAACTCCCTGAAATTGGCGTCGGTGACGGCGGCCAGCTGTTCCGCCGGACAGCCGAACACGCCGGCCGCGCGTTCGATCAGCTGCCCGACCGGTTCGGGGCGGTCGTCGGTTTCGAAGCCGATCCGGTCGAAGCCGGTCCGGCAGAGGTGTTCGACAAGCGGGGCGCGTTCCAGCGCCGCCGCGCCGAGCGAGAGGTAGAAGCCGTGCTTCCGGAGCTCCTCGCAAAGCTCCGGCGAACCGCGGAACCCGTGGTACAGTTTCCGCATATGCGGGTAGGGTTTCACGGCGGCGAGCAGTTCCGCCGTCGCGCGGACGCAGTGAAAGACCACCGGTTTCTCCTGTTCCGCGGCGAGGCGGAGCAGCCGGTCGAGCATCTGCTGCTGAACCGGAAACGCGGGGCCGCGCAGCCGGTCGAGGCCGACCTCGCCGAGGGCGGCGGCCCGCGCCAGAGCGGCGGCGAATTCCCGCGTCAGCTCCACCGGGTGCGGCGGAAGCCGCCACGGATGAAATTCCAACGACTCGAGCGGAAAGCTCCCGAGCCGGTCCAGCCCGGTCGAGACCAGCGCGGCAACACCGGCCGGCGGCGCCGAATGGGTGTGAAAGTCACTCGCCATGGGGTTACAGCGGCTTGCCCATCTTTTCGGCGAGGGCCGGGCGGAGCGCCAGCTGGGCGTGACAGACCGCGAGCGCGATGGCGTCGGTGGAGTCCAGCGGAATCTGTTCGATTTCGATGCCGAGTTCGACCGCCATGATCCGGGCGACCTGCTCCTTGGTGGCGCCGCCGTTGCCGACGGCGGACCGTTTGGCGGAGCGGGGAGAGTAGGCGTAGACGGGAATCTGCCGCTCCGCGAGGGCGGTCAGGATTGCGCCGCGCGCCATGCCGAGGATGATCGCGGTGGAGGCGTTCTTCCCCAGAAACGGCTCCTCGATCGAGGCGCAGTCGGGATGGAACGAGTCGACCAGCTCCCGGATTCCGCCGGCGAGCCGCCGCAGGCATTCGGTGTGCGGCAGCCGGGCGGAGTTGGCGATGACGCCGCAGTCGAGGATGGTGAAGCTTGCCGGATTGTCCGCCCGGATCACGCCGTAGCCGGTGGTCCGGATCGCCGGGTCGATGCCGAGAATAATCATGCCGGGAATTTCCTTGTCTGGTTGAATTTTCCCCATAAGATACCATGCTGGGGGCGGGAAATCAACCGGAACCGGGAAAAATTCCGCCGATCAGGCGAGGAGCCGGAGCGCCGCTTCGAGCTCCTCTTCGGAGAGCAGATCCCGGTTCCAGCCGCCCTGCATGATGACGTTGGGGCAGCCCGGGCTGATCTCCAGCAGCCGCGGCACCTTCAGCGCCTCGGCGACGGCGAAGAGTCCGGTCTGGTTGCCGATCGTCAGCGCCGCGCCGCGGATCAGCCGGGCCGCTTCGAGGAAGTCCCGGGTCGGCAGGTAGTCGCAGCGACAGACGCGGCCGGCGAACTCCCCGTACTCCTCCGGCGTGCCGAGGAAGAGCAGCCGGTCGCGGAAGCTCCGCAGCGAGAGCCACGAAAGCCGGTCGTTGCGGTAGCGGAACGACCGGAAGAGGACGATTCTCCCCTTCGCCCGCGGGTCCGGCTCGATGCCGAAGAGCCACGGCGCGGAGAAGTCGATCGGGTCGAAGAACTCCCGCCCGAGCAGGGCGAAGCGCCGGGCGAGGTCGCCGGAGCTGTGGCGGACCCAGGTGTGGTTCCCGGCGTCGAGGTTGACCGTCGCCTCCTCCGGGCGGTCGAACCAGACCGCGTCGATCCAGTGCTGACTGCGGAGCAATGCGGCCAGCGCCTCGGCCGATTCGCGGGTGTAGAGCCGCCGTCCGGGGAGGATGTTCAGGTTGAACGCGGTCCGCTTGATGTTGTGCGTCCTCACGTGAGCCAGCGCGAACGGCAGGGCGTAGATCAGGTCGCCGACCTTGCCGGAGTGGCTGAAAATCGCTTCGCTCATGGCTTCGCCTTTCCCGGTTTCCGGACCAGCCCGAAATCCTCCTCCGAGTAGGGAAGGCCGACGGCGCGGGCGGCGGCGGCGTACTGTTCGGCGGAGTCGGCGTTGTGCCAGAGGAATCCTTCGCGGCTGGCGCGGCGGTCGGTGCCGAGCATCTCCTCCCAGCAGGCGTACCCCTGCTTGTCGCGCCCGAGCGGATGCGCGGTGCGCCACGCTTCGAACTCCGGGGAGAGCCAGCGTTCGGCGAGGAGCCGGGCGCGGTCGTGCAGGAACTTTTCGACAAAGATCCGCCTGCCCGGCGTCGCCTCGCGTTTCAGCTCCGGAATCAGCGGCGCCCAGGCCGGCACGTAGAGGCCGAGACATTCGGTGCGGAACCCGTAATGGTAGCTGGTGGTGTAGCTCGAGAAGGTGACCGCGTTGGAGCGGCGGGCGAGGTCGAGCAAGCCTTCGCGCCAGCGGTTGCAGGCGATGAAACGGCGGGAGAGTTTGACCAGAAGTTCGATTCCCTGTTCGCGGGCCCACTCCAGCCCGGCGGCGAAGATCTGCAGATCTCCGGCGTAGTGGCCGTGGTGCGCGGAGAGTTCGCGCAGTTCCACACCGTAACGGGCGCAGACCTCGGCGAGCGCGGCATCTCCGGAACAATCGTCCACCACCAGAGCCGGCAGTCCGTTGCCCCGGACCACCCAGTGAAGCCCGAGGTCGATATGCGGCGCACTGCCGCTGGTGCCGATCACGACGCCGATCCGGGTGCGGGAGCTGTAGAGACTGCGGGTGACCCCGTAGCGCTCGAAGCGGGAGCGGTCGGGGAAGCGGGTGCGCAGGAGCGAGAGAATGCCGCCTTCGACGCCGCCGTCGCTGAATCCGGCGAAGAGCTTCCCCTCCAGCGCCTTCGGGTCGACCTTCGGAGATTCGAAGGTCGCTTTGATCTGGCGCATCGGTAGCGGGTTGATGACGCCGTAACGGTTGAGGTATAGGGAGATGTAGCAGAGCCCGACCTCTTCGTAGAAGTTGAATTCCGATTCGAGCGCGAGATATTTCTCCCGCTGAAACCGCACCGGTGTGTGCGCCTCGTAGTTGACGGTGGGATATCCGGCGCGGCGGAGCGCTTCGCCGGTGTTCCGCAGCGAACGGTGCCAGACTCTCGCGTCGGGGGCGTTGGAGAAGTTGAGCAGGTCGTCGACGCGGGCCACCACCGGCAGGTCGGCGGCGTCAAGGTCGTCGAGCAGCACGTTGTCGTCCGCCCAGAAGATCACTTCACTGGAGATGCCCGGCGTCCGCAGTGCGGCGCAGATCGCGGCGTGGATGTTCATCTGCTTGCGGGGATACTGGTCGGAACAGCGGACGAAACGGTACCCGGAAAATCCCTCCGGCTCCCGGCTGGAGATCAGGTAGATGTCGCGGTAGTTGCGGAGATGTTTCTCGATCGAACGCAGGGCGATGCGCAGTTCGTCGTTCGCCTGTGCCGAACCGTCGGCCCGCAGTGGAAGGATGATGTCGATCGAACCCGGAACCGGCCGCGGGCCGGGCTGGAACTTCCGCCCCGGACTTTTCCACGACGTGGCGGCGCGGCTTCCGGACTCGGAACAGCGGCAGGGGGGAATCGCCGGCGGCGCGGCCGGTTCGCCCGCCTTCGGCGCAGGCAGGGAGGCGGGCCGTTTCGCGACCACCTTCCCCAGCGTCTCGATGGCCTGAAGTTTCTCCTGCGTGATGATGATTTCCAGCCGGTCCGGCGCGATCCAGAGGCGGACCTGCCGGACCAGGTTGGCGAGTTCGACGTCGATTCCGGTGAGCTGTTCCTGCGCCTCGTTGAGGTTGCCCAGGAGATAGAGGCGGTATTCGGGGGTATCGTATCCGGTCAGCATTTCGCGGGCGATGGCCGCCGCGCTCGCCAGATGTTTGACCGCGCAGTTGAGGCAGTTGTGCCGATTGATGGACTCCATGAAGATCTCCTACGGGTTGATATAGTTGCAGCGGGTTTTGGGATTTTCCTGCGCCCACTTCTCAGCGAGAGCGATTGCCAGAGCCTGCGTGGTGCAGCCGGGGGTGCGGATCTGCACCTCCCAGGTCAGTCCGGCTTCGGTGGTGTAGACACCGGTGCGGATCGGTTTCTGTTCGCCGCCGGTGCCCATGTACCGCCAGTCCTCGCCGTCGAAAAGGCACTTGGTTACGCCGTACCAGTACCAGTCCTCGGAGGCGGAACTCTCGGAGCCCGAGGAGCTGGAGGCGCTGGAGGAAGAGCCGGAGCCGGAACTGGAGGACTCCGAGGAGTCGGAGTAGTAATTTTGAAAGGAGTCGGAGGAGGAGGAGTCCGACTGCATCGAGTTGCTGTCGGAATCCGTCGAGTCGGAGGTTTCGGAGTCGGAGTCCTCATGCTCACAGGCGCCGAGGATCACCCCGTGCGGCTCGCCGGAGTGCTGCTGGTGGATGGTGACCGCTCCGTTCGCCACTTTTGCCGTGGCGATCAGCAGAAAGAATTCGCACTCCTCCGGCTCCGGCATCTCCGGGGCCGCCTTGCATTTCGCGGTGATGTGGATCTTCTCCCAGATCGGGTCTTCGAATTCGTTGCGGCCGTCCTCCGCCGCGCCGAGGGTGACGTGGACGGAGAGGTAGATGACGCTCTCCCCCTCGTCAAGGTGCAGTCTGGCGCGCGGATTGATTTCGACGCGGTAGCGGCGCAGTTCCGGCTGTGCCGCCGTGCCGGAGTCGCTCATCTCCGGGTGAAAGATGTGATCGACCTCCACCATGCCGGCCAGGTAGTTGAGCTGCTGGTCCGCCGGAAGCGAACCGTCGACCACCCGGACCGTCGCCGATTTTCCGTTTTCGGATGTGGCTTCCGCGCGGACCGCGAGGTAGCCGGTGTAGAGGGTCACCGCCGCCGGAGAGGCGGAACTGCTGACGCGGTATCCGCGTTCGGTGCGTTCCACCGTCACGTTGCGTCCGGCAGTGATGACCGGCACAAAATCGTTCTGCATGCCATTGCTCCCCAAGTTGAAACAATTCCGTTTTTAACTGGAATTTTGTCAACCGGGGGAGGCGTTCAGCGGGAGAGCGGGAGCATTTCCGCCTCATCGACGAGGTCGCGGAAATCTTTGGAGTCAATCCGTTTGAGGAACTCCGCCGCGTCGGCGGAGAGATTCTTCTTCCAGAGGAGCGCGCACCGGACCGCCAGCGGATATTTCCCGGCGGCGATCTCCGCCGGGGCGGGGCGCACCCCGTCAATGGCCGCGGTTTTGACCGTCACCGGAACCTCCGGCAGCAGCAGCCCGAAGGCGATCGCCTCGCTGTCCGCGCCGGCCAGCAGCAGAAGTTCGCGGCTCGAACCGACCCGGAAGATCCCTTCGGCCGGTTTCCTCTTGCCGAGACCGATCAGAGCTTCGGCCACGCCCGCGCCGTTCGCCCGCGGCTTCAGCCCGAGCCGGTGCATCTCGGTCGGGGAGCCGTTGTAGGCGGTCCACTCCGGCCGCTCCGCCGTCAGGATCGACGCGAGCTGTTCCCGGGTGAAGGTCACGGCCGGATTGTTGGTCGAGAGATAGACCGCCGCCGCCAATGCAGCGTAGAAGCGGCGCTCCCCGGCGAACGTGTCGGGAATCCGCGATTCCGCAACGAGAACGAAGTCCGCCTTGCCGGCCTCCAGCTGGCGGAGCGCTTCCTCCGGCGGGAGGGTTTCGATGCGGAATTCTCCGGAGCCTTTCTCCAGCCCCTGCAGCAGGGCGAGCTGTCGGACCGGCGCGCCGCCGCCGCCCGGCGCCGCATCGAGAATCCGGACCGTTCCGGCGGAGGCGGCCCAGAGCGCCGTTCCGGCGGCGAGGAGCGTCAGGAGGAGTTTCCGCATCGTGGAGTTCTTTCCTTACCGGTTGCTGTAGAGCGGAGTGAGCACCGCCAGAAGCCGCGCCGTCTCTTCCGGCGTTCCGATGGTGATCCGCATGTAGCGGCCGGTCACCGGGCCGGAGAAGTAGCGCACGATCACCGCCGCCTCCCGCAGTTTGAGGAAGCAGCGCTGCCCGTCGCCATCCGGCGGAGCGGCGAAGAGGAAGTTGGTCTGCGAAGGCACCACGTCGAAGCCCAGCGCGCGGAGTGCTTCGGCAAGTTCGCCGCGCGTCGCCCGGATCCGGGCGGCGTTCTCCTTCATGTACCGCTGGTCGGCAAAGGCCGCCCGGGCGAGCTCCTGCGTGAGCATGTCCAGATTGTAGGAGTCCTTGACCTTGAACATGCCGTGGATCAGCGTGGCATTTCCGACCGCGAAGCCGAGCCGCAGACCGGCCAGCGAGTAGCTCTTGGAGAAGGTGCGCGACACCAGCACGTTGTCGAACTCTTTGGCCAGCTCCATGCAGTTGTCGTCGGCGAAATCGGCGTAGGCTTCGTCGAAGAGCACCACGCCGTCGAAGTTCCGGCAGATCTCCCGCATGAATTCGAACGGGAACGAATTGCCGGTCGGCGCGTTCGGCCGGGTGATGATCAGCAGATTTGCTTTCTCTGCCTGTTCGAGCAGATTCTCCGGCATGGTGAAGCCGGCCGCCGGGTCGAGGTCGATCCGGATGACCGGCGCCCCCTGCATTTTCGCCAGTTCCGGGTAGAGCGAATAGGTCGGGTTGAGGCAGGCCAGCGGCCGGTCCGGAGCGGTGAAGCAGCGGAACGCCATGGTGAGGATGTCGTCGGAACCGTTTCCGGCGATGACGTTCTCCCGCTTCACGCCGAATTCCGCCGCGATGTCGTCGCGCAGGGCGTCCGCCATCGGGTCGGGGTAGCGCCGGAGCCGTTCATACGGGAAATTGGTCAGCACCTCCCGCACCTTCGGCGACGGCGGGTAGGGGTTTTCGTTGGTGTTGAGCTTGACCAGATCGGCCATCTTCGGCTGTTCGCCGGGGACGTAGCCGGACATCGCGTCGATTTCGGGGCGGAAATAGGATTTCATCGCGGAGTGCTCCTGCATAAAATTGGCAAACAATTCCCTATAATATAACGCACCGGCATGCAATTTACAACACTGCATTGCATGCCGGCGCGGTGGTAACTGCCGCGTTGCTGGACAGCTGGCGGAAGTTTACTTCTTCTCAGCGCGCTTCCGGGGTGCGGGGCGGTTCTTCATCGCCTCGAGATACTTTTCCGGATCCGCGGTGCGTTCCGCCATCCGCGTCAGCATTTTTTTCGCCTGTTCCAGCTCGGCGGTCTCCTTTTCCTGCTTGGCCTCCTTCGCTTTGGCAAGCTCATTGTCGACCCGTTCGAGCGCCCGCTTGAAGACCGCGTTCATCTCGGTCACCGCCGCTTTCGCTTCGGCGGAACCGGCTTCCGCCTGTCTCAGCATCTGGTGCGCTTTGGCAAGTTCACTGCGCTCCGGCTCGATGAAGCAGCGCTCCATGACGCGGCGGAAGCCTTTGCGCTCCGGGCGGGCCTGACGCATGCCGGCTTCGCGGGGGGCGCGCTTTCCGGCTTCCTCGCGGAGTGCCGCTGCCGGAGCGGCTTTCGGGCCGGGCATGCCGGGGCACACCGCATCAGGGCGCGGCACAGGGCAGTCCTTCCCCGGGCGATCCACCGCCGGACACGGGCCGGGCTTGCCGGGGCGAGCGAACTCCGGCCGGGGGGCTGCCGTCATCCGTTTGAGACAACGTTCGGTCAGAACCGCCTTCTTTTCCAGCCGGGCCTTGACGAACTCAAGTTTCTTCTCGGCCTGTTCCACGTCGTACTTCAGTCTGGCGTCCACCATCGCATCGATTGCGGCGCGGAGCTTGGCCCGGTTGGCCTCGGAACCATCCTGACGGAAATCCTCCATCGCATCGCGGATCACCTCATGCAATTCGGCGAATTTCGCCCGGTCCACTTCGTCCATCGGCGGCAGCGGCATCATTGCGCCCCGGTGCGGACCGCGATGCATCATCTCGCGATGGTGCGGCGGCAACGGCGCCGCCGGCCCCCGTTGCGGACCGCGGTGCATCATCTCGCGATGGTGCGGCGGCAGCGGGCGGGGCGGTTGCGGCTGTTCCTGACTCGGCGGCGGCGGAGGTTCCTCAGCCACGGCGCCGAAGGGGAGTGCTCCGAGCGAGAACGCCAGAGCGACGGCAGAAAAACGGAATCCATTGTTCATAAAACACTTCCTTTCCAGTTGACCCGCCGGAGTCCGGCGGTGTCGGGGTTCACAGGATTAACGCCGCCGGAGGAAAAATTATTGTTGGAAATCAAAAAAAAATTTTTGAACCCGGCCGCGGAACTCTTCTTTGCCGCCAATGGTCACCGCTTCTTCCCGAAGTCGCGCGGAATCCGGCGGCTCACCGGAATCGTCACCAGAAATCCCGGAATCGTGCAGAGCATCACGTAGCGGAAAAATCCGGCGAATCCAAGGAGCTCCTGCACCCGGCCGGAGATCATCCCGATCAGACAGAGCCCGAGAATCGAAATGCCGGTCATGATGGCAAAATGGCTGGTCTTGTACGCCCCGGAGCTCTCCGCCGCCGCCACCATCACCAGCATAAAAGCGGTGTAGCCGAGCCCGTAACCGAACTGCTCGACCGCGACACAGCCGCCGATGATCCAGAGCGACTGCGGCTGAAACTCCGCGAGATAGACGTAGACGGCGTCGGGCAGATTGATTGCGCAGACCAGCGGCCAGAGCGTCCGCCCGAACCCCCAGCGCGCCACCGCCAGGCCGCCGCAGATGCCGCCCGCGGTCAGCGCGACGGTGCCGAAGGTGCCGTAGAGGAGGCCGAACTCTTCGACCGACATCCCGAGTCCTCCGGCGGAACGGGGGTCCTGCATGAAGGCGATGGCAATCCGGCCGAGCTGCGCCTCCGCCACCCGGAAGAAGAGGAGAAAGAGCAGAAGCGGGAGAATTCCCGGCCGGGTGAAGAAACTCCGGAAGGCGTCGAGAAACTCCCGGCTCAGCCGCCCCGGTTCCCGTTGGCCCGGCCGGTCCGCTCCGGGATGCGGCAGAACCCGGCAGTGCCAGAGCGAGAGTGCACCCATCACCACCGCCGCCACCGCCAGTGCGACGCACCAGCCGGTGCGGATTTCGCCGGTGCGGCTTTCGATCCAGCCGGCGAGCATCACCAGCGCGCCCTGCACCAGCACGGTGGCGATCCGGTAGAAGGTGCCGCGGATTCCGGCGAAGAAGGCCTGATCGTGTTCCTCCAGCGCGATCAAATAGAACCCGTCCACCGCGGCGTCGTGGGTGGCGGAGGCGAAGGCGAGAAAGAAGAACGCCGCCACCAGCAGACGGGTCATCCCCGCCAGCGGCATCAGCAGCGCCGCCAGCGTGAAGAGGAGGGTCATGGCGAACTGCGCGGCGAGAATCCAGCGCCGCTTGGTGCCGAAGAGATCGAGCACCGGAGTCCACAACGGCTTGATCGCCCACGGCAGCATCAGCAGACTGGTCCAGAAGGCCATCGCGCTGTTGGTCATGCCGAGCGACTTGAAGAGAACCGCGCTCACGGCGGCGACCACCGCATAGGGGCCGCCCTCCGCAAAATAGGTGCCCGGCACCCAGAACCACGCTCTTCCTTGTCCGCTCATCCCTTCTCCCGGCAGAAAAACCGCCGCCGGAGATCGTTCCGGACAAGCGGTTTTTCAATGTAGCATCGTTTCGAAGAAAGTGCAAGCGTCTTCCGGCCGGGCGCTCAGGCGCGTCCCGCCGAACCGAAGAGCCGCATTTTCGCGCGCATCGCCTCGCGCATCGCCTCTTCGGGGCGGCGGCAGGAGACGCTGAACCAGCAGGTCATCTCCCGCCGGTTGCGCAGGAATTCGAACATCTCCCGATTCCAGGCAGCGGTGAGTTCCGAGTAGATGTTGATCTTGGCGATGCCGTTGGCAATCGCGGCGCGGAGCTGATCCTCCGGCGTGCCGGAGCCGCCGTGCAGGACCAGCGGCACCGGGGAGACCTTGTCGATTTCGGCGAGGCGGGTGATGTCGAGGTTCGGCGCGGATTCGTAGACCCCGTGGGCGGTGCCGATCGAGACCGCCAGCGCATCGACTCCGGTGCGGCTGGTGAATTCGACCACCGAATCCGGATCGGTGAAGATCGGGGTGTGGTCGCCCGAGGCGCCGGTTTCGCTCTCCGCGCCGCTGCCGACGACGCCGACGGCGACGTGGCCGAGTTCGGCTTCGACGTCGAGGCCGCGCGGATGCATCTCGCCCACGACGGCGGCGGTGACGGCGACGTTCGTTTCGAACGGTTCGGCGGAGGCGTCGATCATCACGCTCTGGAATCCGGCGTCGGCGCACTTCCGGCACTGTTCGATCGTGGTGGCGTGGTCGAGGTGGAGCGCCACCGGCACTTTGACCTGCGCGGCGGCGTAGCGGGCGGCGTTGGCCCAGTAGCCGAGCAGCGACCCGTCGAGGTCGGGCCAGATGGCGGCGAAGATGACCGGCGAACCGAGCTCTTCGGCGGTCTCCGCCGCGGCCCGGATCATCGTGGTGTTGGAGAGGTCGAACATCGGCACCGCGTAACGGTTGCGGCGGGCGTCGGCGAGCATCTCCTTGAATGAGACGATGGACATGTTACAATTCCCTTCTGACTGTATCGGTGAACGTTTTCCACTGTTCGAATTTTTCCTGATAGCGCGCGGCGCGGCCCGGCTCCGGGTGAAGTTCGGCGGTCACCGCGGGGAGGAAGCCGGGCAGCTCCTCCACCGGAACGCCGCAGTGCGCACTCCGGGCGAGCAGCGCCGCTCCCCGGCACCCCGCCTCTCCGGAGGCGATCACCCGGAACGGCAGGTTCAGCACATCGGCGCGCAGCTGCACCAGCGCCGGGAGCCGGCAGCCGCCGCCGGAGGCCACCAGAACCTCCACCTGGAATCCCGAAGCGGTGAGGAGTTCGAGGTTGCGCCGCATCTCCATGGCGATCCCCTCCTGAACCGCCTTGAAGAGTTCGCCGCGGGTGGTGGTGAGCCGCCAGCCGTACACGGTCCCCGGCGTCCGGGTGTCGAAGTACGGCGTCCCCGAGGCGGTGAAGTAGGGCAGTACGTTGAGGGTGGAGGGTTCCGGCGGCATCGAACCGGCCAGCGCGGCGTAATCCCCGCCGAGGTCGCGGCAGAACTCCTCGAGGAAGTACTGCATGAAGTTGCTCCCGGTGAGCGAATAGGCGACCGACAGATAGCGCCCCGGCAGCGCGAAGTCGTAGCAGCAGAGGTTGCCGCGGAAGAGTTCGTCGGAGCGGATCAGCCGGGAGTGGACCGGTGCGATGCATTCGACGCTCCCGGCCGCGTACATGGCGCACCCCGGGGAGCAGGCGCCGCAGCCGAGTGCGGCGAGCGCCTGATCGTGCCCGCCGGAGACGATCAGCGTTCCCGGTTCCAGCCCGAGAGCGGCGGCGACGCGGGGAGAGACCGTTCCCGCCGCCGTGCCGGAGGGGAGCACCCGGGCGAACTCCGCCGGGGAGAAGCCTGCCGCGTCGCAGAGTTCTTCGCTCCAGCGGTGCGTCTCCACATCGAAGAGCATGGTCCTTCCGGCCAGCGGCCACCCCATCGCCGGTTCGGCGCCGAGCCGGGAGACCAGAAGATCCTCGAAACAGAGGAAGCGTTTCGCCCGGCGGCGGATTTCCGGGCGGAACTTCGCCAGCCAGAGGAGCTTCGCCAGCGTGAACATTCCCGAAGGGGTGTGGCCGGTGATCCGGTAGAGCCGCCCGGCTCCGAATCCGGCGGCGAACTCCGCCATGAGGCCGGTTGCGCGGGTGTCGCTGGAGATCATCGCCGGTGCCAGAATCGTTCCGGAACCGTCCACCGGCAGGAACGCCTCCCCCTGGCTGGAGATCGCCAGCGCCCGCACCGGGTCGCCGCCGGAACGGGCCGCGGAGGCCGCCGCGCCGATCACGTCGAACGCGGCGCGCATCACCTCTTCGCCGTCGAGTTCCGCGAAGCCGGGCGCGGGGGAGGAGACCGGGTAGCCCCGCGAAGCGGAACCGAGCTCCCGCCCCTCCTCCTGAAAGGCGACCGCCTTGACCCGGCTCGAACCGATGTCAACCCCGAGAAAACTCATCGCTCAGAGCTCCGTCTTCTCGTACCCGAGGTAGTTGGTGAACGCCTCGTCGATCGCCCGGCGCCAGGAGCCTTCGGTCATGCTGACATGGTGGCGGTAACCGCCGCGGCCGATGCGGATCAGTTTGGGCTGAAGTCCCGGAATGTGCGCCACGCCGCCGCAGCCGAAGAACTCCTCCGGCAGCTGGTCGCGGGTGAACTCCCCTTCGCCGGAATAGAAGCGCACCTTGCCGTCGACGGTCGCCGCCGAGGCGAAGGTGAACGGCATCGGCCGGAGCCGCCCGACGTTGCAGCCGAAGGAACAGCCTTCGCCGAGCGACTTGGCGAACATCGGGTGGTCGATCACCCGTCCGCGCGTGGCCATCAGCTTCTGGGCCACCGGGCCGCAGTGGAAGAGGATGCAGCGGTCGGGATCCTCCTCATAATTGTTGTTCCAGTCGAGGCAGGCGGCGGGCTCCTGCGACGCGAGGGCGAGCGCGTACATCGCCACCGCGTTGCCGACATCCAGCTCGCAGGCGGCGGGGATGCCCCGGTCGTTGAGTTCGCTCAGCACGACGCACGGCGAAATTTTCAGCGTCTGTTCGAGGTCGAGCCAGCAACGCAGGCCGACCGCCTGCAGGTCGTAACGTTCGATCATGCGGTCGATGGCGACCGAGAGCCGGGCGAGCATTTCGACCCGGTCGGCCGGGACGCCGCTGAAATCGGTGTACTCCCGGAAACGGCGGACCTTCGCCTCCAGTTCGGGCGAACCGGATTTCACCTTTTCCACTTCGAGCAGCAGATCGGAGTTGTCGAACACTTCGACGGTGATCCCCCTCTTCTGCAGCGCCACCTCGTCGAACCGGATGGTTTTGAAGGCGGTCGGCCGGGCGCCGATTGCGCCGATCCGGCACCGTTTCATGCCGCGGACGATCCGGCAGACTGCGGCGAACTGCCGCATCTCTTCGGCGAACCGGGGCGAGGAGGGGTGGAGCGTGTGCGGCTCCCACGCCGTGAACGGCAGGTTGAACTGGGTGAAGACATCCATGATCGAGAGCTTGCCGCAGAAGGCGTCGCGGCGGGACTGGAAGTCCATCTTGTCGAGCTCGTCGGGATAGGCGAGGATGTAGATCGGCACCCCGCAGTCGCACAGCGCCTCCGATGCGCCATTTTCGTCACCGAAGTTCGGTAGAACCAGCAGGACGCCGTCATATTCGCCGCGATGTTTCGCGAGGAAGCCGGCAAAGGCGCGTCCTTCGGCGGCGG
>ENA-UONY01001418-UONY01001418.1-human-gut-metagenome-genome-assembly--contig:-CS9-NODE-1418-length-20430-cov-5.006626_pt1 | contig 20430 bp, 15 predicted proteins | sample MGYA00242465_ERZ724012 | MGnify/ENA metagenome assembly ERZ724012 | reverse complement strand
GCTGCGGCGGGGCGAAAACTCCAAGCACCTCTGGCTGCTGATGCTTCTGGGGTATCAGATCCCATTTCAGGGAGGGGATGAAGAGGGGAACCGAAAGCAGAAAGTGCAGACCGAGATGCACAACGCAAAGATCGACCATCTGGTCTGGAACGTGATGGCCAACGGCCTTTCGGAGCTGACCGACGAGGAAAACGAGGTGGACGGGCTGCTGCACAAGGTCTTCTATGACGCGAAAAAAGAGGAGTGGCCCGCCCGCTGGGAAGCGTATCAACTGGACCGCATCTATGGCCGTTTCCCGAAGGACAACACGACCGTGATGATGTGGGGAGACAATGCGCTGGCGTGCTCCTTCCGCGCCATGGCCCGTGCGGGAAAATACGCCAAGGTGCAGACGCAGCTGCTGGCTCTGGTGATCGAGCTGGATCGGGCAAAGGAGGCCCCGGCGGTGTCGGATGTGCTGCTGGAATGCCTTTCCTACTGCGATTGGCTCAATGGGCAGGACCTGATCTTGATGGCGGACTTCTTCGCCACCCTGAACGGCGGAAAAAACCCGGAACATCTCCCATTTTACCGAACCTTTTTTCAAAACACCATGAATGCGATCGTGCTGAACCGCTATTGCGAACGGATGGAAAGCTTCATGTTCGAGTGGTCGGACAAAGACGGCTACGCCGAGCATGAAACAAAGCTGCTTAGATACCTGAAACAAAAGCTGGAAGAAGAGCGTGCGATGCAGACTGTTCCTTTTTTGCAGGAAGAACTCGACACCCTGATCCGGTTCGTGGAAAAGAACCGGGAACTTCTTTCCAGCTCGGCTCCGATGCCCCAGCGGAAACCGGGCTGGAAAGTCGGCGAGCGGCGAAGCAAGTACATCCATCAGACGGAGATCGACCGGCTGAAAGAATACCGGAAGACCCACACCGAAGCGGAATTTGAGCAGGAGCTGCAAAAGAGCCGCGGGGGGCTGTACTACGTCGAGGTCAAGGAAGCTTTAAAACAGGACAAATAAACGAAACGATCCCGCCATGGAATGTGGCGGGATCGTTTCGTTACAGCGTATCCAGAACGGTGCGGGCGTTTCGGATGGTGTCCTCGCTGGTCTGCCAGAGCTCGAACTCCGAGAAACCGGGCAGCCCCATGGGGACGCCCTCCCGGCGGAAGGTCATCCGGCTGTCCAGCACCTGCTTGCCGGAGAGGTGGAAGGCGGAAGCGCCCGTCTCCCTTGTGAGGGCGGGGAGGTTGGCCGGGGAGACCCCCGCACCCACCAGAATCTCGATGCGGCCCGCCGCCCGCTCCACGAGCTGCCGGAGCAGGGGAGCGCCCTGCGGGGCACTGGCGGCTTGGCCACTGGTGAGGATGGTGGAAAGGCCCAGCCCACAGGCCGCTTCCAGCGCGGCGAAGGGGTCACGGCAGACATCGAAGGCGCGGTGGAGGGTGAGGGCGACGGGGCGGTTCGCCTTGGCTGCGGCTTCGTGGGCGGCGTCGTAGATGGGGCCCAGAGCTTCCACATCCAGTGCGCCGTCCGGGGTCAGCACGCCGGTCACGATGCCGTCGGCCCCGGCAGCCACCAGCTCCGCGGCGGAAGCAGCCATCTGCGCCAGCTCCCAGCGGTCGTAGCAGAAATCGCCGAAGCGGGGGCTGGCGCTGCTGCCGTCGCCCGGTCGGAGAAGCGGCTACACGGTGGAATGGTTTCAGCAGGAAGCGGCCGACGTGCCCGATCAGGCGTTTATCCGCATTTACACCAAGGCGGCGCTTCCTGTCGCGGTCAAGCAGCAGACGGCGGAATCCACGCCCGTCTGGGAATACAACCTCTTTATCCGGGAGGAAAACGGCGTCGGCGTGACGGTTTCCGAATTGACGTGCGTTCGCTTTTACAAGAGCGGTAAGACGGATATTTACGCCACGACCGTGGATGTTTTCGGCGAGAGAAACGGCGGCAGACCCAGCTATATCGGCGGGCGGGAGATGCGGCGGCTCAGCTGCGGACGCACGGCGGACAGGCAGAGCATCGGCGAAGGCTGGATGCTCCGCGGCACGGACGATCACGGCAATCCCGTCTGTTTTACGACCTATATTCCGTTTGAGCGATACAGGAATTGAACAAAAAGCAGGCGCATGATCCGTCTCCCCGACAGGGAGCGCAATCATGCGCCTGCTTCTGTATGTCGTTTAGTAGGCGTAGGTCCAAGCCGTCGGATACGGCGAAACGGCGGTCACGCCCGTCTTGGCAAACGCCTTTTCAAACTGAGCGTTCAGCTTGTCAAGCCGCGCCAGCAGCGCCACCGCGCCGTCCGCGTCCTTCGGCGTGGGCTTGAAATCGTTGACGTTTTCCTGCGAGGAAATCGAGCAGGGGATGATGCGCATGTCCGCGTTTTCCGCCGTGCCATCCGGATAGACGCGGAAGCGCTGCTGGAAGATGTAGGTATCCATGTCGTCCGGCCTGCCGTTGCCCGCGAACGAGAAATTGCCCAGCGAATAGCAGATGTATTTGCCCTTGTATACCTCAATCGGGTTCATGCGGTGGCTGTGGTGGCCGATGACCAGATCCGCGCCCGCGTCGATGGTCGCGCGCCCCAGCGGCACCTGACGTTCGTTGGGCACGTAATCCTTTTCCTCGCCCCAGTGGTAGGAGACGATGACCAGCGCGCAGCCCGCGTCGCGTAGCGCCTTGATGTCGCCCTCGATGGCGGCGTAGATGTTTTTATAGTTGCCGTTGAAGGTCTGATAGGCCAGCATGCCGATCTTTACGCCCGTTTCCGTCGTGAACGTGGACGCGCCGAGGTGGCCGCTGTAGGCGACGCCGGCGGCGGAAAGCGTGTCGCAGGTATCCTGATAGCCCGCCTTGCCGTGATCCATCACGTGGTTGTTTTCCAGACTGACGGCCTCCACGCTCGCGGAGGTCAGCACCTGCACATACTCCGGCGGCGCGGCGAAGGAATAGGTGTTCTTCGTGGCGCTCTTGGTGTTGGTCAGCGTGCCCTCGAAATTGACGAGCGTGAGGTCGTCGGCCTCGAAGATGCTTTTGACGTTGGAGAGCGGGAAATCCAGCCCCAGCGGTTCCTGCGCGAGCTGCTTGTCAAAGATGCTCTGGCCGCGCTTGCGCGTGTCTCCGCCGATGGTCACATCGCCCGTCGCCGAGAGCGTGACGATCACGGAACCGTCGTCCTGCACGCGCCAGTCGCTGCCGTCCTCGCGCTGATACCACGCGCGCTCCTCCCAATGCTCGGCCTCCTCGATGGCGCCGAGCTGGGAAAGATCGAGCGATTCGCCGACCGCCGAAAGGGGAAAGAGGAAGAAGAGCGCCGCGAGCGCGGCGGTGAAGTGTTTCAGCATGGTTTTGCTCCTTGTGTGTTACGGCTCGTTATCCAGCAGCGCGTGAAAGCGGGTGCGGTTGGTCTTCCAGCGGACGTCCAGCACGGAGGAAGAGCCGACCTGACCGTAGGAATACGTCCCATCCTGCGGAATACGGTATTCCACAAAATCCGCGCCGGAGGTCATCAGCGCGTAGCCCTGCGAGAGGACGCTGAGGATATCCATCGCCGAGAGGCTCATCTTCATGCCCGAGGAGACGCTGTTGTACAGCCCGACCAGCTCCATCAGCGACAGATCGCGGCATTTGTCAAAAAGCTGGCTGACGACCTTGCGCTGCCGCTCGGTTCGGGCGAAGTCGCCGCCGGAGCCGGTCGAGCGCGTGCGCATGTAGGCCAGCGCGATGCGGCCGGTCATGTGCACCAGACCGGGGCCGTCCGGCATGTTCGGATCCTTGCCCAGCAGGATGCTGCGGATGGCCAGATACTCGTTTTGGTCGATTTCGATATCCACGCCGCCCAGCGCGTCGATCACCGGCTTCACGTTTTCAAAGTTGACCAGAATCGCGCCCTCGATTTGAATATCCAATTCGCGCTCCAGACAGGAGATGATGCCGCTGAACCCGTGGTTTTTATAGAGCAGGTTGATCTTCGTCTCGTTGCCGCGCGGGTTGTTGATCTTGCTGTCGCGCAGAATCGAGGTGAGGATGACGCGGTTGTATTTCGTGTCCAGCGACACGAGGACGATGGTATCCGTTCGCGCGTCGTCCGTGACATGCTCCGCGTAACCGTCCTCGCCGAGCATCAGATAGTGCTTGACCTGCGTATTGGTTTCGCCCAGCGCCGTCGCGCAGACGAACGCGAGCATCAGCAGGGCGAGCAGACCGATCCATTTTTTCATACTGTCCTCCAAATGTGGGGAAAATCTTCTCAAAACAAAAACGAGCCGGGCGAGGCTTTTCTTCCCAAAACCCATCTATTGATTTCATATTATATCGCAAATTTCCCGCTTAGGCAATGGGCGCGTCATGCGCGGGGGCGGATGTTCATACACTGATAGCGACAAACGAAGAGACGGACGGGGAACGGGTGAAGCCGCGTGCCGTATAAAATACTGCATCCATGCGAACCCTACGTCTGCGCGGACGCGCGAAAACAAAAAGGAGGGAACAGGCAGAATGGAGGCTACCTTGCAGGCGGCACGACCCATACGCGGGCCGCACGGCGGCTGGCAGAAGCAGGAGATCGACGCCTTGCAGCAGAGCGTCGAGGCGGCGGAGCGGAGCGGCGAATCCCTGCGCAGCGTGTTTGAGCGCATGAGCCGCCAGCTCGGGCGCAAGCCCAACAGCATCCGCAATTTTTACTACGCGCAGGTGCGCGCGGCGCAGGGGGAGGACGGCGCGCGAGCCACGCCGTTTGAAACCTTTTCGCCGGAGGAGGTCGAGCGGCTGGTCGAGCAGGTGCTGACCGCGAGGGCGCAGGGCGTGAGCGTGCGCGCCTGCGTGCGCCAGATGGCGGACGGCGACAGGACGCGCATGCTCCGCTACCAGAACAAGTATCGCTCCACGGTGCGCACGAGGCCGGAAATCGTCCGCCGCGTCATGGATCGCCTGAACGAGCAGGGGCGCGCTTTCGTCAGCCCTTACGCGCAGGAGGCGGGCGGCGCGGAGCTTGCGGCGCTCAAAAACCGCGCGCAGGAAAGCGGCGACGCGCACATCGGCCAGCTGTTCGAATCGCTGGATTATCTGCTGGCGCGCGCGCTGGAAAAGCCCGCGGACGACGGCGGCGCGCAGCGCAGGGCGGACAGGCTCGGCGCGCGCTGCGACATGCTGCGCATCGCGCTGGACGACGAGCAGAAGCGCTTTGGCAGACTGAAAAGCGAGGCGGGCGGCATGGTGACGTTCCTCAAGGAATACGTCGCCCTGCCGGAAACGGCGAGGCAGAGCGGGCTTCAGGCCTTCTGCGAGCAGGCGGCGCAGCGCCTGAGCCGGGTCGAATGTGCGCTGATGGATGAACCCTAAAGCGACGCCCATGCCGGGCAAAACGGCATGGGCGTTTGTATGCCGCGCGGGAAGCGCCCCGACGCGTTATTTTTTTTGATTCTTCCACACGAACGCCCACCCGAGCAGGGCGGCGCTGAGAAGGAAGCAGAAGACGGTGAGCCACGAGAGGCCGCCCGCCAGCGGGGCGACGTCGCGCAGCAGCGCGCCGCAGACGAGCAGGGCGGCGGCGACGAGCGCGGCGCAGAGCTTCAAAACGACATCCTGCATGAGGCGCGCCATGTCGTTCCCGACGTGGTGCTCGACGCCCAGATTGGCCTCGCCTTTCAGCCCCGTGCGCAGAATATCGGCCATCAGCGAGGGGATTTCCAGCGACTTGTGCGCGCTGGCGTAAACCGCCTGCGCATCCCGGACGATTTCCCCACGCCAGTCGATGCTGCGCAGGAGCTGGCTGCCCATCCGCGCGGTGACGACGTTCATCACGTTGATTTCCGGGCTGAGGTCGGCGACGACGCCCTCGATGGTCGCAAGGCCGCGCGCGAGCATCGTCAGGCTGCTCGGCATGGAAATGCCGTTGCGCTTCATCACGTCGGTCAGATCCTCAAAGACCTTCGCCAGATCCATGCTGCCCAAATCGGCCGTACCGTATTGATCCAGCAGCCCCTCGATGTCGCGGTAGAGCTGGCGCTTGTCCGTCTTGCCGCGAAATTCGCCCAGCCCCAGCACCGCGTCGCGGCAGAGGCCGACGTCGCCGCGCGCCACGCCGCTGACGGCCTGCCCGACGAGCTTGCGCTCCCGCTCGGTCAGCGTGCCCATCATGCCCATATCCAGCCAGACGATTTTGCCGTCGCGCACGCGCAGGTTGCCGGGGTGCGGATCGGCGTGAAAAAAGCCGTCCTCCATGATCTGCCGAACGTAGTTATCCGCCAGCTTTGCGCCGATTTCCGCCGGGTCGTAGCCGCCCGCCAGCAACGCCTCGCGGTCGTCGATGGCGATGCCGTCGATGCGCTCCATCACCAGCACGTGCGTCGTGGTCCATTCGCGGTAGAGCATCGGGGAGGTGACGAATGCCACGTCCGCGTTGAGGGCGCGGAAGCGCTCAAGGTTGGTCGCCTCGGTCAGAAAATTCATTTCCTCCTGAGCGACGACCCACATCTCGTCCAGCACCTGATTGAAGTTGACCAGACCGCTGGCGGGGGTGTATTCGAGCATCTTGCAGGCGCGCTTGAGCAGCATGATATCCCGGTTCATCACGTCGTGGATGCCGTCGCGCTGCACCTTGACGACGACGCTTTCGCCGCTGCAAAGCACGGCGGCGTGCGCCTGCGCGATGGAGGCGCTGCCCAGCGCCTGCTCGTCAAAGGCGGAAAAGACCTCGCCGAGCGGGCGGCCATACGAACGTTCCACAATGGAAACGACCTGCTCGTAGGGCATCGGCGCGACGTTGCTGCGCAGCTTTTTGAGCGCCTCGCAGTATTCCTTGGGCAGAATATCCGAGCGCATGGAGAGAATCTGGCCGAGCTTGATGAACGTCGGCCCCAGCTCCTCGATGATGGCGCAGAGCTTTTCGGGGGTCAGCCCCTTGATGATCTCGTGGCGGCGGACGACCTCCACGATTTCCATCAGGCGCTGGCGGTTTTCGCTTCGGTTTTCATGTCGTGCGGGCATGGGTCATTCCTCTGTCTTTTCTTCGTCCGTCTTCTTTTCATCCGTCTCTTTTTCGCCGTCGGCCTGCGGCGCGCCGGCGGCGCTTTCCTTTTCGCGCTCGGCGATGCGCGCCTTGAGCGCGGAAAGCTGCTCGTCCGTCAGGCTGTCCACCGCGTCCAGAACGAAATCGGCGGTATCGTCGGTTTCATCGCCGTCCGCCTCGCCGCGATTGTCTTCCGGCGTGACGACGTGCAGCGTCACGTTTTCACGAATCGCGTCCTTGATGTTGTGCTTGAGCTCCTCGTTGAGCACCTTGCCCTGCTCAACGGTCAGCTCGCCCTTTTTGACCAGCTCATCCAGAATGACCTCGGATTTTTCTTTTGTCGCGGCGACAGCGCCGATTCCGGCTAAAATCAGCTTGCGAAGCCCTTCACTGATTGCATCCATGACGATTGCTCCTTTCGCCCGCCAAGCGGGAAGTGATAGGGTGTATATTCGCGGCCGGAAAGGGAATTTCCTTTTTTCAAAAAGATCGGTCAGTGACAGGAAAAAACGCGAATACCGCTTGACGCTGAACGCGCAAAGCTATATGATGGTTCTGGATGGATAATCAGCGCCCCGCGCTGTGCAGGCTGTAGACAAAAAGCCATTCTCCCCCCGAAGGGGGAAAATATGCCGGGAAAAGGCGATTGGGGCTGTTATACCGGGCGGCGGATACTTGACGATTTGCCGGGAATGAAATAAAATAGAAACCAGTGTCTAAAAACAGGCGGAACAAGAGTCAGGGAGGGTATTATGACCAATCAGGAAAAGAAGCAGCTCGCGATTGCGGCCTGCCAAATCCGCATGGGAATTATCGAATCGACGCACGGCGCGAAGGCGGGTCATCCGGGCGGAAGCCTTTCCGCGGCGGAGATGTTCGCTTATCTGTATAACAGGGAGCTGCGCATCGACCCCAAGCAGCCGAAGATGGAGAGCCGCGACCGCTTTGTGCTCTCCAAGGGGCATACCGCGCCGGGGCTTTACAGCGCGCTGGCCTACCGCGGATTCTTCCCGGTGAGCGACCTGCCGACGCTGCGCCACGCGGACAGCTATCTGCAGGGGCATCCGAACATGAACCTCGTTCCGGGCGTGGATATGAGCACCGGCTCGCTGGGGCAGGGTGTTTCCTGCGCGGCGGGCATGGCCAAGGGCGCGAAATACCTGAATGAAGACGTCAACGTCTATACCCTGCTGGGCGACGGCGAAATCGAGGAAGGTCAGGTCTGGGAGGCCTTCATGTTCGCCGCGCACTTCAAGCTGGATAACCTGTGCGTCATCATCGACATCAACGGTTTGCAGATCGACGGCCCGACGGAGAAGGTGATGAACAGCGCGCCGGTCGATGCGAAGATGGAGGCGTTCGGCTTCAACGTCGTCACCATCGACGGCCACGACTTTGACCAGATCGAAAGCGCGTTTGCCGCGTTCCGCGCCTGCACGGGCAAGCCGACGGCCATCCTGATGCATACCACCAAGGGCAAGGGCGTCAGCTATATGGAAAACAGCGTCGATTGGCACGGCAAAGCGCCCAACGACGCGGAATATGAAGTGGCCATGGGCGAGTTGCGCGCCGCGATGGCGGAATTGGAGGCGTGAACATGAGCGAAGTGAAGAAGATCGCGACCCGCGAGAGCTACGGCAAGGCGCTGGTCGAGCTGGGCGGCGAACACAGCAACCTCGTCGTGCTGGACGCCGATCTGGCGGCCGCCACGAAGACGGGCATGTTCCGCAAGGCCTTTCCGGATCGCCATTTTGACTGCGGCATTGCCGAGGAGAACATGATCGCCGTCGCGGCGGGTCTGTCCACGATGGGGCTGGTTCCGTTCGCGTCCTCGTTTGCGATGTTTGCGGCGGGGCGTGCGTTTGAGCAGGTGCGCAATTCCGTGGGCTATCCGCATCTGAACGTGAAGATCGGCGCAACGCACGGCGGCATCTCCGTCGGCGAGGACGGCGCTTCCCACCAGTGCTGCGAGGATTTCGCGCTGATGCGCGCCATCCCCGGCATGGTCGTGCTCTGTCCGGCGGACGACGTGGAGGCGCGCGCGGCGGTCAAGGCGGCCTACGCCTACGACGGCCCGGTGTATCTGCGTTTCGGCCGTCTGGCGATTCCGGTGTTCCACGATGAGGAAAACTATCGCTTTGAGATCGGCAAGGGTGAGACGCTGACCGAGGGCAGCGACGTGGCGATCATCGCGACCGGCCTGATGGTCAACGAGGCGCTCATGGCGGCGAAGACGCTGGCGGAAAAGGGAATCCACGCCCGCGTCATCAACATCTGCACCATCAAGCCGCTCGACGAGGAAATCGTCATCGAGGCGGCGAAGGCCTGCGGCAAGGTCATCACCTGCGAGGAGCACAGCATCATCGGCGGTCTGGGCGAGGCCGTCGCGGCGGTGCTGGCGGAGAAGTGCCCGACGGCGATGCGCCGCATCGGCGTGAACGACGAATTCGGCCATTCCGGCCCGGCGTGGGAAGTGCTGCGCCAGTTCGGCCTCTGCGCGGATCACATCGTCGAGGTTGCTGAGGATTTCGTTCAGAAATAAGGCGTAAGAAGCGGGGCTGCGTCCCTTTCCGAGCGGAAGGAACGCAGTCCCCTTTTTGACGTATCGGACGGTAAATGAGCAAATCCGAAATTTTGGACAAATTCCGATAACGGGCGCGCGATGCACGCCTACTTGACTCCCTCAGTCACGGCTGCGCCGTGCCAGCTCCCTCGAAGAGGGAGCTCATTTATCAGGTTATTTTCCATCTAAGCAATAAGTTGCGCCATACTCGTAGGGGCGCGCATTGCGCGTCCGCGTTTTGTGCAGCATTTGCTTTTTTCGCTCAATTATGGACACCGGACAAAGAACATGGGAGGATCGCCGTGTCAAACATTTGTGACGCGCAGGGCAGACGCCCCTTGCTGCTCAGCCCCGCGTTTAAGGATTATATCTGGGGCGGAAACCGCCTCAAGCGCGATTGGGGCAAGCGGACGGACATGACCCCGCTGGCGGAAAGCTGGGAGCTGAGCTGCCACGAGGCCGGGCCGTCCGTCATCGCGGGGGGCGCATACGCCGGGCGGACGCTCGGGGAGTATCTCACCGAGCACCCGCAGGACGCGGGCACAAAGGCGCAAAACGCCGGAGCGTTTCCGTTGCTGATTAAGCTGATCGACGCGGCCGGGCCGCTCTCCGTGCAGGTGCACCCCGACGACGCATACGCGCGGGAATTCGAACATTCGCTGGGAAAGAGCGAAATGTGGCTCGTGCTCGACGCGAGCGAGGGCGCGGGTATCTATTACGGCTTTAAGCGCGAAACGTCGCTGGCGGAGATGCGCGCCGCGATTGAAAACAACACCCTGACTGAGCTGCTGAGCTGGGTTCCGGCGAAGACGGGCGATTGCTTTTTCATCCCGGCGGGCACGGTGCACGCCATCGGCGCGGGGCTGATGGTGGCCGAAGTGCAGCAAAGTTCCAACCTGACCTATCGCGTCTACGATTACGGCCGCGTCGGCGCGGACGGCAAGCCGCGCGAACTGCATATCGACAAGGCGCTGGCCGTCGCCCGCCGCGAGCCGCCGAAAGACCCCGTCGGCCCGACCGAACCGGAGCGCGCCGTCGCGGGCGGGCGGGTTCAGCCGCTGTTTTCCTGCGACAAGTTTACGACGGAAACGCGCACGGTGGAGGGCGAGATGGCGGACAGCGTGTCGCCGGAGAGCTTCGTTTCGCTGCTGGTTTTGGCGGGCGAGGGCGCGGTCAGGCACGGCGGCGAAACGTATCCCGTGAAGAAAGGGCAGAGCGTCTTCCTGCCCGCGGGGCTGGGCGATTACGCGCTGACCGGCCGCATGAAGCTGCTTCGGACAAGGGTATAAAGGGATGAAAGAAAATCGAGCTTTGAGCGGCGGCCTGTGCGCGCTGGGCTGCGAGGTGCTCTACGGCCTGAGCTATCTGTTCACCAAGCGGACGGCGGACGCGGCGAGCGCCCTTGCGCTGCTGGGCTGGCGGTTTATCGTCGCGCTGGCGGTGATGAGCCTGTGCGTGGCGCTGGGGCTTGTCAAGATTCGCCTGAGGGGCAGACGGCTTTGGCCGCTGCTGCGCGTGGCGCTGTTTTGCCCGTGCCTGTATTTCATCGGCGAAACGGTGGGGATTCGCGAGACGACGGTGACGGAGAGCGGCGTGTTTCTGGCCTGCGTACCGGCGCTGTCGCTGCTGGCTTCCGCCGTCATTCTGAAAAAGAAGCCCACGCGCCGTCAGGTCGTCGGCATTTCGATCACGTTTCTGGGCGTGATGACGACGGTGATTGCGGTCGGCATATCGTCGAGCCTGTCGCCCATGGGTTACGCCGCGCTGATGCTGGCGGTCGCGGCCTATGCGCTGTACAGCGTGTTCGTCGATCTCGCGTCGGATTACACGGGCGCGGAGATTACCTACGCCATGCTGCTTTCCGGCGCGGCGTTTTACGGCCTGCTGGCGCTGGGCGAGGCGGCGGCGCACGGCGCGCTGACGGCGCTGCTGACGCTGCCGGTGAAAAACGGGGCGTTCCGGACGGCGGTACTCTATCATGGCGTGGGCTGTTCGGTGGCGGCGTTTTTCCTCTCCAACGCGGCGATTGCGAAAATCGGCGTGAACAAAACGTCGTCGTTCATCGGCGTATCGACCATCGTTTCGATTTTGGCCGGAGCGCTGGCGCTGGGCGAGCCGCTGCATATCGGGCAGATCGTCGGCGCGGCGGTGATCGTGGCGGGCGTATACACGGCGAACCGAGCGTAGAAAACATAAAGGCGAAGAAAATCCCCTGTCCGGCGGAACGTGTTCCGACCGAACGGGGGATTTTTGACGTACTATGGGGAATTTCGTAAAACCGTCCGTGCGCGCCGCGAAAATCAGAAGGTCACGCTGCCGAAGCCGACGCTCTGGCCGCTGGCCTGATCGAACAGGGCGATGTTGTCGCCGACGATGTTCAGCGGCAGCTCGGTATCCACGGCGTAATCCACGCAGCCGAAGACGACGCTGGTGAGCATCGTGCCGCCGCAGGAGAGCTTGACCGTCGTTTCCATGCCGGCGGGCAGGGTGGAATAGGTCTTGCCGCGCAGCGGCCCGCCCTGCACAATCGGCAGAAATTCCGGCCGAACGCCGAGAACGGCGCTGCCCGTCAATTCGCCCAGCGGCGCTTTGGCGGTGAAGGTCGCGTCGTGCCCCAGCAGGGAGAGCGACGCGCGGTTTCCGTCGGCGGCCTTTACCGTCGCGGGGATGAAGTTCATCGTCGGGTTGCCGACAAATTCCGCGACGAACAGGTTCGCCGGATGGCCGTAGATCTCCAGCGGCGGCGCGTACTGCTGCAAAACGCCCGTGTCCATCAGGCAGACCTTGGTGGAGAGGGTCATGGCTTCAAGCTGGTCGTGCGTGACGTAGACGAAGGTGCTGTTGGTATCCGAGTGCAGGCGCTTGAGCTCGGTGCGCATCTCCTGACGCAGCTTCGCGTCCAGGTTGCTCAGCGGCTCATCCATGAAGAGTACCTTCGGGCTGGGCGCGAGGGTGCGGGCGATGGCGACGCGCTGCTGCTGGCCGCCGGAAAGCTCGGCGGGGTAGCGCTTTTCAAACTGCTCGATCTTGAGCAGGGCGAGCAGCTCGTCTACGCGCCTGCGGATGCGCGCCTTATCCCACTTGAGCATCTCCAAACCGAAGGCGATGTTTTCATACACCGTCATGTGCGGCCAGAGCGCGTAGTTTTGGAACAGAAAGCCGATGTCGCGCTTGTTCGGCGGCAGGTTGATGCCCTTTTCGGAATCGAAAACCGGCACGCCGTCGATCAGAATCCGGCCGCTGGTCGGCGTTTCAAGCCCGGCGATCATGCGCAGGGTGGTCGTTTTGCCGCAGCCGGAGGGGCCGAGCAGGGTGATGAAGCCGCGATCCTGAATCTGCAAATCCAGATCCTGCACGGCGACGAATTTGTCAAAGCGCTTGGTGACGTGTTGCAAAATAATTTCCGGCATGATGTCAGCCTCCGATGCCTTTGTCAAAGGATGCGCCCGTCAGCTTGTTGGTGACAAAGTTGATGAGAATGATAATCAGGATAATCAGCAGCGTGACGGCGCTGCCGTATTGCGCGTAGCCCGTTTCGTTGAAGGAGAAGAGCATCGTGGTCAGCAGGTAGCGCGCGTAGGGCACCAGCAGGGTGAACAGCGCGACCTCGCGCATCACGGAAATCACCGGCAGCAGATAGCCGGAGATGATGCTGCTCTTTTGAATCGGGAAGAGGATGCGGGTCATGCGCGTGCGCCACGGCACGCCGAAGATGACGGCGGCTTCCTCGATTTCCGGGGCGATCTGCATCATGCTGTTCACGCCGCTGCGGGAAGCGAACGGCAGGAACTTGATGGAGGCCACCAGCACCAGCACGCCGAAGGTGCCGTAGAGGAATTTGAAATTCGCGGATGTGGCGACGGCGAGGTAAATGGTCGCGAACGCCATCGCGGGCATGAGATACGGGAAGAACGCGAGGCTTTCCACCATGCGGGAGAGCCTGCTGCCGCGGCGGCGCACGCAGGCATAGCCGATGAGCATGCCGCAGGTGCCGACAATCGCGGAGACGACCAGCGCCAGCAGCACCTGACGCAGCAGCGCGCTCCACATCGTCGTGTTGAGCAGGATGCCGGCGATCATGCCGGTTTCATAGGCCGAATCCTCCGTGCCGATCCAGAAATGGAGCGTCATGTTGCTCGGGCTGTAATTGCCGGGCTGACGGATGACGGATTCCAGCGCGAAGGAGATCAGCGGCATGATGGCGAAGAACGCCGTGAAGACGATCAGCAGTATGCTGATGGGCCAGTTAGCCTTGTGCAGCTTGACCAGCGAAACCTGGCCGCTCTTGCCGGTGACGGTGGTGAAGGATTTGCGCTTGCCGGTGAAGCGCTGGTTGACGCCCAGAATCAGGCAGCCCAGCAGGATGGAGACAAACGCGATGATGTAGCCCTGCCCCTGATAGCCCGCTTGAATTAGCGCGCGCATCTTGGTGGAGAGCGTGTAGCACTTGACCGCCGAGCCGAGGAACACCGGCACGGTGTAGGAGCTGAAGCCGCTGGAGAAGATCAGCAGGAAGGTCGAGAGGATGGCGGGCATGACGATCGGGATGGTCACGCGGCGGATGATCGTCGCGCGGCTGGCCTTGAGGATCGTCGCGCTCTCCTCGAGCGTCGCGTCCATGTTTTTGAGAATACCGCCGATGAGCAGGTACGCGAACGGGGAATAATGCAGCCCCGTGACGATAATCATCGGGAACAGGCCGTAGACGAACCACTCCGGCATGCATACGCCGAAGATGGATTCCACCATGCCGATGTTGCCGCCGCCGACCCGGCTGTTTTGGAACATGTTCGTCCAGAACAGGGCGAGCGTCCACGCGGGCATCATGTAGGGGAAGACGAAGACCGCTGAGATGAATTTTTTGCACTTGAGGTCGGATCGCGTGATGAACCACGCGACCGTGCCGCCCACCGCGATGCCCAGAATGCCCGAGCCGAGCGCGACGATCAGCGAATTGCAGAGCGGCTGCCAGAAGTTGACCTGACTCCAATCGTCCCCGGCGAAGAGCTTTTGGAAATGCCGGAGCGTGGTGGAGCCGACCGGCAGGCGCAGCAGCTTCTTTTCCGTGCCGACGTGCACGGTGAACATGTTGCTCAGCATCGTCGCCATCGGCATCAGGCTGAGCAGCACCAGCACGATCAGAAAGAAGACAAGCAGCAGGTTGGCCGGTTTGGAGACGAACGCCCGAAGCCGGTAGCGCCAGGGCTCGTGCCGTAAATCGCGCGTATGAACCATTGTTTTTCCTCCGCTTTGAAGAAAAGGGACTGTCAAGCTTAAACCGAACATTTCAAGAAACAAGTGTCTAAGCATTTTTGGAATATGGGGCTTTGCCCCATCGCCCCACCAAAGGGCTTTCCGATCGCCCTTTGGAAACCTTCGGGCGCAAATACTTAGCTCTACTTTTGAAATATCGGTTCTGTTAGCTTGACAGCTCCTTCAACATGATTTTGTTATGCAGGACTGCGATCAGCCAACGCGGGTCGCGATGAACTCATACACGTCGATGTAGTGCTCGTAGAGGTAATCCATATCTTCAAGCACCAGCTTATCCTGCCAATACTCGAACGGCTCGTCCATCAGGCCTTCCGGCTTCTTGATGGAGGTGTTCGGGGAATAGTAGCCCTGGCTGGAATTCCAGCTCTTTTCGCCCGCGAAGCCGTCCTCGCTGAGCAGATAGTTGATGAACAGCGCGCAGGTGTAGGGGCATTCGGTGTCCTTGCACACGGTCGCGTAGATCGGGTACATCAGGCCGGAGAAGCAGTCCACGTCGTTTTCAAACTGCACGACGGTCAGCTTGCCGCGGTCGGCTTCATCCACCTTGCGCAGCTTGGAGAACACGAACAGACCCATGTTGCCCGCCGCGCCGGAGGCAATGCCCGTCGCCATCTTGGAGGCGGAGGTGTAGGTGTAGTTCACGTTGGAAAGGAAGCCCGCGATCCACTCGTAGGCGGCGGATTCAAACTCGCCCTTCTCCCGTGCCTTGCCGTAATAGCTCTCGTAAGCCTTTTCGAGCTTCTCGTTCCATTCCGGGCTGGTCAGCATAATCAGGAAGTTGATGTTGACGGTCTCGTTGGTCGGGTCTTTGAAGAAGACCTTGTCCTTCCACTTGGCCTCGGTCAGCTCCCAAACGTTGGTCAGGCCGACGCTGCCGGCGGTGTTGTTGTAAATGAGCAGCGAGTTGACGAACGTGACGACCGCAGGCTCGCGGTACTGCTCGTCCACGACGCTTTCAAGCGCCTTCGGGAAATAGGCGTAGCTCAGGCCGTCGTCCAGCAGATAGGTCTTGAGATCCGCGCCGTTCTGCGTGAGCGCCATGTCGGCGGAATCCTTCACGCCGGAGCCGATGGTGTTGGTCAGGATGGTGTAGGATTCGCCGTCGTCGATCTCGGCGTAGACCACCTTGCCATCCAGCGCGGGGTAGGCGCGCATGAAGTTTGCGGCGGCCTTCTCGGCGAAGGACGTGGTGGAATAGAAGTTGAGCTGCGCGCCCGCGGCCATCTCTTCCTGCGCCTTGGCGTAGAGCTCGTCGTTGGTCATCGTCGCGGCCTTTTCCAGCGCGTCGCTCACGTTGTCGGCCAGCGCGGCCGTGCCGGCGGTCAGCGTCATCGCGGCGGCCAGAATCAGGGGCAGAATTCGTTTCATGGAATACATCCTCCTTTTGTTGACACGGATTTTTCAAAAACGATACACATTTTTTACAATTATACGGCGATTTGGCGGGGAGTGTCAAGATAAAATGTGCAGAATAGATAAAAAACGGTCGAATTTTATGAGAGGGAAATGCGACATGTTAAAAAACGGACGAAGGCGCGCGAATCCATCGGAAGCATGCGAAACGACATTTTGGCGGCTATCGCTTGCTTTTCTACTGAAGGGGTGCTATATTCTCTTCAAAATGAGCGCCTGAGCGGCGTGGGGGAGAACGAATGAAGAGCAAGCAAAAGCGCGGGCGCGCCTTTCAGCCGGACAGCATCGCGGCGTATTTCCGTTTGGAGTGGCTGCCGCTGACCCTGATTACGTTTTCCGGGCTGGCGTATAACGTCGGTCTGCTGGCCGGGCCGTGGTTTGAGGGCAGGCTGGCGCAGTGTCTGGCGGATATTCTCGGCGGAAACGAAACGGCCGCCGCGATGACGGCGCTGGCGGCGGGGTACATCCTCGTGACGCTGCTGGTGCAGGCGGCGCGGTTCATCAAGCGGTTTTATGTGCGCCGGTTCGCCAACAACATCAACCGCCGCATGAAGGGCGTGCTCTACGCGAACCTCGTCCGCCAGAGCCGCGGTGCGCTGAAAAAGCAGGGCGCGGGCGAGCTGATGACCAAGGCCATCTCCGATGTGGATGACTGCGCGGAGGGCATACGCAAATTCACCACCGAGGTGTTCGACACCGGCGTGGCGCTGGCGGGCTATATCGTCATGCTGTTTGCCTACGACCGGCATCTGGCGCTGCTGTGCATGATCTTCCCGCCCATCTCCTATATCTGCGCGGAGAAGATGAAAAAGCCGGTGCAGCGCGCGAGCGCGGCCTACAAAAAGGCGGCGGCGGCGCTCAGCGCGGCGACGCTCGACCGGGCGAAAAACGCCGTCACCTATCGCGTCTACGGCTGCGAGGACGCGCAGGAGGCGCGCTATGAGGCGGCGCTGGACGGCTATGAGCAAGCCGCCGTGCGCGCCAACGTGTGGCAGGCCGCGCTGCCACCGTTGTATCTGGCGGCGTCGAACCTGAGCGTGCTGTTCATCCTCTGGTTCGGCGCGAAAAACGTGCTGGGAACGGGCTGGCGCGCGTGGGATATCGCGGCGTTTACGACCTTTCTCTCCTGCTTTATGAAGACGGCGGTGAAATCCTCCAAGGCGGCGAAGCTGTTCAACGCGGTGCAGCGCGCGGAGGTTTCGTGGAAGCGCATCAGGCCGATGATGAAAACGCCGCGGGCGCTTGAGCCGCTGGCGATTCCGGCGGCGCAGCGCGTGGAGGTCAGCAACCTTTCCTTTTGCTACGACCGCGGCGCGCCGATTTTTGAGGGCGTCTCCTTTTCGGCGCAGCCCGGCGATATCATCGGCGTGACCGGCCCGGTCGCCTGCGGCAAATCCACGCTGGGGCGCTTGTTTCTTTGCGAGCGGCCGTATGGCGGTTCGGTGCGCATCGGCGGGCGGGAATTATCCGAGCTTTCGCCGCGCGAAGCGGCCTCGACGGTCGGCTATCTCGGCCATGATCCGGAGCTTTGGAACGATACCGTGGAGGAAAACGTGCTCTGCGGCGAGGCGGGCGACGCGATGCGTTTTCTCGCCCTGACCGCGCTGGACGGCGAGGTGCGGGCGATGGAGCAGGGGCTTCAAACCGTCGTGGGGAGCGGCGGCGTTCGGCTCTCCGGCGGGCAGGCGCAGCGGCTGGCGCTGGCGCGGACGCTGGCGCATCCCCGCCCGGTGCTCGTGCTGGATGATCCGTTTTCCGCGCTGGATCGGCGGACGGAGGACGAGGTATTCGCCCGGCTCAAGGCCTGCGCGCAGGATCGGGTCGTGATCCTGATTTCGCACAGGCTCTACCATTTTCCGGAGCTCAGGCAGATCGTGTTCATGCAGGGCGGAAAGGCAGACGTGGGGACGCACGAGGCGCTTTGCGCGTCCGTTCCGGCCTATCGCGCGCTGTATGAAAGCCAGACGGGAGGTGCGGCGCATGAAGCGTAATTCGGTGTTTGCCGCCGTCTGCGGCGCGGCGGCGGCGCACAGGCTGCTCAGCGTGGGCACGCTGCTCTGCGCGGCGGCGTCGGTGCTGGCCTCGCTGCTGCCGCCGCTGCTGCTGGCGCGCGTTATCGACGGCCTGACGGGCGGAATACCGCTGACGTTCGCGGCGGCGCTGCTGTATTTCGGCAGCCTCGCGCTGGAGGGCGTGCTCGCTTCCGCGCAGGAGACGCTGCTGGAAATCCTCGGCCAGAAGATGACCCATGCGCTCCGCGCGGAAATGTCCCGAAAGCTGGCGCGCCTGCCCGCGGCGACGCTCTCGGCGCAGAACCCCGGTGAGCTGGCCGCGCGCTTTTCCGGCGACGTGGACACCGTGGAGGCGCTGTTCACCTCCGGCGTGATCTCCATGGCGGCGGATGCGTGCCGAATCCTCTCGATCCTCGCGGTGATCGCCGTGAAGAACGCGGGTCTGGCGCTGATCCTGCTGCCGGTGCTGCCGCTGCTGGCCGCGTTCACCCGGCACGTGCAGCGGCGGACGCTCGCCGCGCAGATGGAAAACCGCCGCGCGGTCGCCGCCATATCCGCTCAGGTGCCGGAGGCGCTGCACAACATCCGCACCATCCGCGCGCTGGGGCTGGAGGATTACATGAGCGCGCGCTACGACAGGCGCATCGGGGAGAGCTACGCCGCGGTGGAGAAGACGAATTTCTACGACGCGGTGTATTCCCCCGTCGTGCTGACGCTCAACGCCGCGGTGGTCGGCGTCGTGATGCTGCTGTCGGCCTCCGGCGACGCGCGGGTGCTGACGCTGTTCGGCATGTCCGTCGGCACGTCGGTCGCGGTCATCAACTATATCTCGCGCATCTTCGCGCCGATTGAAAGCCTCGGCATGGAAATCCAGACGATTCAATCCGCGATGGCGGGCGTGAAGCGCATCAATGCGTTCCTCGCCCAGCCGGAACGGGCAGCGCAGGCGGCGGAAAGCTCGGCTGTTCCGCGCGGCGACGTGGCGGTTGACCACGTGACCTTCGGCTACGGCGGACGGACGGTGCTCTCCGACCTCTCCTTCACGGTGAAGGCCGGCGAGCAGTCGACGCTCGTCGGGCGCACCGGCGCGGGCAAGAGCACCGTGTTCAAGCTGCTGCTGGGGCTGTATCGGCCGGAAAAGGGCACGGTCACCATCGGCGGCGTGGACGTTTCCCAAATCACGGATCGCCAGCGCCGCTCGTGCATCGGCTGCGTGGAGCAGCATTTTGCCCGCGTGCCGGGCACGGTGCTCGACCAGATCACGCTGGGCGACCCGCGCATTACGCGGGACATGGCGCGGAAGGCCGCGCGGCTTGCCGGGCTGGATGCGGCCATCTGTGCGTTTCCCGACGGCTATGACACGCGCTGCACGGACGGCATGTTTTCGCAGGGCGAGTGGCAGCTCCTTTCCATCGCCCGCGCGGCGGCGGCCGATCCTGCCGTGCTTCTGCTGGACGAAATTACGGCCAACCTCGACGCGCAGACGGAGGCGCGTGTGCTCGAGGCGCTGCGCCGCGCGTCCGCCGGACGAACGGTGATTTCCATCTCCCACCGCATCTATGAGCAGCTCGGCGGGCGGATGATCGAGATCAGGGCGCTGGACGGTGAAACAGGCGAAGGGGAAGGAAAAGACTTGAATCCGGCTTAAACAAAAAGCAACGGCATTGCTGTCAGATGAAAGCCATCTGGAACAATGCCGTTTTTTGAGTTATGCTTCTTTTTGCCGCTGCAAGAAAACCTGCCACGTCAGCGATATCAAGGCGTAAAGCGCGATTGCAATCAGGAGAATGTTGAAAAAATCATGCGCCATAAAGTCGCTGACGGTATGAAACCCCTTTATCAGAAAATGAGCGCTGAGGTAGGAGGCGGGGGCGAAGAAGAGCTGCCTGACGATCCAGCCGTTTTTCCGTTTGCGAAGGAAAAACCAAGCCAATCCGAAAACGAAAGCGGCAGCAAGCGCAAGCAGAACGTAGTAACCCAGCGCCAGGCGGGGCAGTATTTCCACACCGCCGTCGAGCGGCTTTCCCCACAGGAGATGCTGTTGAGCGCCGTCTACATACATCACGCGATCCGGTACGGGATAGAGGATCATTTCATTGTAGTCTCTGATAAAGTACCCGCTGCCGCCTGATGTCCATCCCTGCAGCAAAACGGTTCTTGAGCCGTCATC
>ENA-UONY01001405-UONY01001405.1-human-gut-metagenome-genome-assembly--contig:-CS9-NODE-1405-length-20565-cov-7.710288_pt1 | contig 20565 bp, 26 predicted proteins | sample MGYA00242465_ERZ724012 | MGnify/ENA metagenome assembly ERZ724012 | reverse complement strand
GATACCGGCAGTCGCCCCACGTCTCATCCGCCACCGCCATCTCCGTCACAGGGTCTGCGATGATCGTAGGGCCCGGCTCTCCACGCAACGGGATCGCCGCAGACCAGTCCGCCGATGTCGCCGAGTTCTTGACATAGAAATTCCCCTCGTCAGTGGCGAAAAAGACGAAACCCTCTGCCTCCGCGTCATACTGCGCCCGTTCCGAAACCGGCCCCGAAGCATCAAATGCCAGTCCGTTGCCGGCATCGCCCTTGTCGCCTTTTTCGCCGCGTTGAACTGTGATCCACGACGACCAGCCGCCGCCGGCGGAGGCGGATCGAAAGCGGAACTCGGTATCGCCGGTTTCCGTCAACCGCTGCTCCACGGAAAATCCGGCGGCAAGCAGCTGAGAAATCGTTCCGGAGATCCGGTCTTTCATGGCTTCGGGCGGTTCCGCTTCAAAGTCGACGCTTCCCAGCGTTCCGGCAATGCTGAAGGTATCGCACAAGAACGCCTTGATCGGTTCAGAAACGTTGGCCGTTGTCTTGAACAGCAGCAGTTCAAGCCCGGCGACCGGAAGCAGTGCGGTGTCCGTGTAATCCATTTCGGAGCGGAGGCGGATGGAGTCGACGGTCAACTCGAAGACGAATTCGCCCTGGCTGAGGTCCGATTGCGCCGTATCCAGCATGGCTTCGCAATAGGGAGCCTGATCGCAATCGATGACGCTCCCGGCGGCATAGCTTCCGGTCAGCGTCCCGTCGACGGAGAACGTCACCGTGCCGTCCGTCACGGTCCGGGACGAATAGGCAATTGCCTCGTATTTCCCCGCCGCGTCGAACAGCCGGACAACGCCGCTTTCCGGGATGAGCGCGCCGCTTGCGTCCTTGATCACAGCGGAAATGCCCGTAACGCTGCCGGCGGCGACTTCCTCGGCAAGTTCTCCCTTGAGTTTGTGAATGCGGTCACTGTCGACCGTGATTTTCGCGCCGATCCCGGCAATCGCGGCCCACGAGGAATCGCGGGTCCATGTGGACGGGTCGACCCCGGCGCCACCGATGTCCGGCGTCTCCGTGCAAGCGATGATTTTCACCGTTTCGCGGCTCAGGAAAGCCATTTGCGGGGTGGAATCGCGAAACGGATTCCCGTCCCGGTCGGCCCACCCCCACGTCGTTGTATTCAGATAAAATTCGAGCATGTCACCCTCCGCTTTCAGAAAAACAGAGGATGTCAACTCTCTTCATAAAACCGGCATTTTTCCGGTGTACAGGCTTTCGTGTACGACGTGTGACCGGCGATCCGGTGACAGATGATCCGGTTTCCACGGCACGGCGCGGACGGGAACGCCCTTTTCCCGGTGTCCTCCCCATAACGGCAGGCATCCCCTCCCCAAATCAACGGACGCTCTTTTTCTGCCGTCAGAGACAAATCCGCCTCAAACGTTTTGAATTCCTCCAAAGTACAATTTGAAAAAGTTTTCATCATCAGAAATCGCACTCCTCGTCACAATTGCCGGTACAAATCTGCTCGGAAGCGGTACAGTCACGATAGAGCGCCCCCGTGTTCCCCTTGAAGCCGCACGCCTGCTTTGTCTCGTCTTCCCCGGTACAGAGCGCAATCCCCGTACAGGTGTAGAATCTCGCGTTCCGGTTCCCGATAAATGCGCAGGAAGCAAGCCGTCCCTCCGGCCCGGTTTGGCACTCCGCCGTTACGTCAACCTCGTAACATTGCGCACTTCGACAGCTGTAAACTCCGTTAACGCCCCAACTGCGATTGCCAGTGCCATTGCCAGTTACATTCAGCGTAGATAATACAATAAAAGGAGTGCTGCAATTCAGCATTCCGGTCGTATCTCGTGATTTGGAATTCTCATTAACAACCACGATACTTGAATGATACGACCGAAAACCGGTACTCTCCACAACGGCCGCTGCTGTACTGCCGCCACTCCCATGCAATGTGCACCTGGTATCAACCAGCGAGCAGCCACTGTTCGATTGATACACGCCGTAGCAATAGCTCAAATAGTCCTCTGCTCCGGTAACGGAAATTGTGATGTCGCAATTGTAAAACAATGCTCCATGGCAACTCCGGATAGCCCTCGTGTAACTGCGGATGGCATTCGATACGATCTCGACGGTACAATTCAAAAACTCGCATCCGGGACAGTTGCTGAAGGTGGTGACATCAACAAGGCCGTCGTCTTGCGATTCTGTCACATGATGCCTGATCCGGAGCTCATAAAAGATACAGTCGGTAAAACCATGAATGAATGTCGATGACTGATAGGAGGTTTCCCCCTCGAGGTTGAACGCGAATGCGCCGTCCCAGTTCGTGACGATCACCCGTTTCTGAAAAGAGGCCCCGACGTAGGCGCCGGGGATCACTGTATAATCGACAACCCCTTTTACTTTCAGGACGAAATAGTAACAGCAGGTCGCGTTCACCAGGCACGCCAGCTTATTCATGGCGTCGCAGATATTCCGGAACGGATTCTGCCGGGTGCCGTCGCCGGAATGGTTGCCGCCGCCGGCTTCGGAATCGCAGTAGAATGCGTAGGCGGAAACGGTTTTCTGCGAAACAGTCACCCAATCCCGGTAGGTGTCCACGTTCAGCGAATTGAATTTGCACACCGGATATGTGATCGGTTCCTGCCGGACCGGCGGCATCACAAGAAACGGCAATACCGTGTTGCCGTCTTCATCCTGCCGCCGAAGAATGGCTCCGCGCTGCGTCATCGGAATCGGATAGATCATTTACACCTCCCCGCAAAGCAGATACCAGAACATTTGCGCAACTCCGGCAGTATGATCCTGTTGAATGGTCATGCTGTCATCGTCCACGATTACCCGGCCGATCTGATACCAGGCGTAATCCGAATCGTCGCTCGGCAGAGCATTCACCTCGACGACTTCGACCTTCGCGGGAGAACCTTCGCTTTCGACCGATTCGGCGGTGAATTTCAAAACGTACACCTTGCTTGCCGATACCGTGAACTCCACCGGCTCCACGGAAAAAACCTGATGATTGACCTTGCAGACACTCGGCCCGCTGCTGCCGGTCTCCGGATCGTAAGTCGCGCCGTCAACGACCCGGATTTTTCGCGTGGTCGTGCCGTTCCCGGTCGTACTTGCGTCGATGATTTTGAAGTAGCCGGAGTAGCCGGAGTAGCTTTCCGATGATCCCCCCCGGCGGTCGGTCAAGGTGCTGCGCCCGTGACGAAACTCTTTCTCCGGCGTCCTGAAATACGTCGGGGAAAGCACGGTATCAACCACCTGTTGAAGCCGCTCATTGTATCCTGTTATGTTGACTGGCATATCTACGCCCTCTTTCTCGGCAGGTTATAGGCATTCCACGAGCCGATTTCACAATCGAAAATTTCGATTTTGTTGTACGGATACGATTTCGGATCTGCAATTGCCTCCTCGTACAGCGTGCCGTCCTTTTTCAACGGCATTGGCTCTGTGACCTCTTCATACGGAAAGTCGCTTAATGCCGTTTGCTGGTCAAGTCCGGAAGAGCCGGCGAACTCCTCCCGGGCTCTGATCACATCATCTAGACTGCCGTACTTCGGAGGAATATTTTTTTTCATGTCCTCTTTGCTTTTCCATGGCGTGTAACGGTAGATGCTCTGAGCCTGTTCGATAAGCGCGCCATCCGGTCCCTTGAAGCGGCACAGCGTACCAACATCGAGCTCGACCAATCCCCATCCGTTCTTCACAAAATCTGAAAGCGGCTGCCCTTCCGCCGCATAATCTTCACGAAGCTGAATCTGTGCGCTGTATTCCCAATAGCTCCGCTGCACCTGGGTTCCACTGGAATTATATTCCTGAATCAAAGTTGCAGAGAGCGGCATGAGCTTCCCCCACATCGGCGCAATTGGTATTCCGGCGACAGTAACCGCGTTTTTATTGACAATCGGCTTTCGATTGACAATCGGCTCACTGCTGCTTTTCGCTTTGATGCAATAGGTGAAGTTCAGTACCGGGATATATTCAGTGCTCTCGGCCAGAATTCGCGTTCCTGCCGAATTCAGATTCAGAATAGCCTCGCCTTCTCTGGTATATCCCCACAAAAGCGGTTGCGGCATGGTGATATAGCTTATCTGAAAATTCAGCGCCCCCAAATCCCAGGGATCAACGCCGGTGATGAAATTGACCGAGCTGGATGAATTTACATAACTCAGCGTCGCCAGGGCCTGAACACCTCGATTCTTGTTTCCGTTCTTCACGGTTCGGCCAGTGCTGAGATAGAAATTCGACAGCTTCGGATGCCGGCTTCGCCACTGTGGCACAAGATTCGACGTGGCAATTTCGTCCAGGCTGTCCGCCTCGAATTGAATGACCCGAGTCAGTGTTGCGTTGCCGTTTGAATCGGTAAATATTTCCCGATCCTCTTCTGCGATTACTTTTACCAATTTTCCCCTCCACTCTATGGATTATTAATTGTAAAAAACGGAACATTGGCCGAAAACTCGAGCAGTTTGGCATAAATGTCCGTTACGGTAGAAACGACCTTTTTTGTCTCGGAAACCAATTCCTTCTGTGGGTTGCTGCTCAAGTTCATGCCGCCATTCTGAATCAACATGCGCGATTGGAGGCGCGCGCCTTCGAGGCTGTTTGCAAGGACACTGCTTTGTGTCGTCGGCCGGTATTTGAAACGCTCCCGTGCAACCTCCGCATACTCGGCGAAACGCTGTTTGGCAACCTCCGCATCGTAAAGGTTCAGCTCCCGCATTTTCAATTCATCGACAATGTTTCCGTACTTTTCGCGTTTCTCTTCCCACTTCGAGATAATTTCAATGATCTTGGCTTCGCGCTCCCTCCCTTTCAGGCGAAGTTCCTGAATCTTCAGTTGCTCGCGCTCCTTGTTGATCTCGTAGGCTAAATCGTCGGCCTTGCTCTTAGCTGCTTTCGCTTCCTCTGTGTCAAATTCGGCAAGCTGTTTACGCAGGTTTCCAAGCCGTCCATAAAGAGAGGACTGCCTTTCTCCAATTTCATCATATCTCCTTTGCTCTTCTGCTATCTGTCTTCTCTCCTCGGAAGTTGTTAAGCTCTTAGCAAAATTACGTCCAATTTCATTCAGCCCTATTTTCTCCCTAATGAGGTCTGATACATATCCGGCAGGAGTATAATTGCTAATTTTCCGAAGTGTATCATAAAATCCGACTGCGACACCATTTTCTCCGGACAATGTTTTCATTATCTCTTGGCGATCTGCACTTATCTGCCTGATTTCATGTTCTAGATTGGAGATCTCCTTCGTCAGCATCTGCTTTCGTGCGGCAGCGCTGATTTTATCCCAATTCGCTATTTTACCGGTTGTAGCATCAACTTCACCACCAAGAGCATGGTAATCGATTTTAAGTTCTTTTAATAATCTCGACATCTCCAACTTCTCAACATTTGAGAGTCGTCCCTTGTCTTGCAAATTTGTAATTGAATTGATCAGTTCGCGTTGCTTATCTGCCTGTTCTTTAGTACGTGCATTAGCTTCACTTACTGAATCCAAATTCCGATGTGACAGCTCAGCCGCATATCTTGCCTTATCAGTATAATACTCCATTGCCAATCCGACCAATTTCATAGCAGAAGCGGCTCCGGCGACAATAACACCCATTTTGATCATGGCCGGATTTACGCCTTCGCCGATGTTGATCCCCAACAAGCGGGCGGCAGAGCGGGCCGCTATCGTACTGGCGGAATATTCACGCATTCCCCGCGTAGCCTTTTGGGTAACATCGACATTTTCAGATAGCGATCGTTTCAGATTGTCATGCGATAACTTTGCCTGATATGCGGCGAGATTTGCACTTGCTTCAGCAGCTTGGGCCTTCAGATAAGTTTCGCGCTGCTTGTCATACAATTTGGTCATTTTTTCAATTTCACCAGCGCTGGCTCCTTCGCCTTTCCGAAAATTGAGCCGTTTTTCAGTTCCGGTCATATGAATTTCCGCCCTATAAGCTTTTTGAGCGGCAATCATCGAATTGAATTCGGCCAGTTCCAGCCTGGCTGCAGATTGTGCCAAACGTAAATCTTTCATACGCTGATCAGATATTTCCCTGATCCCATTTTTTACCTTCCCAATTTGGCGCAAGGAATCTCCGGCCTGAGCGGCAATGACAATTCGAGCAGTTACATCATCCATACCAACCTCCATGTTTAAAAAAAGGATAATGTCAACTTGAATCAGTCATATGCCGTATTATATTAGTGAAAGAATTCATACCACCCCTGGTTCTTCTGGATCAGGGTACGGGAGCCGAAAGGCTCCCTGTTTTTCTACGGTGATCAATGAAACGTACTATTGTTTATATCGACGGTTTCAATTTCTATTATCGCTGCCTCAAGGACACTCCATATAAATGGATTAATCTTGAATTGTTTCCTTCGTATCTGCTCCCGCCCGACAAGCACGAGATATTGAAAGTGAAATTTTTCACGGCTAAAATAACTGCTCGCCCATCTGATCCGCAAGCTCCAGCGCGGCAGAATATTTATTGGCAGGCTTTGCGTTCTTATTGCCCCAAAGTGGATATTATCCAGGGGCATTTTTTATCCCATTCCGCAATGCGCCCGCTGGCCCCTCCTGAACATGGATGGGCAAAAGTTATTCTTACTGAAGAAAAAGGTACTGATGTCAATCTGGCTGTCCATCTTCTGAATGACGCCTGGCTAGATCAATATGATTGCGCTGTCGTCGTCAGTAATGACAGTGATCTGGCCGAGGCAATGAAATTGGCCAAGGCAAAAGGGAAAAGCATCGGTTGGCTCGTGACGGGGAAACAACATCCGTCTCAAGAATTGGCGAAAATTGCAAGTTTTCGTAAAGAGATCAGAAATAATGTTTTAGCAAACTCACAACTTCCCAGAGAAATTCCCGGAACTGAAATACACAAACCCGATGCCTGGTAAGCCGGAAAGCCGATTCCGGGAGGCGCTTCGGCCATTCCCAAAAGGGTTACCGGCGGGTTACCCTTTGAGTATTCCGAAAGTGTCCACCCCGGTAGACACTTTGATGATATAGAAAATAGCAACTCCAGTTGCTATTTTGACGATACAGAAAATACGAACGGCGGTTCCTATTATTTTTGCCCCGCAAATCAGCGGTTTTTTTCTTCCCGTCTTCTTGCAATCCATCCCCGACCGTGGTATAATTTAAAGTGGCTTATTAACACTTGATGCGGGGAAGCGATGAAAATTTATCTGATGCTGGTGCTGCTGTTTGCGGCGATGACTGTTTTGGCGTTTGATCCGGTACGTTTGCGGGCGGTGGCCTGCATCGATGGCGATACGTTTGTAGGTTCGAAAGACGCGCGTGTCGTGCGGTTGTGGGGCGTTGATGCGCCGGAGATGGACCAGCCGTGGGGAGACGTGTCGAAGGCTGCCCTGATCGCTCTCACGCACCGCCGTCAGTTGAACATCGAGCCGAAGGGCGACAGTTGGGGGCGTCTGGTTGGAGTTGCGCGGCGCGGCAGAGTGGACGTCGGGCTTGAACTGATCAAAATGGGGCTGGCGTGGCATGATCCGCGTTATGCGCCCAAAGCCGCTGAGTATGCCGCCGCCGAAGCCGAAGCCCGGAAGGAGAAACGGGGGCTTTGGAGCGACGACAAACCCGTTGCTCCGTGGGAATGGCGCAAACAGCAGAACGGCGACGCCGAAGAGGACGATTGACTTTCTCCGAATCCGGATTATATTATCGATACATAGCGCCCCCGGCGAACCTCTTCCAGTCATGCGAAGCGTATTACCCGCGGGGCTGTTTTAAATTGAGTTGTAATCAGCAAGGGCTCCTTTCCTTGAAGCGTTTTACAGCTCGGCAGACGCCAGTCAATCATTTAAATCTCTCTTCAAGAAAGTCATAACAATAATATAGCACGGCTTGCAATACATCAATTTTGATGTATATTAATAACAGTTAAACGGAATGGAGGTACCCCATGAGGTTTAACGAGCTGGTTCGAAAACTTGAGAAAGGCGGCTGGAAGCTGATGCGGACAGGGAAAAGTTCTTTGCGGATCTTCGAAAAAGATGGCAAAGAGCTGATCGTTCACTACCACGGCAATGCTGAAGTCAAGAAAGGCACTGCAGAGGATACGCTGAAAAAAGCCGGTCTTAAGTAACGAACCCCCGCCGGGTTTCCCGGCGGTTTATTATTCCAGACCAAAAGGGAGGGAAGGAGATGAATGGAAAGAAAAAAGTCTATCTGATCGCAATTTATTCGGACCGGGAAGGCGGTTTTCTGGCACGTTTCCCGGATTTTCCGGAACTGGCCGCGGATTCCGGAAATGATTTCGAGGATTGCGTCATGCAGAGTTCGCGCTTTCTTGACGATGTGATCGCCGACAAGGTCGAACGCGGCAAGCCGCTTCCGGAACCGTCTCCGGTCGAAAAAATCCGGTCCATGCTCGACTCGAAAGATGGAGACCCTCTCTGCATTGTGCCGATTACGGTTTATCCTCCGGCCAAAACTCAGCGAATCAATATCACCGGCAAAGGGGATGCCTTCGCCAAAATCGACGACTATGCCAAGCGCCATCATATCACCCGTTCCGATCTGATGGTGAACGCAACACTTGATTACATCCGCAAGAGAGGCTGATTTTCCGTGATATCGATCCGGACCAAATGCCCGGCAGACTAATGTCTGCCGGGCGCGGCAGCCGTGAAAAAGACAATCGTGTCACTTAGAGAGACGCTCGCGTTCTTTGGCAACCTGAGCCATTGCCGCGATATTGGTGGGGAGATGATCCATGCCGACATCTCCGGTAAAACAGGCGGATAAGCGAAAAAGAAAAAAGCGGATATCGTTAAATACAAGCCGCCTGGCCTTTTCCATTTCATCAAACTCCCTGCTGAATGCCTGCAGATAGATCAAATCCTTCCATTTCAGCGGCAGCAGCGGGGAAAAATCCCGGTTTTCCACGCAAAGCCAGATCAGGCTTGCGTAGTTCCCGCCGCTGCCGTCCGTCAGTTTTTTTCCGCCAGTTCCCGAAGGCGATCCCGTTCACTGTCGAACTGGTCATTGAGATCGAAGATTTCATTCAGGATGGTCTTCGCCTCTTTTCCTGCTTTTCGGAGGAGAAGGTCGGCTGATTTCTCGTCCATTCCTTTCACGCAAGATGTCAGCAGCAGTTTCCGGATACGCAACTCCCCGTCATCGGGACGATTTGCATTGATATCCGCAACCTGCAATGAAACATCGTCTCCATAGGCGGAAATAATGATTTTTTGCGGTTCCCCCATGATCGAAATCTCGATTTCTTTTTCCGGGAACTTCAAAGCCTCGAGTTTGCTCAAGTCAAGCATAAACAGTTCCTTCCTCATTTATGCGCCGACAGTCGGCGCTTTGGTGTTCAGAAAATCGAGCTGAATGGTCATGGTCCTGACACGCTTGCCGTTCACGGGAAGCGTGGGCCCTTCCGAAACGGTGACGATGGCTTCTCCCGTGAACCCATCCGCGCCGAGAGTAACCGACCAGGTGCCGACGTTCGCTCTTTCCGTATCGATGGAGTCGTACTTCTCCTTTGAATATTCACAGGTATAGGTCAGATTCTGATATCCTCCGTCTGCCGTGACGGCAGCCGAATCTCCGCCCTGAAACGTTTCAATTTCAACGCTTGGCGAGTTCATTGCGGGGGCGACGGCGACCTCCTGATAACAGTTCAAAACCATTGCCGATCCGCTTCCGCCTTTCGGCGTCAGGGTAATTTCAAAAGTTCTGCCGCTTACCGGCTCACCGGTTTTCGGAATTCCAGCCATACTTTTACCTCCTGTTATGGGTTGTTCTCAAAAAATAAATCAGTGTCAACTCTGTTTTGATTGAAGGTATCTGATTACCGCGATTTGCGTACTTGCGGCAGCCCGCTCGACAAAACGAGCCGGAGCCTGTTTGGAGCTACCGTTGTTCAGGCGCTTGATGTAAGGCACATTATTCGTGATGTACAATGTATCGGAGACCGTAAAGTCTCCCATTTGGGCAACTCTCACCGCGATATCCGGAGCGGCATAATACACGGTTCCTCCTTTAGCTTCCCCCTTCCATCCGCCCGGTGCGGCAGCAGGAACAGAAGACGCCGGAGAGCCCACCGTGCAAAAATAGCCAAATCTCGCCCGTCCGGTATCGACCGGCGTCGAAATGGAAAGTTGCCGCATGCATTCCACAACCGCCATTTTCATGCCGCGCTTCACTTCTCCACGTAAAATTTCCGCAATCCTCTCTGCTCCGTCTGATTTATTCAGATCGATCACGATTCCGGCCATTATTACCCTCCATACTTCGCGCTTGCGGGGAAATAAATCTCGACGTAGACCAGCACCGGCAGCCGGAACAGCTCCTCTTCCTGAGACGGGCTGCCGTAGTTGTAACGGGCGACGGAGGCGGACACGCCGCCGGTCCAGCCGTCGAGCGAAACGTCCACCTTTGCGGGATTCTTGACATTGAACTCGGAGAGGATTTGCGAAGCGATGTTCGAAACCTTCGACATCGGATTCGGGAAAGCCTTGTTCCGGGCGAAAACATCGTACTCGCACAGCACGGTAATCAGCTCCGATGCTTGCGAATCCTCTTCGCGGGAGTACTCCATCACGGTTTCCCGGATATAGAGTTGCGTTGCGGCGGGCGCGGTCATCCACTCACGCTGGTATTCAGTCTGATCGACGATCCCGGCGGCCAGAATCCGTACCCGCATCGCCGTGCGCAATGATTCGATGATATCCACTTTCCTCCCTCACTTCCTCAGCGTGAATTCCAGCAGCGCCGGTTCATCGTCGAGCCATTGGTCACCTCTCACTCCGGTGATATTCCAGACATCTCCGCCGATTGTCAGGGCATCATCTCCGATGTCGATTCCCCAGTTTCTCGCGGCGGTAAATGGACGCACTTCTGCCAATGTCTTCACGACCCGGTTGACGATGATCTCCGGGTCGTCCGGTTGAGGATCGTGCGCGGCCTTCACCCGCAAGAATGCCGCCCGGCAGAGAAAATCACCGGCCCGGTAGTTCAGTCCGTCCACCAGGCCCACGCTGACCGGTTCCGGCGCTCTCACGATCAATTCCCGCCTGATCTCGATGATCTTGTCCTCGCCGCCCCAGAAACCGCCGAGATCATTGATGCGGAAGGTCAGAATCGCCGTGTTCCGGTTCACATCTTCAATCCCTGCAATTTCGAGCTGCAGCTCCTGTTTCCAATTCGGCATATATTCCTTTCGTTTCTAAAAAAAAGAACGCCTGTCAACCACGTACGGCCTTGATTTGTTCGAGAAAACTGCGCATCAGGAATTCGAGATAATAGGGTGCCGGTTCCGCCGAACCGAGCCAGTACTCCACATCGCATTTGTGATAAAGCCGAATATGGACCGCATGAAGCAATTCATGGGCCAGCACCGCGACGTTTTGCGGATTGTCCATGCTGAATTCCGGAAGCCAGATCGCGACAGCCCCGGACAGGTCAATCGTATATCCGAGAGCCGGAGCAATCCGATCGTCTCCCGGATATCCCTCCATGCTCCGGATTGCCTTTTTTGAACTCCTCCAATTCCCCGATATAAAGTTGGAATTCGCACCGGAATACCTTGTCGTAAACCTTGTAAATCTGCATTTCGCCCTCCTTTTTCAGCTAAAAATAAAATCATGTCAACTTGTCGGAGTTGACATAATTCTGTTTTCAAAGGAGGAGCCCAAATGGCATGTGACGGAAACTGTCAAAGCTGCCCGATTCAATGCGGGCTTACCACCCTGAACAAACTCGAATCCAAAGCAAAGGAGAAGACGGAAATGAGCGAAGGCGCCCTGAACTGCAAGTCCGGAGATGCGGAGAAAATCGCGGTACTGCTGAACGAAAATGAAAACCTCAAGCAGCAGATCGCCGCCATCGGAGCCTCGACGCCGCTCTCGACCGGGGTAAAGACGACTTCATGCCTGGCGATCGGCACGGCCGTGCTGGCGCTGGTCGTCGCCTGTTACGCGCTGAGCCAGACCGGAAAATATGCCGACATGATCGCGGCCGCCAACATCAACGCGAGCGAAGCGGTCAGCATCTCCCGCAAGGCGGACACGAAAGCCGAAGCCGCCGGCGGCGCAAATTATTTGACGACCCAACCGCTGGAAATTTTTCCCCGATCGTCGGCAACAGCATCGCCCGACAGAATTCCGCCGTGATTTTCGAGAATCCGGCGGCAATTCAGGCAGAGCACGTCCGCGGCGAATGACTTATCAAATACGGTGCCGTCTGTGGAGGAAATCCCGAGCGTGGTCTTTTTGTCCGCCTGGGTCGGGTCCTTGCCGAGATTCAGCAGATAGAGCGCCTGTTCGCAATTCGCCCGCTTCAGCCACTCCGGGGCGTCGGAATCGGAAAATTCCATCGGATCGCCGTACTCATCCTCGAACAAGCAGTAGTCCGCGATCTGCTGCGCGGCGGTCTCCAGATAGACCCCTTTTTCGTCTCCGGCCCACGCCGTTGAAAAAGCGCGCTTGCGGAAATATTCGTCGGCAAAAGTGATATCCGCATAACTCATGAAGTCTTGATCCTTCCTGTTTTCACCGCGCTGTCATAGGCCGTCTTTACGCTTTGCAGCTTCGACTGATCATACTCGTGAATTCCGGCGGCATCCAATGCGGCGATCATCTGTGATCGTTTGCATTTCCTCCCGGCCTGAACCGGCTGCCCGGCCGCCGGTTCCGCACCGGCAGCCTGAACCGGCGGCGTAATCGCGGCAGGACTCGCCGAAGTCCCGGCGAGTTCCGCGATGATTTGTTCATCAGTCATCGTTTTCCGGAAACGCTTCGTTTTAATTGCGCCGTTCTCTTTGAATGCGATATCGACGCTCAGCGCACCCCGGATAAATGAAATGATTTCCGCCATACTCAGCTCCTTTTCAAAGATTCAAAAAGCTTCCCGCCGACCTGCTCTGTTCAGCGGGAAGCCGGCCGGCGATTACGCGGGAACCTCTTTGGTGTTCACCGGGTCTTCAGTCGTATTGGAAACGAGCACTTTCGACGGGACGCCGCCCTTGACTTCAGCCAGCGCCGTGCCGGAAGGTTTCAAGTTGCGGATCGGGCAAAGACGCTGTCCGGCATTCTTGAACTCAAACGTGAGTTCGCCAAGCGCGGTGCGCCGGATGCTGTCACAACCGGGAGTGCTGGTATCCTCATCGCTGATTGCGCGGCCCTTGAGATTGGAAATCCCGAATCCGGCGGGATCGATGACCCAGGCGTCGGTATCCGGCATATCCGGATCGGCGATAATGGTCATCGCCGATCCGTTCATATCATTGACGATCACGGCGACATAAGCGCCGCGGCGCTCATCCGAGCGGACGATCTGAAGGCAGTCGCGGTACTCCTGAGAGATAACGCGCGCCTGTCCCGGCGAGCACAGCACATAACTCGGCATGCCGCCCGCGCCGGTTACCGCCTGGGCGCCGTCGTTGATGACGAAGCTGTCGAGCCGTGCGCCGCCGGCATTGACCGAAAGGCCGCCGGCTTTCATGCCGAACTCATAGAGGCCACCGGCCGAACCGTTCACGGCGGCGGAACGTTCCGCGCGGTGTCCGAAGATCGCCACGCGGTTGAGATCGCGCGTCAGTTCCTGAAGCGCGAACTCCGTCTGGCGGTTGATCTGGTTGTCGACATTGCCGTAAACGTTGATCGCCAGCGCCGTGCCGGTGATGATGATGTCCTTGCGGAAGATCTGAAGCGTGTTGTATTCAGTCCCTCCCTGATGGAAGGTTTCTTCTCCCTCGCACGAGCCTTCGACAATCGGCGTGGACACGATGTTGAGGACATCGTTCTGGGCGGGAGCGGACTTGCTCGATCCGTTCGCCGAAGTGAGTTCGACGGTGACGCTGGTTCCGGAGATCGCCGTAACAGTGAAAAGCGCGGAATCCCCGGCGACGACCATTTGCGTACCGATGGAGAGTTTCGCGGCATCTTCGGAGGAGACGGTCAGCACCAGGCCGGAAACTCCGGTGACGGTAACGGAGCGTCCGGCGATCTGGTCTTCGAGCCATTCATGCTTCTGCTGAGTGGCATCGGCACGGCGCGGGAAAAGCGAGATAAAGCGCGGCTGATCCCTGATGACGGTCGAGAGGACGTCGGAAAGATCGCGCTTCCTGTTCTGAAAACTGTAGCTGTAAATCGGCATTTTCATTTCCCTTCTGTTTTATTTTCTGATCGTTTCGCCGGGGCAGTTTTCGAGCATTCCGGAAATATTTCCGGATTGTTTTGCCGCTTCATAAGCGGCATTTGCTCCGCCTCCGGCATTGATGGAGGAATTTCCGGGGGAGGCATTGCCCGGCGTGGAGGATTTCCTGTAGCCCAGAGCGTTCCCCATGGCCTTGAGGTAATCAAGCGGCTGGAGGCCGTTGATTACCTCGATATCTCCGATGGCGTTCCGCTTAAAGGAGCGATAGGTGCCCTGTACTTCGATACCCTCCGGAGTTTTCCCCCCGAGAAGCCACAGCCGGGTTCTGTCTTTGTCGAGTTCGTCCGGAAGCTGGTCAATCAGCCCTTCGCAAATCCCGCGAAGTTCGGCGTCGGCGGCTTTCCGCTGCATCTCGTCAAATTTCTCCAGCCGCTTTTCGGTTTCCGCCCGGTATTCTCTGAACTCCTTTTCGAGCAGCAGCCGGGCCTTTTCGGCTTCGGTGAGCTTTTCCGGATCGACTTCCGGCGTTCTGGAAGCTTTCTCGATCAGCTCGGAGATTTCCTCCGGCGTCTTCCCGAAAGCCTTGTACTTCGCCAGTTCGTCGGCGGAGAGCCCGATCGCCTTGAATGCGGCCAGCTCCTTCCGGTCGGCGCGCCGGCCGTTCCGCTCCTCCACGAGGGCCTTGAACGCCTTGTCCGCGTCATAGACGAAAGCGCCATCGCTTTCGCTGACGAATTCGCGCATTACTTCCGGAACTTCCTCGATACTTCTGATGTTCATACTGACACCCATGGCGTCTTTCCTCCTGTTTGATTGTTGCGGCGCCGCATTGCACCGTTTTCAGAAAATAAAATCATGTCAACCGAATACGGGAATGAGCGGCGGACTTGATTCCGGAGAAATTCGGGCTATATTGAATTCAGGAGGTTTTGCGATGATGAAATATATCGTTCTGGCTGTATTGCTGGCGGGCGCGGTTGCGTGGGGCGGCGAAAAAACTGTTGTGCGCGATGCTTCGGGGCGGATTGCCGGAAACACGGTCACATCCGGGAACCGGAGTGTCGTGCGCGACGGCTCCGGACGGATCACCGGTTCCGTGACCGAATCCGGTAATCGGAGCATGGTGCGCGACGCCTCGGGACGGGTGAAGGGGAGCGCCGTGAAAACCGGTTCCCGGACGGTCTACCGAAATGCTTCCGGACGGATTGTCGGCACGGCGACCGAATCGGGCGGCCGGACTACCTATCGGGATGCTTCCGGCCGGGTCACCGGTTCCGCTTCCACCTCCGGCGGGCGTACCGTATACCGGAATGCGTCGGGCCGGACCGTCGGCAGCGCGAAAAAGTAATCACTGTTCGAAAGAGGTCAGGTCGAGCGCCTTGAGCTGTTTCACCGTCATTGTTTTCTGCGGCCACGGCGTGATGAAATCGGTAAATTTTCTCCCTTTCAGATACATTTTGTACCGGGCCGGACCGAGCCACTCTTTCCGCTGCTGTTCGGTCATCACGGTTTCAAAATATTCTTTGAAGGTCATTCCGCCGGAAACCTGTTCGAAAGCCGGCATCCCCGTCCGTTTTTCGTAATCGCGGATGGCGTCGTAATAATATTTCTTGCGGGTGCTTTCCGCCAGATCTTCCCATTTTTTCTTCGGATACTTTTTCTCGTATGCGCGCTTTGCGTCGGCCATGAAATCCGACTTCGCCGCCGGGCGCTGTTCTTCGGCGAAATCGGAAGCCGGCGTCACCGGCAGCAGTACGCACCGGCAATTCGGATGCAGCGGCGGGACGGGATGCGGTTCATCGGTTTTCCAGCGTTGCCGGGAAAGCGGAGCGCAACGCATGCACGTCCTGCCGTCGAGGGTGTCCAGCCACTCAACGCCGGTGCAGACATCGCTGTTATCCCGAAAAAAATCGTCTTTGGCCTGATTCGCAATTCCGGAGCAGATGGTTCGCGCCATGCTCCTTGCGTGAGAGCGATTGGTCGAAAGGATGCCGTCCGAATAATTTTCTTTTTTCGTCCCCATGATGTTGCGCGTCATCTCCTCGATCGTCCACCCCTGGTTGACGCCCTCATTGACCATTTCCGCGATGCGCTGAACATCGGCGTCGGCCGTATGCGTCCACCACTCCTCCCAGCTTTTGTTCTGAATGATGGAATTTTTGACGATGCGCTTCTGCTTCGCTTCTGAAATCGAATCCGGAATATCGGCAACATGCGAACCGAGGAAAGCCAGCAGGACGCGGCGCGCCCATTTGACCTCATTCGGCATGAGCTCAAACGCTTCCTGCCTGATTTTCGTTTCGGCTTTCCGGTATGCCTTGACGCGGATCTGCTCGAGCTTCTTGCGGATAGATTCAAGCTGCTCCGTCCCTTCGGCGGTATTGCGCCGGTAGTCGAGATCATCCAGCAGCGATTTCAGCCGGGCGATGACGGCCCGGTCGGCATCGTCGAGTTCATCGACGATCCGCTGTCCCCATGCTTCTCCGAGCCGGACAAGATTCGCCTGATGTTCGGCGATCTGTTTGCGGAGATCCGCGGCGGATTGCGGCTTCGCCATATGTTATTCGTCCTTTCGCTGCTTGTCTTGCGGGGCCGGACGGCTGGAATTCCGGCTCTCCTCTTCGCCGTTGTTTTCTTCGTCCTGTTACTCCTCGGCGTTGTTTTCCGGGAAGCCGAATACGCCGGCCACGCTGTCCAGCCTGGCTTCGTAATTCCGCTCCTCGATTCTGTCGAGCTCCTCCTTGACTTCCGGCCAGGGGCGCGGATCGGCCAGGCCGTTCTTCTCGGCATATTTCCGGACCTCTTCCTGAGTGAGCTGCAAAGCGGCGCGGGAGTTCGCCAGCGTGACGCACTCCTGAGGAGTCGCCTTGATTTCCGCAAAGTCGCTGCTCGGAGTGAAACGGATATCCCGCGCGGCCTCCTCCGGCGTCATGCCGATCCAGCGTCCGGCAAAACGGAGCTGTTCCTCGATTCCCTTGCCGCACGTCTGGTTGATGGTCTGCAATCTGGCCGTCTGGCTGTTCCGGTACAGCTGCATGGTCCCGACCGGGGTATTGGTGAGCCCGTCCGTCCCGCTCAGCGAAATCCCCATCTCCTTCGCTTCGGTGATCATTTGCGCAATGTTGCCGGCCTGCTGATCCAGCCCGGAGGAGTTGGCGGAGACGTATTCGAATTTCGCCCCTTCCGGTAGGAAAAGCACACGGTCCGCGCCGAGTTCCACTTTTTTTTCCGCATCCGCGCCGTAGATGACCGCGACCGGATCGGTGGTCATGTAAAGCGCCTGCTGATGGTCGCAATCGGCGTTCAGAATGTGCAAGCACCGCAAGCACAGATTCAGCAGCGGCGGATTTTCAAAACGCATGAAGTTCAGCGAAGCGGGATTGATGCAGGTGAACGGGATCCGGTCCAGCGTTTTGCCGAATTTGTCCGGCACGTTGAAGATCGTGCATCCGGAAGGGTCCGGGTCATCGATGCGGAACGCCTCGAGCAGCCCGAAGATCTCGCCGAGCGCAATCTGGTATTGTTCCGGGTCATCCCAGACCGCTTCGCCGTTTTTATAGCCGGCGATTTTCACCCCGGATCTGCCGAATTTCGCCTGGTAGTAGACGGCGGGCGAGCTTCCGGTAGGTTCTGTCAGCGCCAGGAGGGTAATTTGCGGCGAGTAGACGTCTTTCCAGACCGTGTAATCGTAATCGATGCTGGAAGTGTCCAGTAAAATCAGCTTGGCGAACGATTCGCCGTCGGCATACTTCACATTGGCCCGCAAAAATTTCCGGGCGCGGTATTCGTTGATGTGGAATCCGGTTCCTTCGCCGTTGTCCGGCTCCAGCAGCAGACAGGAGCGCCCGGAGCGCAACACATTTTCGACGGTCCGGGAGAAAAGCGCATCCAGGCCGTCCCGGAACGGCGTCGCGTAGTTTCTGAGAAACTCCAGCTTCTCCGCTTTCCCGGCGAAACTGATATCCGGCGGCTTGGCGCACAGTACGCCGACCATTTTCTCCAGCGATTCCGCGGGGAGGTTCGGAAACTTGCCCCGCCCCTTGAAGGCTTCCCATGCTTTCCGGGCAATCTCGGTATCGCCCTGTTTGCTGCTCGGGCGGTAGATATATTTGTCGTCCTTCGCCTTGACGGCCAGCTCCCCGGCGAAACAGTCGTCGCAAATTTCCCATAATCTGAGCATCTCGGAATATTCCGGCGCGGCCAGTTGCGCCAGGGTGAAAACGGCGGCGGCCTGCCGGCTTCTGGCTTCGGTGGATTTGACGATCATGATTTCATATTCTCCGGTTGCGGTTGATTTTTCGCAAAATAAACAATTGTCAACCGGCGAATCAGAAGGAGAAGGCCATCGTTCCGGTAGCGGCGGCGGAGCGGCGCCGGATCAGCGGTTCGAGCGCATAGCGCAATGCATCGCAATAGTGGTTGTACGCATCGACGACGATCGGCAGGATTTCGCCGCTGTTTTTGTCGATCTTGTACGAATAAAGCTGGAATTCCTCGTAGACGTGTCTGCACCTCGGATGGATGTAAATTCGCTCGAAGCTCCGGATAAAGCCGATTCCGTCCTCGACGGAACCCTTCCATTTCGCGCACGCGGCGGTATTGAATCCGCGCCGGCGCAAATGCGCGATCGTCTCCGGGCGGGCGTTGTCGGCCCGGATCGGCCATTTCCGGGCGCCGGGGACGCGATCGAGCATTTGCGGCATCTCGTCCAGGTCGATCCCGGTTCCGCCTGCCTCGTAATCGATGAAAAGCTCGTTGTCTTCGACAAAGCAGCGGATGAAGGCGTTCGGATCGGTCGAATAGCCGAAGTCCAGCCCGTAGTAAAAGCGGGTTTTCGCCTCGTCGGGCGGATCGAATTCGTACATTTCGAATTTGCCGTGAAAGACCGCCGCTTCCGAGATTTTCCGGCATCGCCCGAGCCAGACGTGCGAGTACAGGTCGAAATCCAGTTTCCGGCAGTTCTCCGCCTCCTCGACCATCACCGCCGGGCAATACGGATTGTCGGTGTAGTTGACGAAAGAGATCCGGCTGTTTTCGGGCGGGTGGACCACGAAGCGCTGATAGGTGGCGTCCTTTTCGTCGCGCGGGTTGAACACCACCCAGATTTCGGAATTTTCGGCGCGGATGGTCGGGATCAGCGTGTTCCATGAGTGCTCGGAGACGCTTTCAGCCTCTTCCACATAGGCGATCGCGATGTTTTCGAGAGATTTGATTTCGGACACGTTGTTGTGCAATCCGCGAAACATGAACACCGAACCGTTGAAACAGCGGATTTCCGACTCCGTGAAGGTGAAATAGGCGGACAGCCCGAACCGGTTCACGCTGTCCTCGATCACCCTTTTGATGGAATCGCGGATCGTGACCTGGTATTCGCGGCAGCAGAGGATGCGGACCGGCTTCTGCAGCGCGCGGATAATCAGGCCTTCGACCGCCGCCCATGATTTGCCGCTGGCCCGGCCGCCGTACGCCACCCGGTAGCGGCGGTGGTCCGGCGAGAAGAACAGCCCGAGTTTCGGCGGGGGAGGGGGAAAATTAATGCTCGCCGGCGGGTTTCCCGTCGTTTTTCTCATCGTAAATCTCCGGGGAAATGCAGACCGTCAGCGGGGCCAGCGGCGCGCCGTCTTTTCCGGTGAGTTCGTTTTCGATGCGGGTGGTGTAGCCGCGCTTCTTGCCGATGGTCGAAGTGATGTACTTGGCCGCCTCCAGCCGCTCTCCGGCGGAAGCGGATATCCCGCCGTTCAGGATGCGGACCAGCACGCTTTCGGCGCTGTCCAGTAGCTCGTCGCGCCCCTCTTCGACGATCTTCTTCGCCTCCGGGTGGCGGTCGATGAAGCGGTAGAGCGCCCCGCGCGAGCATCCGAGTTCCCGCGAGGCGGGCTGGATCAGCCCGTAGAATTTGCGCAAAACGTTTGCGACTTCCGTGACGGTATACCGGTTTTCCAGATTCCGGTATGATTTCTCGATTCCCATGCCGAAACTCCTTGATTTTTCGTTTTTTCGTGTTATATTGAACGGCGGTGTACGGCTCAGCGTCTCCGTCGTGTTTTAACGGCCGTGCGTACCGCCGGGGAGAGCGGGGATTCTCCCGTCCGGTCTGACTCGTGCACAGCTCAGTGTCTCCATCACGTTTTAACAGTGTGCACACCTCCCGGCCGTAATGGGGTCTACGGTCCGGGAATTTTTTTTGTCTGTTTTTTGTATCTGTCCAAAAAACGTTCAGCGCCGCCACTGTAATAGATGAAGCTTCTCACATGCCTTGTTCGTGCGTCGGTGAATACGACCATTGCGCTTTCTTTTGAAAACTGATGCAGATACATCTTCTGGGGCGGATTGTTCCGGGGAAGGTCGTACACGCCCCGGTTTGCCTTTCTTACCGCGGTCACGGCGCGTCCGAGCTGATAGAGCCGCCGCGGGCTCTCTCCTTCCCGGCGGCTCTTTCCGGAGATG
>ENA-UONY01001401-UONY01001401.1-human-gut-metagenome-genome-assembly--contig:-CS9-NODE-1401-length-20623-cov-14.553092_pt1 | contig 20623 bp, 21 predicted proteins | sample MGYA00242465_ERZ724012 | MGnify/ENA metagenome assembly ERZ724012 | reverse complement strand
TGTGCCGAAGATAGTTCGCTGGAAACGGCGCGTGAAAATAGGTAGTCGCCGACTTAACAAAGAGCTCTGAGATGAAAGTCTCAGGGCTTTTTTGTTGCATAAAAATATAGCATGATTTTTGGTCGTAATGCTAATAGGGCAGAACTTGACAGAAACACTACTATGTAATACAATATAGATAAGCTACTACGCATTACATACTAGCAGAGAGGAGGACGTATGGAAAACAATGCACAGCTTTTAAAAGGTGTTCTGGAATATTGTGTCCTGAAATTGATTGCGCAAGAGCCGACCTATGGCTATGAGATCGTGATGCATCTGAAACAGGTCGGGTTTTCTGACTTGAGTGAAAGCACGCTCTATCCGCTGCTATTGCGCCTGGAGCAGCAGGGAAAGGTTACGGTAGAACGCAGACCTTCCCCCAAGGGACCAAGCCGAAAATATTACGTCGTAACGGAAGAAGGGCGGCAGGCGCTTCTTGAATTTCGGCAGGATTGGAGTCGGCTCTGTCAGCTGGTGGAAAAAATTTTTAAGGAGGAGCCAGATGAATAAGTATTTTGCATTGCGAAAAACAAACCGGATGCGTACCGAGTTGCTGACTGAAAAAAGTCAGGAGCAGCTTAAAGAAGTGATCCGCTATCTTCGCCGGGTCAGCTGGGACTTCTGTGGCATCGAACTTGTACGCAGCGATTTACTTGATATTGCCATCCAAGCCAACACGGAAAATCAGGAACTGTTTCACTCAATCTCGGACGCAAAGACCTTTGTGGATGAAGTCAAGCCAAGCTTGAAAACGCTGAGAGCCGGAGATTACTTCTGGTATGTTGCACCGCTGTATTTCTTTTTTGGGTGGGGCGTTGAAGGATTGCTGCTCTATCCGCTAATTGGAAATTGGGTCTTTGAACTTTCGGTAGGGGATCTGATGCAGTTAGCTGTTGCATTGACCGCATTTTGCCTACTGTTCCGCCGGATGATGGAGCAGGTAGGCTTTCCGCCGCGAGAGCATTGGCTGAAATATGCTGCATGGCTGGTGCTTTATATCGTAATTTTGTATGGAACGGGCTGGTTCTTTAACCAAATCGCGGGCAATCTCGTGTTGCTGCGGCTTCCGATTCTTAGCTATTCGATTTTTTGTCTGCTTCTGGGTGCGGGACTGTATGCAATCCATTTCTGGCGATATGGAAAAGACCCACGTCTGAGTGCTCGCATATAAAATAAAAAGCGGCCCCGCTGCACTGTGCATAACAGTGCGGCGGGGTCGCATACTTTATTGGGTGGTGTACCGGTTACGATACAAGCCTCAGCTTAGCCCTTGCCTGCGCAGCCGAACAGCTCGATCTTCTCCTTGCACTTGGCCTCGATGGCCTTTGCGCCGGGAGCCAGCAGCTTGCGGGGGTCGAAGCCCTTGCCCTGCTGATCCTTGCCAGCCTCGATATACTTGCGGGTGGCCTCAGCGAAGACCAGCTGGCACTCGGTGTTGATGTTGATCTTGGAGACGCCCAGGCTGATGGCCTTTGCGATCATCTCATCGGGGATGCCGGTGCCGCCGTGCAGGACCAGAGGAATGTTGTTGGTGGCCTTGTGGATGCGGTCCAGAGCCTCGAAGTCCAGACCCTTCCAGTTTGCGGGGTAGACGCCGTGGATGTTGCCGATGCCGGCAGCCAGGAAGTCGATGCCCAGAGCGGTGATCTTTGCGCACTCCTCGGGGTCTGCGATCTCGCCAGCGCCCACAACGCCGTCCTCGACGCCGCCGATGGAACCGACCTCGGCCTCAATGCTCAGGCCCTTGGCGTGTGCCAGGGCGACCAGCTCCTTGGTCTTCTCCACGTTCTCCTCGATGGAGTAGTGGCTGCCATCGAACATGATGGAGGAGAAGCCGGCCTCAATGCAGGCCTTGCAGCCTTCATAGGTGCCGTGGTCCAGGTGCAGGGCAACGGGGACGGTGATGCCCATGGAATCGACCATGGCGCTGACCATGGCAGCGACGGTCTTGAAGCCGGTCATGTACTTGCCGGCACCCTCGGAAACGCCCAGGATGACGGGGCTCTTGGTCTCCTCGCAGGCGGTCAGAACGGACTTGGTCCACTCCAGGTTATTGATGTTGAACTGAGGCACACCGTAGTGGCCATCACGCGCTTTGAGCAGCATTTCGGTTGCATTTACCAACATTATTCATTACCTCCACAAAATCATTGGGGTTTTGGCCGCGCCACGCCCACATTGTGCATGGCTTAACGAACCTACAGGGTTAGTATACCCCAAACAGCGCCTAAAATCAATCCAAACAAGCGCATTTTCTGCCCTGCAGGCGGCGAGGAATGCTGATATGTTACCGAACCGGCCGAAGCGGTCCGGCAGTGGGACCCCCAAAACGGACGTGATGCGACAAAAATCCATGATGCTGGCAACATGAGCACTTTCGACACGGCCCAGCAGGGGGCAGCGGTTTTCAACACGAATCCACATTCGTCAAAATGATGTTGGTGAAAATTGCAAAAGGTGCCTGTTTCCGCTTCAAAAAACTGTCAGATTTCCGACTTGAAATTTACAAATTGTACGCAAGCCGGACCGGAGCGTCGAAACCGATTGTGGAAAAAACAGTGGAAAGTGTGGAATTCCACAGCCAAAATGGGCTTTGAAGCTGGAATTTTTCACACTCTCCACAGAGTTTTCAACATGTGGAAAAATAGACGGCCTTTTACGGAATGTATACCACACTTTTGTGGAAAACTTTCTGCCCCGGCAAAACCGTCAGGTGGCGGCGGACGGGCTGTGAAAACTTTGCGCACGAAAGGACAAAAAACGGCAATTCTCTGGCAAACAGGGCGCGCTTATGTTATACTTTATTTTGGATCATCATAAACAAACGGAATCCTGCGCAGGGGCCGGAACGGTCCTGCGCTTTGGGCGTGCTGCACACGCCTGCATACAACGGAAGGAGAACAACAGCATGGAAGAAAAGAATCAGCCGCGCCGCCCGCGCCGCAGCCCGGAGGAACCGCAGCAGAAAAGCGAGAGCCTCGTCTACGGCAAGAACCCGGTGACCGAGCTGCTCAAGAGCGGCTCCGGCGTGGACACGGTGCTCATCGCGGAGGGTATGGCCCCGGCCGTGGCGGCTTATTACACCGCGCTGGCCAAGGAGGCCGGTGCTACCGTGAAGCGGGTGCACCCCAACAAGCTGCGCCTGATGACCGGCACCGAGAGCCACCAGGGCGTGGCTGCCTTTGCCAGCGAGATCGAATATGTGACGGTGGACGACCTGATGGCGGCAGCCAAGGCCAAGGGCGAAGCGCCCTTCCTGGTGCTGAGCGACGGCATCGAGGATCCCCACAACCTGGGCGCGGTGATGCGCAGCGCACTGTTGTGCGGTGCCCACGGCATCGTGATCCCCAAGCGCGGCGGCGCATCGGTGACGCCCACCGTCATCAAGTCCAGCGCCGGTGCGGCCGAGCGGCTGCCGGTGGCCCGTGTGGCCAACATCGGCGAGACCATCCGCCGCCTGAAAGAGCAGGGCGTCTTCGTCTATTGTGCGGACATGGACGGCGTTTCCCTGCGCAAAAACAACCTCACCGGCCCCATCGCACTGGTGCTGGGCAGCGAGGGCAGCGGCGTGTCGCAGCTGGTGAAAAAGCTGTGCGACGGCGTGGTGCGGCTGGATATGGCGGCACCCGGCACCGGCGTGGACAGCTATAATGTGTCGGTTGCGGCCGGCATCATCCTGTACGAGATCCAGTCGCAGCGCGGGGCGCAGCAGGGGTAACAGGAGCAAACTGGAACTCCAACCACAACAACAGGAGGGACAAGAATGCCGAAAAATACCAACGACCACCGGGACCTGACCCCGGAAGAAATCGCGGCACGGGAGGAAAAGTTCCGCTCGTTTTTCACCACCACGGCGGTGAATGTTCCGGTCGAGATGACCCGGCGGGACGATGAGCCGCAGAAGCCGAAAAAGCGGTTCGGCCTGTTTGGACACAATAACCCACGGCGCGAGGCAGAGGAACCGGCGGACACCCCGCTGGAAATGCCCACCGGCGAGGTGCTTCTGGGCGCGGATGCCCAGCCGGAAGAAGAAGCGGATCTGGAGCTGGTGCTGAAGCCCACGGCCGACCCGGAACCGGAGACTTCGCTGCGGCCGCTGGCCGAACAGCAGCCTGTGGCCGCGGCACAGCCCGAGCCGCCCGCCCCGGAAAAGGAGCCGGAACGGCCCGCAGAGCCTGCAAAAATGCCGGAGCCGGAAGCACCGGCACAGCCCGAGAAGAAGCCGGAACCGCAGGAGCAGCCTGAGCCCCGGGCAGAAAAGTCTGCAAAAGCCGCAAAGCAGCCGAAGCCCCGGAATGCCAAAAACGCGCCGGAAGTGCTTCTGCCCCAGGAACAGCAGGAGCAGCAGGAGATGGCCGAGCTGAAGGCGATGATCGGCCTGGGCAGCAAAGCGCCAGCCCCAAAGCCTGCCCCGGCAAAGCAGCCGGAAAAGGCGGCGGAACCCAAGGATGCGGCCATGCCCGCCGTGGTGTTTGCGGCGGCAAAGGACCTGCCGAAGGAACCGGCGGAGAAACCCTCCATCTTTGAAATGTTCGGCACGCCCGAGGACGAGCAGAAGCCCGAGGCCCCTGCGGCCCAGGCAGAAAAGCAGTCTGCCCCGGGCAAGGAAGATACCATGAGCCTGCCGCTGCTGCCGCTGGACGAAGAAACGGCGGGGGCAGAAAACGTGGAAGAAACGGCTTCGACAGAGAAAGCACAGAATACAGAACGCGCGGAAGCCCAGCCGCAGGAGGAGAGCACAGAGCCCGCCGCCCCGGCTGAGGGAGCGGAGCCCGCCCCGCCGGAGACCCCGGCGGAAAAGCTGCGCCGCATGGGCGCAGAGCTGACATTGCGCTGCGCGCTGGCAGGCATTCTGGCCGTGGTGCTGCTGCACTTCGGGCTGGTATCCGACCGGCTGCTGCCTGCGCTGAACGTGCTGGACCCGGACGCGGCCCCGGCGGCGTTCTACGGTGCGAACCTGCTGCTGTTCGCCGCCAGCCTGTGCGTGGGCTGGCCTGTGCTGCGCGATGGCCTGAAGGGCCTGCGGGAGCGGCCCTCGGCCGAGGCGATGCCCGCACTGGCTGCGGCTGCGGCGCTGCTGCAGGCCGTGACGGCCATGCTGAACGCAAACACCTATCATAACACCGAGGGCATCTCGCTGCTCACCGGTGTGGCAGCGCTGGGGCTGTTCTTTGCGCTGCTGGGCGGCCGGGTGATGCTGGCGGCCGTGAAGGGCGGCTATGAGCTGATCGCGGCGGACCCCGAACACCGGGGTGCCTACCGCGCAAAAGATAAAGACCTGCTGCGTGCCCTGACACGGGACCTGGACCAGAAGGACCTCTGGGTACTGCTGAGCCGCCCGCTGCAGGCGGCCGACGGCTTTGTGGAGCAGTGCCTGGGCGAGCGCGCCAGCGAGCGCCGGGCGCAGAAGACCGCCCGCATCCTGCTGGGTGCAGCGGTGCTCAGCGGGATGCTGTTCGTGCTGTTCGGTGCCGGGTGGAACAAGGCGGTGGCCGCCATGGCCGCTGTGCTGTGCCTGGGTGCACCGCTGTCTTCCACCCTCATCGCGGGCCTGGCGTCGCTGCGGCTGCAGCGGGCGGCGGCCGCTGTGGGCGCTGTGGTGCCCGGCTGGCAGGCCATTGAGCAGCTGGGCGGCATCGACACCCTGCAGGTGGACGCCGACGACCTGTTCACCGCCGACAGCGCACTGCTGGAGGATATCCGCATCTTCAAGGGCGGCCGTATCGACCGCGCCATCCTGTACGCGGCCAGCGTGCTGAACGCCGGGTGCGGCACCCTGCAGGGCCTGTTCCGCCAGATCGTTGAGGACCGCACCGACATTCTGTTCCCGGTGAAGGATCTGGAGGAGCACAACGGCCTGGGCTTCGTCGGCTGGTGTGACAACAACCGCATCCTGATCGGCAACCGCAAATATCTGGAGCAGGAGGGCGTGCCCCTGCCGGACGAAGAATATGAGGCCGAGCACTCCAAAAACGGCGAGCTGCAGATTTTGTATCTGGCCGTTTCCGGCAGCCTGCACGCCATGTTCGTGCTGCGGTATGTGGGCGGGCGCAACACCGCCCGCAGCCTGGCCGCACTGCAGAAGGAGAATATCCGTCTGCTGGTCACCTGCCGGGACCCCAGCCTGACGGCCCGCCACATCAGCGAGGCCTATCACCTGCCGGAGGGCATGGTGACCTTGCTGGATCAGGAACAGTGCGACGCCATTGCAGCGGCCCCCATCGACCCGGCGGACCCCTGCTGCATGATCCATGCGCAGAACTTTGCCAGCCTGACCGGCGGCCTGCAGGCAGCCGACCAGGCCCAGAACGCCGAGACCAGCGCCACCACGGTGCAGCTGGTGTCGGTGTGGTTCTCCATCGTCATTGCCCTGCTGCTGACCAGTGCGGGCAGCATCTGGCAGCTTTCGGTGGCGACGGCACTGATGTATCAGGCCGCATGGAGCGCCTTGAGCATTGCCGTGTGCGCCCTGAAGCAGCATAATTAAAAAGGAATTCAAAATTGCCAGCCGTGTTCTCTGCCATGAGGGCCCGGCTGGCTTTTTCAAAATAAATAGGAATTATTCTTGATTATGGCGCCGAAATATGGTATACTCTGGTCAGAACAAAACGCACAGCAGCCGAGCAAACGCATCGAACACACCGTGCGATAAAACCAGAACCGCAGGGGAATGGTCACTCCCCTTACCACCACTTTTTTACTTGAAAAGGAGATACATGATGGAACTGAAGGGCACCAAAACCGAAAAGAACCTCTGGGAAGCATTTGCAGGCGAGAGCCAGGCACGCAACAAGTACACCTATTTTGCCAGCATGGCCAAGAAGGAAGGCTACGAACAGCTGGCCGCCATCTTTGAGGAGACCGCCGGCAACGAGAAGGAGCACGCCAAGATCTGGTTCAAGCTGCTGTGCGGCGGTGCCATCCCCGATACCCTGACCTGCCTGGATATGGCCGCAGGCGGCGAGCACGACGAGTGGACCGAGATGTACCCCCGCATGGCCAAGGAAGCCAAGGAAGAAGGCTTCCCCCAGATCGCAGCGCTGTTCACCATGGTGGCACAGATCGAGAAGGAGCACGAGGAGCGCTACCGCGCCTTGGCAGAGAACCTGAAGAACAGCAAGGTCTTTGCCCGCGAGGAGCAGCAGGTGTGGCAGTGCCGGAACTGCGGCTACACCTACATCGGCAAGTCCGCCCCGCTCAAGTGCCCCGTGTGCGCACACCCTCAGAGCTACTTTGAGCTGAAGAAGATCAACTATTGATTTTTAAATCAAGATGACGAACGCCACCGCGTCTGGCCAGCCTGCCGGATGCGGCGGCGTTTTGTACAAAAAGAAAAAACACTTTTTGGGAGTGTCCACAAAATCCGGCCGATGGGGCGGCCCGGTGGGGCAAAAAACTTGACCCTCCCCCGCCGGATGTGTAAAATGGTACGAAGACAAGAACTTTTGCACGCAGCTGCAGAACACGCAGGGGAGGTCAGGCGGGATGATCAGAACGGTTTGGAAAAACGGCTGTGCAGTGCTGCTGGCGGCATGGGTCCTGCTGGCAGGGCTTCTGCCTGTCCCTGCGGCCCGGGCAGCACAGGTACAGACGCTGCCGGACAGCGGCATGGCGCTGGATGTCTCCGAGCTGACGCTGGAAATGACCGACGACGACCCGCGCCCAGTGGCCTACCTGAGCGTGCAGGCACCGGAGGAATACTTTTTCCTCATCTGGACCTCCAGCAACCCGGCGGCCGCGACGGTGGACGGCACCGGCAAGGTGACCGGCCGGGCCGAGGGCACGGCCGTCATCACCGCCCGCAATGAGCGGGGCGAAAAGGCAGCCTGCACCATCACGGTGAAAAAGGGCACGGCCAGCCACCCGGTGCTGAGCCAGACCGAGGCCGCCCTGACCATCACCGAGAAGGTGCCCAGCCCGACCCTGCGGCTGACCCTGCAGCAGACAAGCGGTGCCTTTGTGTATGTGCGCCAGTGGACCACCAGCAACCCGGCGGTGGCCACGGTGAGCAGCAGCGGCACCGTGACAGCGGTGGGTTCCGGCAAGGCGGTGGTCAGCGCATTGACCACGGCAGGGCAGGTGCTGCGGTGCACCGTCACGGTGACGTCCGAGATCGGGCGGGTGACCGTGAGCAAGAGCGCGATGCTGCTGCAGTCCATCGGGGCCAGCCAGCGGCTGACCGCAAAGGCGGCGGGCCAGACCGCGCCGGTGCTGACCTGGATGAGCAGCAACCCAGCGGTGGCCATGGTGAGCGCCGACGGCGTTGTGACGGCGGTGGGCGACGGCGAGACCGTGATCATGGCCATCACGCCGGAGGGCCGTGCCGATGCCTGCTATGTGGCGGTGGGGGCAGCTGCCTGGCGCTATCGCTCGGAGGAAGAACTGACCGAGGTGCTGACCGTCTCCGGCCAGCTGCCGTACTCGGACGGAAAATAACGCAAAAAGAGAGAACGTGTGCTGACACGTTCTCTCTTTTTTATGGCAGGCTGCTGGGCAGGAAGATCAGCGTCCCGCGGGCAGAGTACACCAGCTTCTGCACCGCGCAGCCGTAGCCGCACGCCAGCACCAGCACCACCACCGCGGCCAGCAGGGCCCAGCGCACCACCTGCCCGCGCAGACGATGCCTGCCGGAAAATGAACTGCCCTTTCTGCGCCGCATCGGCCTGCCCCCCTTCACGTTTTGCCCATCCTATGCCCCAAAGGCAGAGATTGTGCAGCGGGCGGCGGTGTGGTACAATAAAATCTTAGAGAAAACTTTCTGCAGGGAGAACGATTTTATGCTGACCATCACACTGCTGGGCACGGCGGCCACCATGCCGCTGCCGGACCGGGCCCTTTCGGCCGCCTTTGCGGCCTGCGGCGGCCACGGCCTGCTGCTGGACTGCGGCGAGGGTACCCAGGCGGCGGCGCACAAAGCAGGCGTCAACCTGATGCGCGCGGACGCCATCTGCCTGACCCACTACCACGGCGACCATATCTTTGGCCTGCCGGGCCTGCTGCAGACGCTGGGTGCCCAGGGCCGCACGCGGCCGCTGGCCCTGTTGGGGCCGGAGGGCCTGCCGGACATCTGGGCGGCTGTGCGCGCATTGACCGGCCCGCTGCCCTATGCAGTCAGGCCGCAGGTGCTGCAGCCGGGAAAGGCACTGGCGCTGGACGCCATCGGGACCGGAGAAGGCTGGCCTGCGGGTGCACAGCTCGTGCCCTTTGCCACGAAGCACCGGGTAAAGAGCATCGGCTACCGGCTGGAGCTGCCCCGGGCGGGCAAGTTCTCACCGGAGCGTGCCCGGGCGCTGGGGGTACCGGTGCCGCAGTGGAAGCTGCTGCAGAAAGGCCAGACCGTCACGGTGGAGGACCGCACGATCCAGCCCGCCGAGGTGCTTGGCCCGCCGCGCCGGGGATTGCGTTTCGTCTTTTCCAGCGACACGGCACCCTGCCAAGGGCTGATGCAGGCAGCGCAGGACGCCGATCTGCTGGTGTGTGACGCTACCTACGCCCTGCCGGAGCAGGAAGCGCAGGCAAAGCAGTGGGGCCACAGCACCTTCGGGCAGAGCGCGGCGCTTGCTGCACAGGCAGGGGCAAAACGGCTCTGGCTCACCCACTATTCACCCATGATCACCGACCCGGAGGAATACGCCGCCGAGGCGCAGAGCATTTTCCCGGCGGCGGAGTGCGGCTTTGACGGCAAGTGCATCACCCTGCAGTACGAGGAGGTGCAGCCATGACCATTTCCATGGATCCGGGCGCGGCGGCGCTGCTGGACGCGCTGCACACAGCGGGCTATGCGGCCTACGCGGTGGGCGGCTGCGTGCGGGACAGTCTGCTGGGCCTTGTGCCCCACGACTGGGACCTGTGCACCAGCGCCCTGCCGCAGCAGGTGATAACGCAGTTCGGCGAAGAACGGTGTATCCCCACCGGCTTGCAGCACGGCACCGTGACCGTGAAGCAGGGCGGTGCCCTTTACGAGATCACCACCTTCCGCACCGAGGGCAGCTACACTGACGGCCGCCACCCGGACGAGGTGCACTTTGTGCCGGACGTGCGGGAGGACCTTGCCCGGCGGGATTTCACCATCAACGCCATGGCCTACAACGAAAAAGAGGGGCTCATCGACCCCTTCGGCGGGCAGACCGATTTGAAAAATGGCATCCTGCGGGCGGTGGGTGCACCGCACCAGCGGTTCACCGAGGACGCGCTGCGCATCCTGCGGCTGTACCGGTTTGCGGCGCGGTTCGGCTTTGCCCTCGACCCGGCCACGGCGCAGGCGGCGGAAGAATTGTGTGCGCACTTGGACTGCGTTTCGGCAGAGCGCATTGAGGAAGAACTGGCAAAGCTGCTGGCCGCGCCCGCCCCGGCGGCATATCTCGATGAAAAAATACTCGATGTTATTCTGCCGGAGCTTGCGCCGGAAGCCTTGACTGCGGCAAAGCCGGTGGTGGACGCCTGCCCGGCGGGCAGCGAGAACCTGCCCGTCCGGCTGGCGGCACTGCTGCTGCGCTTGGGCGAGGACGGCACCCGCCGTGCCCTCAAGCGCCTGCGCTGTTCCAACGCCTGCATTGAGGAGACGGCAGTGCTTGTGCGGGAGTATCGGGCAGGGGCACAGAGCCGTCGGGCAGCGCCAGCAGAGACCACTATACCCGACCTTACTATCTATACCCGCCACCTGCTGGGCCAATATGGCCTGAAGATGGTGCAGCGCATTGCCGTACTGGGCACGGCCATACAGCCGGAGCGGGCGGCGGATTTTGAACGGCTTTCCAAATTGGCCGAACGAATGGACGCCGACGGCGTGTGCTGCCGGGTTTCGCAATTGGCCGTGAACGGCCGCGACCTGATGGCGGCAGGCATCCCTGCCGGGCCGGGCCTGCGCCGGGTGCTGGAAGCGCTGCTGGACAGCGTCATCCGGGAAGAATGCCCCAACGAGCGGGACGCCCTGCTGGCCCGGGCGCAGCAAATTTCTGCGTCTTGACAAGCGGTTTTTCCAGAGTTACTATTATACTACTGTCTTAGTGTGTTGAACGCACCAAAGGAGAATTTATGACCACACAGACCCCTGATTGCAAGCCCCGCGCCCTCATCGCCATGAGCGGCGGCGTGGACAGCTCGGTGGCGGCGTGGCTGATGCAGCAGGCGGGCTACGACTGCACCGGCATCACCATGCGGCTCACCCGCAACGAAACACTGGGCCAGTCCGGCTTTCACACCTGCTGTTCGGAGAAGGACATCGAGGACGCCGCCGAGGTGGCCTTTGCGCTGGATATCCCCTACGAAGTGCTGGATTTCACCGCCGACTTCCGGGAGCAGATCATTGAAAAGTTCGTCCGCGTCTACGAAGCGGGCGGCACGCCCAACCCCTGCATCGACTGCAATAAATATATGAAGTTCCGCCATCTGCTGGACTGGGCCGAGGCCCACGGCATGGAGTACGTGGTTACCGGCCACTATGCCCGGGTGGAGCAGGACGAGGTCACCGGCCGCTTCCTGCTGAAAAAGGGTCTGGATGAGGGCAAGGACCAGAGCTATGTGCTCTACAACCTCACCCAGGAGCAGCTGGCCCACATCCGGCTGCCGCTGGGCGGCCTGCACAAGACCGAGGTGCGCGACATTGCCGAGCAGCACAAGTTCGTCAACGCCCGCAAGCACGACAGCCAGGACATCTGCTTTGTGCCGGACGGCGACTACGCCCGCTTCATGGAAGATTTTACCGGCAAGCACTACCCGGCTGGCGATTTTCTGGACGAAAGCGGCAAAGTGGTGGGCACCCACAACGGTGCCGTGCGCTACACGCTGGGCCAGCGCAAGGGCCTTGGGCTGGCACTGGGTGCACCGGTGTACGTCTGCGGCAAGGACATGCAGGCAAACACGGTCACCGTCGGCCCGGAGGAAAACCTCTTTGACCGCATCGTGTATGCGGACGAAGCAAACTGGATCGCCATCCCGGAATTGACAGCCCCGCTGCGGGTCACGGCCCGCACTCGGTACCATCAGGCCGAACAGGCCGCGACGGTTTACCCGGCAGAGGGCGGCTTCCGGCTGGAGTTCGACCAGCCCCAGCGCGCACCCACACCCGGGCAGGCTGTGGTGCTGTATCAGGGCGATGTGGTGCTGGGCGGCGGCACCATTACGAGAGTGGAAAAGTAAGGAGAACAACATGCAAAATCAGTATTCCCGCACGCAGCTGCTGCTGGGCGCGGAAGCCATGGAAAAACTGCACAATTCCCGCGTGGCGGTGTTCGGCATCGGCGGCGTGGGCGGCTATACCGTCGAAGCGCTGGCACGCAGCGGTGTGGGTGCGCTGGACCTCATCGACGACGACAAAGTCTGCCTGACCAACCTGAACCGCCAGATCATTGCCACCCACAAGACGGTGGGCAAGTTCAAGGTGGATGTGGCTGAGGAGCGCATCCACGAGATCGACCCGGACATCAAGGTGACTACCTACAAGACCTTCTTCACGCCGGAAACGCAGGACAGCTTCGACTTCACCCAGTTCGACTATGTGGTGGACGCCATCGACACCGTCACCGGCAAGCTGGCTCTGGTGATGAAGTGCAAGGAAGCCGGTGTGCCCATCATCTGCGCCATGGGCGCGGGCAACAAGATGGACCCCACCCGCTTTGAGGTGACCGATATCTACAAGACCTCAGTCTGCCCGCTGGCAAAGGTGATGCGCACCGAGTGCCGCAAGCGTAAGATCAAGCACCTGAAGGTAGTCTACTCCAAGGAGCCTGCCATGACTCCCATCGAGGACGATTCCATCAGCTGCAAGTACCACTGCATTTGCCCGCCGGGCACCCAGCGCAAGTGCACCCTGCGCCGCTCGGTGCCGGGCTCCAACGCCTTTGTGCCCTCGGTGGCGGGCCTGATCATTGGCGGCGAGGTGGTCAAGGACCTCGTGGGCTTTGTACCGATGAAAGGGTAAAAAACGTACTTGTGCATTTTTTAAAGACGTGCTAAAATAATAAAAAAGGAGATAAAGGATGCGGCTTCAGTATTTTGTAACCAAAGCGGATTCCGGGGAACAGGTTCTGATTGCAATGGAACCGGCTATGAAGAACGATTTGGAAGCAACGAAAAATGGCTGGCAGTCGGACTGGACCAGCGACTTTATCTCTGACCTGCGGCTTGAAAAGTATGCAGCCAAAACAGAAGCTGGGGAGATCGTTGCACTGGGAGCCTACCGGGAAGATGACCATGGCATTTCTGTTTTTATCGCAGACATTGAGGCACAGCCGGAGAGCAACCCGACGCTTACGAAAAAACGCCGTTATGCCGGTGTAGGCCGAATGATGATCGCCTATGGCATCCAGCTTTCCATCGACAGCGGGCACGGTGGCGTGGTGACCTTTGCAGCAAAAACGGACGAACTGTACGAACATTATGTCAATGATTTTCATGCAGTGCCGATCAGTGCCGATTTTTCAGCCATTTCCCGGCGGGCCGAAGCTGCTGATGCTGGCAGACGAGGGCGCACAGGAAATTTTTGGAGCCTATCTATTCTGAATGACAGGAGGGAGCACAATGGCAGAACAGGAACTGCAGGTGGCACGGATGGACGAGGAGACCATGGAATATTTGAACGTTCTGTTTAGCGTGTGCAAGCGGTTCAATACGGATTATTACCACGCCGATCCGAAGCAGCGTGCATTTATGGATGCGGTTGCGACGCATGAGTATCAGCTGAAAAAGGCACATGAAAAAGGCCTGCAGCGTTCGGCAGTGCCTCCCTTTATGGGAATCGTTCGAAGCGAGCGCAGCAACAATATGCCTGCATAAATAAGGACAGAAAGGCCCGCGGACGGCGGGCCTTTTTTACGCCCTAAATAAATTTGCAACTAATTTGCATTTTGGTATTGCAATTGGAGAGCATATCGTGTATAATCATCCCTGTTCGAAAATGCAAATTGATTGCAATTTACTGAAATGAAGCGACAAACAGTCGTTTTTGGAGCGTATATGGAACTGTTTCTGGATGTTCTGGGCGAATCGCTGGTGGATACCGCCAAGATGCTGCCCTTCCTCTTTCTGGCTTATCTGCTGATCGAATACATCGAGACCCGCCACGGCGAGCGCATTGAAGCGCTGCTGGCGGGCGGCGGGCGCTGGGGTGCGGTGCCGGGTGCGGTGCTGGGCTGTGTGCCGCAGTGCGGCTTCTCGGCCATCGCGTCCAACTTCTACTCCTCCCGGGTCATCACGCTGGGTACCCTGATGGCGGTCTACCTTGCCACCAGCGACGAGGCCATCCCGCTGCTGGTGTCTATGCCGGCCTACTGGGACAAGCTGGTGCTGCTGATGGTCATCAAGGTGGTGTACGCCATTGCGGTGGGCTTTGTGCTGGATTTCGTCCTGCGGGGCGTGCTGCCCAAATCCCTGCGCGGCGGCTACACCGGCCGCGCAGACGAAGTGGACTGCCACGAGGAGCACAGCGACGAGGAAGGCAAGCCTGCTCCCATCTGGAAGGCCGCCCTGCGCCACACGCTGGAAATTTTCGTGTTCATCTTTGCGTTCAGCCTGGTGTTCGGCCTGATCGTCGAGGGCGTGGGCGAGGATGTGTTCGCCGATCTGCTGGGCCGCATGGGCTTTTTCCAGCCGGTGGTGGCCGCGCTGGTGGGCCTGATCCCCAACTGTGCCGCCAGCGTGCTGCTGACCCAGCTGTATGTGGAAGGTGCTCTGCGCTTTTCCAGTCTGGTGGCAGGCCTGTGCACCGGCGCAGGCGTGGGTCTGGCGGTGCTGTGGCGCACGAACCCTTCCTGGAAGCAGAACCTGTTCATCACCGGCCTGACCTGGGGCGCGGGCGCGTTCCTCGGCGTGGCGATGCAGATCGTTGTGGCAGTGGCAGCCTGACGATTGGAAGAGCCGCCGCTTACGGGTTGCGGCTCCCAGCATCCGCTTCGTGCCTTGAGCGGCACTCGCGTCTTGCTGGCCGCTGCCCCAACAGCTCCTCCCTGTACCCGCCGCAGGCGGCGGTCGTCGCCGTTGCACTCTGGCCATATTCAGCGGAAATAATATTTTTATTCTTGCAAAAACAGAGCGGACAGCGGTCTGCTCTGTTTTTGCGTTTTCACACGAAAGGGCCGTAGCGGAAAGCGGCTTCATGGTCCCAAACAAGGCTGTTGCATAAAATTCTGTGCAATGGCCTTATTTTTATGTCCAAATGCACCCCAATTTTTAAAAAGTATGGTATACTGGTACAAAACCAGTTCCATAGGAGAAAAGAATGCAATACAAGATTCTGGCAAGCGATTATGACAACACGCTGGTGCCTTTTGGCGAGGGCAAGCCGCGGCAGAAGGTGGTAAAGGCTGTGAAAAAGCTGCAGGCGGCAGGCGGCAAATTCGTGCTGAGCACCGGCCGCGCCTTCCCCAGCGTGAACCTCAAGGGCCAGCTGGGCGGCATCCGGTTTGACTATGCCATCACCTGCAACGGTGCCTGCGTGGTGGACCGCGAGGGCCGCATCGTGGCCGAGCACCCGCTCACCGCCGAGGAGATGTACGCGCTGGTGGATTTCTGCGAGGACTACAACTACCCGCTGCAGTTCAACTTCCGCGATGCCTGCTATGCCTACTGCGAGTACGAATACCTGCATGAGGGCTACCGGCAGATGAACAGCACCGGGCTGGACTGTGTGGACGGCGAAGACCAGGACCGCCACCTCATCGACATGCCCCACGCAGCCTTTGCGGCCATCCCGCCAGAGCGGGTGGCAGACTTCAACGCAAAATACGGCCACTTGGGCCTGCACTGGATGATGGTGGGTGCGCAGAACGCCGACGGCTACTGTTACTACGACATCGTGCGCGGCGGCATGGACAAGGGCGTGGGCCTTGCGGACCTGTGTGCACAGATGGGGCTTACGCTGGCCGATGCCGTGGCTGTGGGCGATTCTGCCAACGATGTGGGGATGCTGAAGGCGGCGGGTCTGAGCGCCTGCATGGCAAACGGCACCCCGGACGCCAAAGCCGCTGCCGACCGGATCATCGGGGACGTGCGGGAGGACGGCGTGGCAGCGCTGATCGAGGAGCTCTGGTTCGGCGGCCCCAAGGCGGTGCCCTCCGGCCGCGACCTGGGCTCGGCCTGGGGCAAGATCGAAAGCGCAGGCAGCGGCAATGAGTTTTGAGCCGGTGTACAACGCCCACAGCCGGGCACTGATCCTGGGCACCTGGCCCAGCCCCAAGAGCCGGGAGATGGCCTTTTACTACGGCCACCCGCAGAACCGCTTCTGGCCTATGCTGGCGGCGCTGACCGGCGAGCCGGTGCCCGTCCGGGAAGACATTGAAGCGAAAAAGCAGATCATCCTGCGCCACGGGCTGGCGCTCTGGGATACGCTGGAAAGCTGCACCATCACCGGCGCTTCGGATGCTTCTATCAAGGACGTGGTGCCCAACGACATCGCGGCCCTGCTGGCAAAAGCCCCCATCGAAGCGGTGTTCTGCAACGGGGCCACGGCATACCGCATCTATACAAAGTATCTGCAGCTGGTGTCCGGCATCGCTGCCATTAAACTGCCCAGCACCAGCCCCGCCAACGCGGCCTGCCGCCCGGAAAAGCTGCGGGAAGTCTGGGCCGAAGCGCTGGGGCCGTGGATTTCCAAATGATTGCGAAGCTGTAAATTATCCGTGAAGCCCTTGCGTTTTTGGCAAAGGGCGGTATTATGGATAGCATAAGGGGTATCTGCCCCGGATAAGGAGAAAAACATGAGCAAGACGATCCGCACCCGGAAGCCAAGCGTCCTGCCGTTCTACGCGATGGCGCTGGTCTTTCTGGTATTGTGCGCGGTGCTGCCGGTGTATAAGCTGTGGGCGCTGCTGGTGGCGCTGGGCGGGGCCCTGGTGGCCTTTGGCGCGGCGCAGAAGGTCTGCCCGCCCCGGGTGGTGGAGCACGAGGTGCCTTTCCACACCGGTGTGGAGGATGTGGACCAGATGCTGGCCGACATGCAAAAGCAGCTGGACACCCTGCACGCGCTGAACGAAGCTTTGCCGGAGCCGCAGCTGTCCGCTGCCATGACCCGCATGGAAAAGGCGGGCCGCTCCATCGTGGAAGCGGTGGAAGCAAACCCCGAAAAGGCAAAGCAGGTGCGCCGGTTCGCAAACTACTACCTGCCGGACGCGGTGAATGTGCTGCAGCAGTACGCCAAGCTGGCAAAGCAGGGGGTGCGCGGTGAGAACGCCGCCGCCATCCGCGCCGAGGTGGAGCACAACGCGGCCTCCATCGCCACGGCGTTTGAAAACCAGCTGGATGCCCTGTATGCCGCCGAGAGCATGGACCTTTCTGCCGACATCACCGTGCTGCAGAACATGCTCAAAGGGCAGGGACTGAGTAAATGAGAAGACACCCTCTCAGGCCGCTTCGCGTCCAGCTCTCCCAGAGGGAGAGCCGAGAAAGGCTGCGGCGAGGGCGGGGACGCTAACGACCGCATTGGAAAGGAAGGAATCACTTATGGCAGACAACAACTTCAACTTTGACCTCGACGCACCCGCAGTGCCCACCCTGACGCTGGACCCGACCCCGGCGGCAGAGGAAGCAAAGCCCGCGCCTGCCCCCCAGCAGGCCGCACCGGAACAGCAGGTGAACCTGACCCCGGAGGAACAGGCCATGGTGGACCAGTTCGCCGAGAAGATCGACATCACCAACAGCCAGCAGGTGCTGCAGTACGGCTCGGCCTGCCAGAAGAAGATCGGCGATTTCTCCGAAGCGGCCCTTTCCAAGGTGGCCACCAAAGACCTGGGCGAAGTGGGCGACATGATCACCGGCCTGATCGGCGAGCTGAAAAGCTTTGATGCCAATGAGGAGCAGCAGAAGGGCATCATGGGCTTCTTCAAAAAGAAGACGAACCAGCTGGATGCCCTCAAGACCAAGTACGACAAGGCCGAGACCAACGTGGAGAAGATCCAGTCCATGCTGGAAGGCCATCAGGTGCAGCTGCTGAAGGACATCGCCATGCTGGATAAGATGTACGAGCTGAACATGGCCTACTTCAAGGAGCTGAGCATGTACATCCTGGCCGGCAAGAAAAAGCTGGCCGATGTGCGCGCCAACGAGCTGCAGCAGGCCATGGACAAGGCAAAGGCTTCCGGTCTGCCGGAGGATGCCCAGGCCGCCCGCGACCTGGCCGACCAGTGCGAGCGCTTTGAAAAGAAGCTCTACGATCTGGAGCTCACCCGCAACATCAGCCTGCAGATGGGCCCGCAGATCCGCCTGCTGCAGAACAACGACACCATGATGGCCGAGAAGATCCAGTCCACAATCGTGAACACCATCCCCCTGTGGAAGAACCAGATGGTGCTGGCCCTGGGCCTGGCCCACAGCCAGCAGGCCATGCAGGCCGAGCGTGCCGTCACCGACATGACCAACGACCTGCTCAAGAAGAACGCTGAGGCCCTCAAGATGGGCACCATCGAGACCGCCAAGGAAAGCCAGCGCGGCGTGGTGGACATCGAGACCCTGCAGCAGACCAACAAGAGCCTGATCGAGACGCTGGACGAACTGAACAAGATCCAGAACGAGGGCCGCGCAAAGCGCGCTGCTGCCGAGCAGGAGCTGAACCGTATCGAAGACGAACTGAAGGCAAAAATGATGGAGATCCGGAGCTGAGATGGCAAACGCAGATTTTTCTCACAGCACAAACCAGACGAACCCCGGCGGCTTTGACAGCGGCAGCTACCGCGAACAGGCCCAGCCGGAGCAGGCGGCGCAGCTGACGCCTTTGCAGCAGAAGCTGGCCGGGCTGGAAGCAAAGCTGCCCGGTGCACTTTCCACCCGGGCGGCGGCGCTGGCATTGAGCGTGGTGGTGATGCTGGCGGCCTTCGTGGGCTTTGGCGGCGCAAAGCTGCGCAGCAAATACAACGCGGCAAGCCAGTGGTTCACCGTGGGCGTGGCCGCCGACAACGGCTACAACCTGAGCGAAGAACTGACCACCCGCATGAACACGGCGGCCAACGTGATCACGACCGCCGGCAACACGCTGGGTGCGGACAGCACCGAGGTGCAGGATGCACAGACCGCCCTGAGCGACTTTACCGCCTGCCTTGAAGCCGTGCAGAACGGCGGCAGGAGCCAGAACCTTACCTCACTGCCCTACTATCAGGGCAGCACGATGCACGCGCTCTACCAGGCCAACGAAGCCCTGGGGGCTATGATCGACCAGCTCTATGCCAAGCTGCAGGAGCAGGCCGAGAACCCCATGAAGATGGGCGCGGTGCAGGGCCAGTACGGCCAGTTCAACAGTGCAGGCACCATCATCGGCAGCCTGCAGTACAACACGGCAGTCTATGACTACCAGAATGAAGTCGGCGGCTTCCCGGCCAGTGTGCTGGGCGGTCTCGTCGGCGTGAAGGAGGTCGAACCCTTCGCATGAAACAGTTTGCAAAACGCATCAGCGCCCTTGTGCTCGTTTTCGTGCTGAGCCTGGCGGCGCTGGCCCCGGCGGCATCCGCTGCCGCCAGCCTGCCCGCCCTGCCCAGCGGCCAGTGTGTCGTGGACGACGCGGGTGTGCTGAGCAGTTCCACCGTGCAGGCCATCACGGACCTGAACGCCCAGCTGGAATCCAGCTGCAATGGTGCCCAGATCGGTGTCCTGACGGTAGATTATACGGGCAATTATTCCACTGAGGATTATGCAACGGAGGCGTTCAACACCTGGGGCATCGGCTCGGCGTCGGAGAACAACGGCGTGCTGATCCTGCTGGTGATGGAATCGCCCCTGTATGACGACGGTGACTACTATGTGACCTACGGCGACGGCCTGCGCAACACCACGCTGGCAAAGCAGTCCAGCGCCATTGCACAGACCATGGAGGATCAGTTTGCCGCACAGGACTATGACGGTGCAGTGACCACCTGTGCGCAGAATGTGGCAAACACCCTCGCGGACATTTACGGGGTCAGCCTTTCCGGCAGCACCGGCACGGCAGGCGGCTATTATGAGGACAGTCCGGCTCCGGACGATGGTCCGACCACCTTTGAGGATGTGGTTCTGGGCATCGTGATGCTGTTCCTTACGCTGCTGTTTTTCTTCATCCTGATCGTGGCGGTGCTGCGCATTTTTGTGGCACCCATCGGCTACTCCATGGGCTTCCGGCGAGGCATCTTCCTTTGGGGGGCACCCCATTACCGTTACCGGAACCCGCCCCCGCCTCCGGGTCCCGGCTTTGGTCCCGGATATGGCCCCGGCCCCCGCAATGACCGGCCTCGCCCGCCCCGGAACAACAACCGGCGTCCGCCCCGTCCTCCCATGGGCGGTGGCTTTGGCGGCATGGGCGGCGGCAGCTTTGGCGGCGGTGCCGGCCGCGGCGGCTTTGGCGGCGGAAGCTTTGGTGGAGGCAGTTTTGGCGGCGGATTCGGCGGCATGGGCGGCGGCTCCAGCCATGGCGGCGGCGGTGGACGCGGACGGTGAGCAGTCCTTTATAACTTGAGCAGAAAGCGAGGGTTCGGATATGGAAGCGTTGATCGTGATCCTTGTGGTCGTGGTGCTGGTGCTCATTCTGATGCCCCGCGGCCCGCGCGGACCCCGCCCGCCCCATGGCCCGGATGACTTCGGCGGGCCCGGCGGCCCCTACGGCGGCGGCTTTTATGGCGGCTGGGGCAGG
>ENA-UONY01001394-UONY01001394.1-human-gut-metagenome-genome-assembly--contig:-CS9-NODE-1394-length-20708-cov-5.788941_pt1 | contig 20708 bp, 19 predicted proteins | sample MGYA00242465_ERZ724012 | MGnify/ENA metagenome assembly ERZ724012 | reverse complement strand
ATTCTGCAGGTTCTTTCGTGCGTCGCTGCTTTGCTCGGGTTTTATTAATAACGAATTTAGTCGGCAAAGAGTCACCTCGTTGCCTCACCCTCTCCGCTGATCGAAGCGAAAAAAGGTGTCGAACGACCGGGTAGTTTGTCATCTAGTGAGAGTCGCGTAGAATACTGAACTCGTGATGAGATTATCTGAGATACCGGTTGGGGCGTATAAGGTCCTGCTTCTGCTCGTTACCATGGCGTGGGGTGCGAGCTTCGTCTATATGAAGGATCTGGTTGCCGTGTTCCCGCCTGGGTGGCTTTTGGGGATACGCTTTACGATCGCAGGGCTTGTTATCCTTCCATTCTTGCTCAAGCGCTTGCGCCTGCGCCTTACCTGGAAAGCGCTCGCTGCCGGTATGGTGATGGGTCTGCTCGACTTCTTGGGATTCTTCACGCAAACGGTCGGTTTGCAAACGGTTTCGCCAGGTATCAATGCGTTTCTTACTGCGGTGTATGTGGTGCTCGTGCCGTTCATGTGGTGGGTCGTTGCAAAACGCAAGCCCACCAAGGCGAACATCGTAGCGGCGTTCGTTGCGATCGTGGGCATATGGCTCGTATCGGTCACGAGCGCTTCAGGTTCTTTGAGCATCGGTTTCGGCGAGATCATGACGCTGCTCTGCGCATTCTTCTTTGCAGCACATATCGTTTCGGTTTCGATCTTCTCGGTCTTCTATGATGTGCTCATGCTCACGGTCATCCAGTTCATCACTGAAGGCTTGCTCGGCTTAGCTACCGGCGCGGTCTTCGAAACGCTTCCTGCGCTCACGCAGATCACGCCGGTCATAGTCGGTGAGCTCGCATTCGTGGTGCTATTCGCGACCATCTTCGCGTTCGGCGTGCAGAATATAGCGCTTGCGCGCATCGAGCCTACGCAAGCCTCACTCATCTTAAGTCTTGAATCAGTGTTCGGCGTGGTGTTCAGCATCCTGCTCTATGGGGAGCTGCTCACGGTGCGCCTCGTTGTTGGCTTCGCGCTCATCTTCATCGCGCTCTTGGTGAGCGAAGGCATCTTCTCGCGGAAGCGAAAGACAGCTTCATAACATACAAGCAGCGCTTTTCTCTGGAAGACACTGCTTGTTCATGTAAAGGAGAATTTGCAGCGAGCGGCAAGCAGCTAACAGGAGTTATACCGCGCACGCCATGATGTAGTCGTCCATCACGAACCCGTTGCCGATATCGGCCTCAACCGATTCGATGATGTCGAACCCATTTCCCTTATACGCGCGGATGCCCAGTTCGTTGCCTTTATTGACGGTCAGATACATGCCTGTAAGTTCCAGTTTGCGCGCGTAGTCACGCAGCCATGCAAGTATCTGGCTTGAATAGTGCTTGCCACGCTCTTCGGCGTAGAGATAGATCTTCGAGATGAACAAGCGATCTGCGTGAAGCGGTGTGATCGCTTCGCCGTGTGCTCTTGCGCGTGGGTTTTCCCGATCGTTCGAAAAGCGCTCAGGCGCAACTCCCACATAGCCCACGGCTTTGCCCGTCTCATCGATCACGAAATAGTATTCGTAGCCATGCTCAGCGATGTCGCGCGCGATCGCGTCTTTCGACTGGAATTGCTCGACCATATACGCTGTTTGGTCTGCTCCGATATGCGCGGGCCAGTACTCGAACCAAATATCATGCGCCATTTCTGCCAAGGCATCGAGATCGTGAACGGGTTCAACTTTTTTCATCTCTATCATGCGATCATCCAATCGACCTGGGGTTATTTCGTGCGTGTAACGCTCGCACTTCTTGTTTGTTTCATCTTATTTCCACGTGCGTTAACAATGGCGAATGAAAAAAGCATACCGCAGAGCGCGTGACAAGATAAAGAGGTCAGTTTCAAAAAATCTCGACCTTTAAGGAGGGTTCCATCATGTTTGATACCGGATCGACGTCATTCATGCTCATCTGTACCATGCTGGTGTTATTGATGACACCAGGTGTTGCATTCTTCTACGGAGGGCTTGCACGTCGTAAAAATGTTGTGAACACCATGTTCATGTCGATGGCGATCATCGGTGTGGTAGGGGTGCTATGGATTATCGCGGGCTGGAGCTTTGCGTATGGCGGAGATGGCTCCAACCCCTTCTTCGGAGGGTTCGACCAACTCGGATGTGCTTCGGTCGTGCAGGATATGCTCGTAGAAGCGCAAGTCGTTCCTGAAGATGCGGTCTATCCGGCTATCATCAATGTGGTCTTCCAGGCGGCCTTCGCAATGATCACCTGTGCGATCATCTGGGGCGCAGTGGCAGGGCGTATGAAGTTCGGTGCCATGATCGCCTTCGTGAGCATCTGGGTGCTCGTCATCTATTGCCCGCTCGCGCACATGGTGTGGGGCGGCGAAGGCAGCTTCATCGGCGATCAGATAGGCGCGCTCGACTTCGCAGGCGGCGATGTCGTCCACATCAGCTCTGGTCTTGCTGGCCTGGTCCTTTGTTTGCTGCTCGGTTCACGCAAGGAATTCGGTACGGTTGCGCATCGTCCGCACAACATTCCGCTGGTGGTGCTTGGTGTAACGCTTCTGTGGTTCGGATGGTTCGGCTTCAATGGTGGCTCTGAATTCGCGGCTGATGGCATCGCAGCGCTCGCGATCCTGAACACCGTGGTCGCATCTGGCGCAGCACTGCTTTCCTGGATGGTAGTCGAGAAGATCGCGGTAGGTAAGCCAACGCTCGTTGGTGCGGTAACCGGTCTCGTTGCGGGCTTGGTCGTCATCACGCCCGCTGCAGGTTTCGTCGAGCCGTGGGCGGCGATCGTGATGGGCTTCATCGTCTCGCCCATCTGCTACTTCGCAATGTCAGTCCTGAAGAATAAGATCGGGTATGACGATGCGCTCGACGCGTTCGGTTGTCATGCGGTCGGCGGCATGGTCGGTGGCGTGCTCACGGGTATCTTCTGCGTACCAGAACTTTCCTGGACGGATTTCGGCGGCCTCATCTATACGGGCGATCCCACGTTGCTTGGCGCTCAGTGCTTAGGCATCTTGGTCACGGTCGCGTTCGTGGGCATCGGTTCGCTTGTGATCGGCCTTGTCGTGAAGGTATGCTTCAAGGGAAGCCTGCGCGTTTCTAAGGAACAAGAAGCAGCGGGTATGGATATCAGTGAACACAGCGAATCTGCTTACCCTGCATTCAACGGTCTTGATTAACAGCACGCGAGTGAACCTAAGGCGAACAACGCTAAGAGGGTTCGCACGAGATCAGCAACACGCTGGTCGAAGAGAAAGGATAGCAACATGAAGCGTATATGTGCGGTGGTTCGGCCAACCATGCTCGAACCGCTCAAGGAAGCGCTCTTTCAGGCAAATGTTTCAGGTATGACCATCTCGCAGGTGCATGGTTGCGGCAACCAGCATGGATGGAGCGAGTACTTCCGTGGTAACGAGGTCATCTTGAACATGGTTCCGAAGATCAAGTTCGAGATCATTGCCGACGATGCCCAAGTCGATGCGATCGTGGATGTGATCGTTTCCACGGCACGCACCGGGGAAGTGGGCGATGGCAAGATCTTCGTTTCGAATATCGAACGTGTCGTGCGCATTCGAACAGGCGAGGAAAACGACGCAGCGCTCTAGTGTGAAACCATGCGTTAAAACACGCGTCTCTCTAGGAGATTTCAGAGAAAGACACGGAAAGATGGTATAGTTAATCACACTATTACCTCAAAGAAAGGAACGCGTGATGACTCGCAAGATTGCTATTTTCGATACCACCTTGCGCGATGGCGAGCAGTCGCCAGGCGCATCGATGAACTCCGAAGAGAAATTGGTCATCACGCGTCAACTATTGCGCCTCGGCGTTGATGTGATCGAAGCAGGTTTCCCCATCTCATCGCCGGGCGATTTCAAGAGCGTGCAGCAGATCGCGGCCGAAGTAGGCGATAAGGCGATCGTCTGTGCGCTCACGCGTGCCATGGAAAAGGACATCGATTCTGCTGCTGAGGCGCTGGCTGATTGTGCGCGTCCGCGCATCCATACGGGCATCGGCGTTTCGCACAGCCACATCTTCGATAAGCTGCGCACCACGCCTGAGGTCATTCTCGAGCGCGCGGTGAACGCAACCAAGTATGCCAAGAAGTACGTTGAAGATGTCGAATTCTACTGCGAAGATGCGGGCCGTTCCGATTATGAATTCCTCGCAAAAGTGGTCGAGGCGGTCATCGCTGCTGGCGCTACGGTGGTCAACATCCCTGATACCACGGGTTATTCGCTGCCTGAAGAGTACGGTCGCCGCATCAAGTTCTTGATGGAGAACGTCAAGAACATCGACAAGGCTTCCATTTCGGTCCACTGCCATAACGACCTCGGCATGGCTACCGCGCTTTCCCTTGCGGGCGTTGAGAACGGTGCAACGCAGATCGAGTGCACCATCAATGGCCTGGGCGAGCGTGCTGGCAACACCGCCATGGAAGAAGTGGTCATGGCTATCAAGATGCACGGCGAAGAGCTCGACGCTCACACTGATATCAACACGCGCGAATTCATCCGTGCTTCGCGCTTGGTGTCTTCCATCACGGGCTTTGTGGTGCAGCCCAATAAATCCATCGTCGGTGCGAATGCCTTCGCGCATTCTTCCGGTATTCACCAAGATGGTGTGATCAAAGAGCGCACCACCTACGAGATCATCGATCCTACCGAAGTTGGTGCAGGTCAAAGCTCGATCGTGCTTTCTGCTCGTTCGGGTCGTGCAGCGCTGCGTCACCGCCTGGAGGCACTCGGCTATCATATCGAAGGTCAGGAATTCGAAGACCTGCACACGGCATTCCTCGATCTGGCTGACAAGAAGAAGGAAGTCTACGACGAGGACCTTGAGTCGCTCGTTGGCGAACAGGGCCGTACGCAAGAAGCTTCCTATACCCTGAAGAGCGTTCAGATCTCTTGCGGTCAGCCGCTCACGCCAACGGCCACCGTTACGCTCGTCGATAAGAACGACAACGAATTCTGCGCCTGCTCTATCGGTACCGGTCCGGTCGATGCGCTCTATCGCGCGGTGAACGAGATCGTGGATATCGAAAACGATCTGTCCGAATTCTCGGTGCAGAGCGTTACGCGCGGCATCGATGCACTTGGCGAAGTGACCATTCGCGTTACCGCAGCTGATGGCACGGTCTACACTGGTCGTGGCTCCGATGGCGATATCATCGTATCTTCCGCAAAGGCTTATCTGAACGCACTCAATCGCCTGATCGCTGACAAGCAGTAAGGAGCAAGCGCACGCAGTGTATTGTCTTGAATGCGGACAAAAGATCGAGGACGGGCAGAATGAATGCCCTCAATGCGGTATGTCCGTTGACGAGATGAAGAAGCGCATTGCCGAGGCGCAAGAGAAGCTCACCTATGCTGAAACTGTTGGGCCGGCGGAAACCACCAAGCTTCCGCCGGTTCCTGAGCGCGTCTATCACGACAAAGAGGGCAATGTGATCGATCCTGCTGAAGAGATCGATACGGCTGCCGCCAAAGAGAAGGAAAACGATCTTCCTGTTATCGGGCATGCGGAAGACCCGCTCATCACCATGCCCATGCAAAAGATCGTCTCGGATGATGGGAAGGTCGTTGCTTCTGCGAGCGATGAGGCGAAGACCTTCATCCAACCCCCAAAGAAGAAAAAGAGGCTCACAGCGCGCACCAAAGCGGTCCTTGCGCTCGTTATCGTGTTCGCGGCTATCGTTATTGTTGCGGCGTTTCTCAATTCTGCTGGCATGCTCAAGCATGAAGAGATCACCGCATCTGACCAGGTTGAGCAGGTGAACAACGAAGCGGTCGATACGCAAGATTCTCAGCAAGAGATCCAGCAATCGGATACGGTCAAAGCGCTCCAAGAGAACTATCGAACACTTGGCAACTATCGTGGTCAGGTGAACACGGTCGTAAGCAATTTCAACAACTATCACCTCGCATCCGATAAGGCAAAACGCCAGCAATACGCCGATGAGTGCAATAAGCTCATTTCCTCTGTCACCGATTCGAAGGCGAAGCTTGTCGAGGAGATGAACGAGCTGGGCATGAATGAGAATGATGATCAATTCTCGAATTACACCAAGATCAACAAGCTTTATGAGCTTCTTCTGACACGCCTGAAGGTGATCAAGGAGTGTTGGGACGTGAGCGTGGCTTCAGCTGATCCGAAGAAGGATGCGAAGGCGATCTTGGCTCCGCTCTCAAAGGATATCAAGGGCGGTAAGTCATCTTCGATGGCCGATTTCGACGCACTCTATCCGCAGGTGAAATTCTCATAAAAACAGGCTCATAGTCGAGTGTTTTTTGGCTCGTTTCGAAACGTTCGGTGGCTGCATGGATCTTGCCTATTGTTCGAGGTAGAGCTCTGTTTCGTGTGCCCCAATGGTTTATTGGATAGTGGCTGTGCTTTTGTGCGCAGTATTGTAAATCGATGATATTTTTTCTATCATACAAACTGCTCTGAAACATGAGGCTTTTCTGAAGTTATATGTGCAGGTAAGGAGATCGTTATGCCCTCAAATCGTCTTCTTATTCGAACCAAGACCGCTGTTACCAGCATCCTTCTCTGTTTTCTCACCGCTCTGATCGTTGCTCTTGTACCCGCGCCTGCTCAGGCGGCAACGGGGGAATACACTGATGAGCAAGGGGTCAAATACACCTATACTTCATACGGAGAAGGAACTTCAAGCGTAAACGTCACTGGCATCTTTAGCGATCAAGAAACGCACGTTGTGGTTCCTGAGACCATCAATGGATTGACCGTGCGTAAGGTCGAACTTTCCGGCGATACCGGAACGATCACGAGCCTTGATATGACCAAGTGCACGGGACTCCACACGCTCATTTGCAATAACAACGCGCTGACCTCTCTTGATCTTTCGGGGTGTCAGAACCTCACAAAGCTCGATTGTGCTGACAGCAAGCTCAACAACCTCCAAGTATCGGGTTGCGGTTTGCTCTCATCGATCGATTGTTCGGGAAACGATCTTACTGCGCTCGATCTTTCGAATTGCACGCAGCTCACTAAAGTGGAATGTAAGGATAATTCCCTCTTATCGCTCGATCTTCCAGGAGGTAAGAACCTTACCGAACTAGATTGCAGTGGTAATGAGCTTCAGGAGCTCGATATCGCTTCCTACGAGAATCTTCAGATAGTCAACTGTTCGAATAACAAATTGGATCAACTCGGTCTTCCTTCTGATGTTCGCACGTTGAATTGCGGAGGTAATGAGCTTTCTTCGCTCGATCTTTCCGGATGCTCGAACCTGAAGAATCTTTCCTGTGAGTCGAATGATCTTTCATCGCTCGATGTTTCGCACAATGCTAACCTGCAGAACCTCAATTGCTCTGGCAATGATCTTGCAGAGCTCGCTGTTTCGCAGAACCGCTATCTCTTCAATTTGAATTGTTCGGATAACAAGCTGGGTTCGCTTGATGTCTCGAGCAACCCTAATCTGAGAGACCTGAATTGCTCGAACAATGAGATCACCTCGCTCGATATTTCCAGCAATACCAATCTGTCGAAGCTGAATTGCGGGCATAACGAATTGACCTCCCTCGACGTGTCGAATAACACCAATCTTAAAGAGCTCGAATGCAACAACAATAAGATCGAAGACACCTCTTCACTCAAGGAATTCCTTTCGCGTCCTGGTGTTTCGGGTTCTGTTTCAAATCAGTTCGATAGGGAAGACCCCAAGCCCGAAGACCCCGACAATCCCAAGCCTGTTGATCCTCAGCCGGATAAACCCAAACCGGTCGATCCAGACCCAAGCTATCCGGTGATCGATAATCCCCAGCCCAACAAACCGCAATCAGACAATAATCAAGTTCTTGGCACGTGGAAGCATGGCTCTAAGGGATGGTGGTACGACTACGGCAAGGGAAGATACGCAGTTGGCTGGCTCACGCTCAGCTCAGGGATCTACCACTTCAACAGCAAGGGCTGGATGCAAACGGGTTGGCAGCGTATTTCGGGGAATTGGTACTATTTCACCTCCTCAGGAGCGATGGCTGATGGCTGGTTGAAGTGGAAGGGGAAGTGGTATTACCTCGATCCCTATAGTGGCAAGATGAAGACGGGCAAGCAGGTCGTTTCGGGCAAGACTTACTTCCTTGATGGAAATGGCGCGATGAAGACCGGCTGGGTCAAGACCTCTGGCAATTGGTATTACGCCAACAAGTCAGGTGCATTCGTAAAAGGATGACAAAAGGTGAAGGGTACGTGGTACTACCTGAATCCTGCAGACTATAAGATGCTCACGGGCAAGCAGGTCATAAGCGGCAAGACGTACTTCCTCAAGAGTTCGGGTGCGATGAAGACGGGCTGGAACAAAGAGGGCTCGAAGTGGTATTACTACAACAAGCCTGGATCCATGAGGACGAATGCTTGGGTCTCAGGCAAATACTGGGTCGGTCATGATGGTGCTATGGCAACGGATGCCTGGGTCGACAACGCGCGTTACTACGTGGATAAGAATGGCGTCTGGGTGAAGGGCGCACAGAGATAAGAAGGGACGTGTTACATGGTTAGTGAGAACAAAACGCTTTCAACAGGAGCACCTAAAGAAGGCTTCCTTGTTGGATTTGCTCTGGGGATCGTCGCCCTTGTGCTTTCGATCTGCTGCATGAGCGCAACAGCTCAGCTGGCGTATGCGGATACTGAAAGCGCGGTAGGCACCGGAGCTTACACCACTTCAGAGAACATCTCGGTGGCAGCTGAAGACGACAGCACTACGGCACTGGCTACGTTCACCATTTCAGCGACTAACGACCAAAAGGATGCGCGCGAGATCCTTGCGCTGGTGAACCAAGCCCGCACGAAAGCGGGTGTTGGGGCGCTCATGTGGGATTACGAGCTCGAGAAGGCCGCTATCCAACGTGCAGCTGAGATCGCTATCTTGTTCAGCCATGATCGCCCGAATGGCACTCAATGCTTTACGGCGTTCCCGAGTGGGTACTATGCCTGTGGCGAGAACATCTATGCATCGAGCGGCAACGCGAATGCAAGTTCTGCGAACACCTCATGGACCAATTCTCCTGGTCATTATGCAAACATGATCGACGGAGATTTCACCTGCATGGCAGCAGCAAAGGTACAGGTTGGCTCTTTCAGCTTCTGGGTGGAGCTCTTCGGTGATCCGAACCAGGGCACTACCGCTACTACGGTACTCTCAGGTACTCATGAGTATACGATCGAGGTTGCTCCGGACAATGCGAAGCTCTCATTCGGCACCACGCTCAAGTCCAACACCGCCAAGGGATCTTCGGTCCAATACACGATTCAGAATCAGAACACCGAATGGTCCTATGCCAAGGTGAACATCCTGCCTTCGTCCTTCAATTGGACTTCCTCGAACTCTGGGGTTGCAACGATCGACGCAAATGGCCGTGCAACTGCAAAAGGAGCAGGTGAAGTAACCATTACCGCCAAGAATAAGGCGCTTGCTTCGCTCGCTCTGTCCAATAAGGTCACGCTCACGGGTAATTCCTCTGCAGTGAAGGAAGGTTGGGTCCACGGCTCAAAGGGCTGGTGGTATAGGCACAACGATGGTTCCTATGCTAAAGGCTTCCAAGCCATCAAAGGCGCAACCTATTACTTCGACAACAACGGCTGGATGAAGACTGGCTGGCAGAAGATCGACAACAACTGGTACTACTTCAAGGGTTCTGGCGCTATGGCCACAGGGTGGCAGAAGGTCGGTTCTAAGTGGTACTTCATGAATGCCGAAGGCATCATGCAGACGGGCAAGCTTATCGATAAGGGCAGCACCTACTTCTTCGATGGCAATGGCGCGATGAAGACCGGCTGGGTCCAGCAAGGCTCCGACTGGTATTACGCCAACAAGTCCGGCGTTATGGTGACGGGTTGGCAGAAGGTTGGCTCGAAGTGGTATTACCTGAATGATGCAGGGGTAATGGTAAGCAATGGCTTCCTGGGCATCAAAGGCAAGTACTATCACTTTGCTGCTTCTGGAGCCATGTCTACCGGCAGGAAGCAGATCGATGGTGGTTGGTACTACTTCGCATCGAGTGGTGCTGCGAAGCAGAATCAATGGCTCAAGAGCGGCGGGAAGTGGTACTACTTCGCTTCTGATTACCGCATGTGCACAGGCTTCGTGGAAGTTGCTGGTCAGACATATCATATGAGCGCTTCTGGGGCTATGGATACTGGCCGGAAGCAGATCGGTGAGGACTGGCGCCACTTCGCGAAATCAGGTGCCATGCAAGCTAATCAGTGGATCTCTGGCACGTACTGGGTCGGAGCCGATGGCGTCATGGCTACGAACGCTTGGGTCGATGGCGGTAAGTATTGGGTAGATGCCGAAGGCAAGTATGACCCAAACAAGAAGCCTGAATAACAAAGGCTTCTGCTTCCAGTAGTTCGAAGGAGGCCGTATGTTTCGTAAGAATCTTGAGGGAAGGGCTCGCTCTTCTGAATCCTCTGAAGCATCATTGATGCGACTGACTGCGCACAGGGCCAGCGTTGTTCCGTTCTTGGCTGCAGCGGTTCTGGCATTCGTCCTGTTGATGGTGCCTTCGCAATTCGCGCATGCAGATGAGACCACGATCGACGGAGTGAAGTATACCTATACCGCCGATCAGAGTGCCATCATCACTGGCATGACGAGCAGCAAAGCTGCGGTGAAGGTGCCCGGTCAGATCAACGGAAAGCCCGTGGTGAGGATCGATGTAGCTGAGACGAATCTGGGTAGCATCAAGACGATCGATGCTACAGCGTGCGCTTCACTCGAAGTTCTAACCTGTAATAATGTTAAGCTTACCTCGTTAAGGCTTCAGGGGCTTCAGTCATTCAAGCACCTCGCATGCAACGACAACAATATTGCTTCGCTCGACCTTTCGAATATGCCTTCTCTTCAGTATCTTTGGTGCAGCAATAACGGCCTCACGTCGTTGAACCTGTCGGGAAGTAAGGCCCTCAAGTATGTTCACTGTGAGAAGAATAAGCTCACTTCGTTGAATCTCTCGGGTTGCTCCTCGTTGACGAATTTGTATTGCTTCGAGAACGCTCTTACTTCGCTGAATGTTTCAGGATGCAGTGCTCTGAAATGGCTCGAATGCGAGGATAATAGCCTCACGTCTTTGAGCTTAGCAGGGCTCACTTCACTTGATGTGTTGCACTGCGAGAACAACAGCATCAAAGATACGAGTGCTCTTGAGGCTTGGGCGAAGGATCGCCCGCAATCGAGGGTGCTCCCTCAGAACCCTACGCCTGCTCCTACCGCTCCTTCAGGCAAATGGGTTAAGAGCTCTAAGGGCTGGTGGTATAGCTACAGCGATGGCTCTTATGCCAAGGGCTTCAAAGCCATCAAAGGGGCAACCTATTACTTCGATGCCAATGGCTGGATGAAGGCCGGCTGGCAGAAGATCTCGAACAAGTGGTACTACTTCGCGGGTGATGGCGCTATGACTACCGGTTGGCAGAAGGTCAAGAGCAAGTGGTACTTCATGAACGCTGAAGGCGTCATGCAGACCGGCAAGATCGCCGATAGAGGCAAGACCTACTTCCTCGATGGCAACGGTGCTATGAAGACCGGCTGGGTCCAGCAAGGCTCCAGTTGGTACTACACGAACAAGTCCGGTGCCATGACCACGGGTTGGCAGAAGGTCAAGGGCGTCTGGTACTACCTGAACCCTGCTGACGGTAAGATGAAGACTGGCAAGCAGGTCATCAGCGGTAAGACCTATTTCCTCAAGAGCTCAGGTGCTATGAAGACCGGGTGGAACCAAGAAGGTTCGAAGTGGTTCTATTACGACAAATCGGGCGCCATGAAGACCAACGCGTGGATCTCGGGCAAGTATTGGGTCGGATCGAACGGCATCATGGCCACCAGCTCGTGGGTAGATAACAGCAAATACTATGTTGATGCTAACGGCAAATGGGTTCCGAACAAATCTAAGGCGGCATAAGGCAAGTTCCGTCTAGCCGATCGACGACCTTTCAGGTCAGCAAATGGCACGTCTTCGGGCGTGCCCATTTGTATGTGCAGGAAAAATATGATATAACTATCCAGGTACTTGGTACGAATACTTTCGATTTTTTGAGGAAGTGGGCTTTGTCCCGCTTCTTTTGTTTCTGGGAGGGTTGATGAAAACGTGTTAAGCGCCAAAGAACAACAGCTGCTCGATGCGCTTTCACCTACTGCAGAAGCGCAAGGGATCGAAATCGTTACGGTGGACATCGTGGGTTCGAAGAAAGCTCCTACCATCAGGGTCTATATTGACTGCGAAGGGGGAGTGGGCTTCGATGAGCTGGCAAGCGCGCAAGAGTGGATCAATGCCCTTATGGACGAGATCGACCCCTTCCCAGGCGCTTACACGCTCGAGGTCTCTTCGCCCGGTATCGACCGTCCGCTGCGTACCAAGCAGCACTTCCAGCGATTCGCGGGAGAGAAGGTGGCGCTCGTGCTTTCGGCGCCTGTGAACTCCCGTGCGAAATACACCGGCCAGCTTGCTGGTGTGGAAGGGGAGAACGTCGTGCTCGACGTGGATGGCACGCGCACGGAGATCCCGTTCCAGCTCATCAAGAAGGCACATGTCATTGCAACGATAGATTTCAATGCGAAGAAGGGATAGGTATGGCAACCTCAGAATTGATAGACGCTTTGCAAGCGCTCGCTCATGAACGAAAGATCGACGAATTCTATTTGATCGAGCGTCTTGAGGCATCTCTGGCAAAGAGCTATCAGAACATCCTTGATCTTGAATGGGATGCACGCGTTACGATCGATCGCCAGACGGGCAAGATCTACGTGTACGAGATGGTTCCCGTGGGCGAACCCGACGAGGAAACTGGCGAATATACTGAATTCGAAGAGCGCGATGTTACGCCTAACGACGTGAGTCGCATCGCTGCTCAAAATGCGAAGAACGTGATCAGCTCCATCGTGCGCGAGGCTGGTCGTCAGTCCATCTACGAAGAGTTCTCCGATCGCGTGGGCGATCTGGTCACCGGTACCGTGCTTCAGGGCACGCCCGAGTTCACCATCATCAAGATTCGCGAAGGGGTCGAAGCTGAGCTTCCGCACTACGATCTGAAGCGCAACCCCAACGAGCGCAATGAGCGTCCGCGCAACGAGCACTATCGTCACAATCAGCGTCTGAAGCTCCTTATCGTCGACGTGCGTGACCCGAATGCGGAAACCCCGAAGGCACGTGGCGAGCACACTCGTCCTTCCATCGTCGTTTCCCGTACGCACCCCGATCTTATTCGTCGCCTCTTCGAGATCGAAGTTCCCGAGATCTACGACGGTCTGGTGGAGATCAAGTCGATCGCGCGCGAACCGGGCGAGCGTTCCAAGATCGCGGTTGCTTCGCGCGAGCCGAACCTCGATCCGGTAGGTGCCTGCGTTGGTCCTAAGGGCTCTCGCGTGCGCATGGTGGTCGAGGGTCTGCGTAACGAGCGCGTGGACGTTATCCAGTGGGATGAAGACCCAGCGGTCTACGTGTCGAACGCGCTTTCACCGGCTAAGGTCAACCGCGTGATCATCGACGAAGAGAACAACTACGCCACCATCATCGTGCCTGATGATCAGCTTTCGCTCGCTATCGGCAAGGAAGGCCAGAACGCGCGTTTGGCGGCGCGCCTGACCGGTTGGCATATCGATATCAAGTCGTCTTCGTTCGCGGGCGAACCGCTCGTGGCCGATGAAGACCTCATCGATGTGGAAGAGGTCGAAGAAGAGACCAATGATGGCTTGTGCGCCTATGTCGATCCCGACGGCGTACGCTGCCGCAATCATGCGCGTCCGGGTTGTTCGTACTGCGGCATTCACGCGGAGCTCGAGAACAACTAGGGTGCACGGTAAGGCAGGAAAATGGAGAAGCGCACGAAACAACGCACCTGCATCGAATGCCGGAAAGCTTGCCAAAAAGGCGAGCTCATCCGCATCGTGCGCACTCCTGATGGGCAGGTCAAATACGACCCGAGCGGCAAAGCGAATGGTAGAGGCGCCTACCTTTGCAGCCTTGCTTGCCTTGAAAAAGCCCTTCAAACGCACAAGCTCGACAAGGCGCTGCGCATGAAGGTGAACGAAGAAGACAACGAACGAATCGCTCAAGAAGTAATGAGCGCGGTTTTAGACTAGGAAACGGACGAGGAGACTACATGGCTGGTATGCGTGTACACGAATTGGCTAAAGAGTTCGATATGACCAGTAAAGAACTCTTGGCCCGCCTTGCGGATATGAAGATACCCGCTAAGAGCCACGCCAGCATTTTGCAGGATGCTTATGTGGAGAAGATTCGCAAGAATCTTGAGCCCGAGATCAAGCAGCGTGCAGGTAAGCTTGAGGAAGAGGAAGCCAAGAAGCTGGCTGAAGAGCAGGCGAAAGAAGAGGCCAAGAAGGCCGAAGAAGCTGCGGCTCGTCGCGCGGCAGTGGAGAAAGAGCGCGCACAGCGCGATGCTGAGCGTGCCCGCCGTGAAAGCCAGCAGAAGGAAGGCTTCGCTGGTCGTGCGAAGAAGGAAGAAGGCGATGCGCAGCCGGCCAAGAAAGCCCCTGCATCACCGTTCGAGAGCCTCGCTTCTCAGATCGAGCGCGAGCGCGAGCGTGTAGAGCGTGAAGCGCACGAGGCGCGCATGAAAGCGGAAGCAGAAACGCGCGCGGCCGAGGTTGCAAAGAAGCAAGCGGTCGCTGAGGCGTTGCAGTCCCGCATGAACAAGTCCTCTAAATCATCGAAGAGCGAGAAGAAGGCAGCTCCCGTAAGTGCGGGCAGCTCGTTCTCCTCGCTGCTCGATCAGATCAATAACGAACGCGAGCGTTTGAACAACCAGGCGAACGAAAAGCAGAACCAGGGCGGTTCGCGTCGCGGCGAGAAGGGCAAGAAGCGCAAGGGCTTCGAACCTTCCGTTCCCGAGCTTGAGGTCCAGGAGACTAAGGGCGAAGATCGCTATGCTCAGATGGCTGTTCAGGCAGAGAAGTTCCAGCGCGATAAGGTACTCGCTGAAGCTCGCGCTGCTGTTGAGGCTGCTTCTCACGAAGGCCAGGGCAGACGCAAGAAGCGCAAGGAGAAGCGCGAAGCGGAGGCGCGTGAGCGTGCTGAGCTCGAAGCACTGGAGAAGGGTCTCGACCCAACGCTCGTGCTCGACGATTCAGTGGTCGAGGTTGCGCAAGGCTCCACGGTCGCTCAATTCGCCGAGCTGCTCGAAGTCTCTCCTAACGACATTATCAAGCGCTTGTTCATGCTGGGTCAGGCACTCACGCTCACCCAGACCATGAGCGATGACCTTATCGAGCTTATCGCCGATGACCTGGGCCGCAAGGTGCGCGTTGTTTCTCCTGAAGAAGAATTCGCGGTCGTCTACAACGATTCTGAGGCCGACCTGCTGCCGCGTCCGCCGGTGGTCACTGTCATGGGCCACGTCGACCACGGCAAGACCTCTCTGCTCGACGCGATCCGCTCGACGGGCGTTGCCGATAAAGAAGCTGGTGGCATTACCCAGCACATCGGTGCTTCGGTAGTCAATATCGACGGCCGTCAGATCACGTTCATCGATACCCCTGGCCACGAAGCATTTACCGCTATGCGTGCCCGCGGCGCGAAAGTTACCGACGTGGTCGTGCTCGTGGTTGCGGCCGATGACGGCGTTATGCCGCAGACCGTTGAGGCTATCAATCATGCGAATGCGGCGAATGTGCCCATCGTGGTTGCAGTCAACAAGATCGACAAGCCAGGTGCTACGCCCGAGCGCGTACGCCAGGAACTCACCGAACATGGCATCATTCCCGAAGAGTGGGGTGGCCAGAATATGTTCGTGGATGTTTCGGCTCGTCAGAACCTCCATATCGATGATTTGCTCGAGACTATCCTGCTGCAGGCAGACGTTCTCGAGCTGAAAGCGAACCCGAACGCTTCTGCTTCTGGCTTCGTTATTGAAGCGAACCTCGACAAGGGCCGCGGCTCGGTTGCAACGGTGCTCGTCAATCGCGGTACGCTCAAGACGGGCGACGTGGTGGTTGCTGGAACCTCCTATGGTAAGGTACGCGCGCTCATCAATCCGCGCGGCGTGCATGTCGATGAAGCGCATCCCGCTGACCCGGTCGAGATCTTGGGCCTGAACTCGGTTCCCACGGCAGGCGACGAATTCCGCGTGTTCGAAGATGAACGCGATGCGCGTCGTTTGGCCGAGCAGCGTGCGCTGCGTGAGCGTCTTGCTAAGCAGGAGTCGCGTTCGCACATGAACCTCGACGATCTGTTCGCGCGCATCGAAGAAGGCAAGACCACCGATCTTAACCTGGTCGTCAAGGCCGACGTGGCAGGCTCGATCGAAGCGCTGCGCGATGCGTTCGAGAAGATGGACCAGTCCGAGGTCAAGATCAATATCATCCATGCGGCGGTCGGCGGCATCACCGAGACCGACGTTACGCTCGCTGCGGCATCCGATGCGATCATCATCGGCTTCAACGTGCGTCCTACGGGCAAGACCCGTGAAGTGGCTACGCGCGAGAAGGTCGATATCCGTCTGTATCGTGTTATCTATCAAGCGATCGAAGACATCAACGCTGCGCGTGTCGGTCTGCTTTCGCCTGATATCGTGGAAGAAGACACCGGCATCGCTGAAGTGCGCGAGACCTTCAAGGTGCCCAAGGTGGGCGTTGTTGCTGGTTGCTACATCGTTGAAGGCGAGATCAGCCGCGACGATTCCGTGCGTATCGTGCGTGATGGCACTGTTGTCTACGAAGGCGAGATCGAAAGCTTGCGTCGCTTCAAAGACGATGTCAAGAGCGTTGCTCGTGGTTATGAATGCGGTATCGGTATCGCAGGCTACCAGGATATCAAGATCGGCGATCACATCGAAGGCTATCGTGTGGTCGAGGTCGAGAGAACGGAATAATCATGAAGCAGTCTTCCTCGAATAGAAGGGTGAACGAGCAGGCGCGCGAAGTGATTTCCGAGATATTGCTCTTCGAGATCTCCGATCCGCGCCTGGATATGGTCACCATCACGGGTGTTGAGGTGAGCTATGATCGTTCGGTCGCTAACGTGTACTATTCGACCGAACCTTCGCGCTACACGGAAGTAGCTCAAGCTTTCAACGCGGCAGCAGGGCACATCCGTTCGCTCATGGCGAAGAAGCTTTCCTGGCGTGTTGCGCCTGAACTGCGCTTTCACCTGGATGAGAGCGTGGATAACGCTCAGCGCATCGCCGAAGTTCTTAAGGGCGATGTTGCACGCAATGCGAGCGCTCGTGCTGAAGATCTTGCGGAAGGCTAAGCCGTGCTCACACCGCAGTCGAATACCACGCTCGAGGAGATCGCACGCTTCATAGAGGCGCATGATACCTTCGCGATCTGCGGGCATGTGAACCCCGATGGCGATTGCTTGGGAGCTGGGCTTGCTCTTGAGCACGGGTTGCGTGCGCTCGGGAAGCAGGCAGTGGGGCTTCTGGCAACGGAGGATCCCGTCGAGGAGAAGCTCGGCTTTCTTCCTGGGTTGGAAAACCTTGTGCCTGCGAAAGACTTCACCGATGAAGTCGAGGTGTTCATCGCCATCGATGTTCCCAATGTGGAGCGCCTGAAAGACGCGGCGGCGGTGCATGATCGCGCTAAGCATCATATTACGATCGATCATCATGCCTCGGAAACTTCGATGGCTGAGCTTAACTACGTCGACCCCGCTTCTGCTTCAGCGAGCGATCTTGCCTGGGAGCTTTTGAAGCTCCTTAACGCTACGGGCAAGGATCAGGCACTCTGCGCGCTCACGGGCATCATGACCGACACGGGACGCTTCTCTTACCAGAACGTGAATCCTACGTGCTTCATCCATGCAGCTGAGACCGTTGAAGCCGGTGCGGAGCCGAACCTTATCGCGCGAGAGTTCTTCCAAAGCCGCTCGCTTCCTTCGCTTCGCCTTGAGCAGCTCATGCTCTCGCGCATGATGTTCTTCTGCGGCGGTGCATTCGTATGCTCTTATCTGAAGGATGCAGATTTCGAAGAGCAGGGCGCCATTCGCGACGATGCTGAGATCCTTATCGATATCTTGCGCGGTATCGCCGGGGTGCGTGTCGCGCTCATCTTGAAGGAGAATGGCAAGGGCGAAATTCGCGGAAGCCTGCGTGCGAAGGACGAGACCGATGTGGCCCAGATCGCCCGTGATTTTGGCGGCGGCGGTCATAAGGCTGCTGCGGGGCTTACCTATCACAAATCACTTGCAGATGCGCTCATCGAAGTCCCTACCGATGTCATTGAGACCTGCTTTCCTGAAGATGCCGAAGCGGAAGTCGAGCGTCTGTGTATCCTCATCCGATCTTTGCGGGAAGAGCTTGATGGCTAAGCGCGGCTCGTCAGGATTGTCGCTTCTTCTCGCGGTCGATAAACCGAAAGGAATGACCTCGCATGATGTGGTCAACCGCGTGCGCCGTGTGTTCGGCGAGAAGCGCGTCGGTCATATGGGAACGCTCGATCCGCTCGCGTCGGGTGTGCTGTGCGTGGCAGTCGGTCCAGCTACGCGCTTGGATGCCTTCATGAGCGGCCACAACAAGACCTATGTTATGGATATCGCGTTTGGCTGTGCGACCACGACCGATGATGCGGAAGGCGAAGCGATCTCGCGCGGGGAAGCGCCCAGCGATCTTTTGAACGAACAGATCGCGCGCGAGGTCGTTGCATCGCTGGTGGGCAAGGGCAAGCAGCTTCCGCCTGTCTATTCTGCAGTGAAGGTGAACGGACAGAAATCCTATGCGGCAGCACGCAAGGGCAATGTGATCGATCTGAAGCCGCGCGACTTCGAGGTGTTCGTCGCAACGCTGCGCTCCGTTGAAAAAAAGCCACTTGGTGAACTGCTTCCTGCCGCCCAAGAGGGAAGCGAACTGGTGCCTGTTTGGCGCGTTTCGATGGAGGTATCGGGTGGAACCTACATGCGCTCGATCGCACGTGATCTGGGCAAGCGCATCGGTTGCGGTGCCTTCGTTTCGGAATTGCAGCGCAGCGCGCTCGATGCCGTTTCGATCGAAGAGTGCATCTCACTCGAGTACCTTGAAGCCTTTGAGGGCGATCCTGCGAGCATTGCGGTCGATCCGCTGCGCATGCTGCCATATCGTTATGCGTTCGTGCGCGATGCCGAGCTCGTTCGTAAGATCGATAATGGCGCACCTATCTCGCCGGCGAAGCTTTCGCTCAACATTCCGCTCACTCATATCGCTCATGACGACTTTTGTTGTACCACTCAGGTCTTTCCTTCGTCTGATCCTTGTTTTGAGGGCGAGACGGTGGCTCTTCTTGTCGATAATCATATTAAAGCGCTCTATCGGTTCGATGAATCGAAGGGACAGCTGTGTGCTCAGTGCATCTTTTCTCTAGGAGTTGAACGTGGCTCAAATCTATAACATCGATGAATCATTCGACTATTCTCTCTTCGACAACGCTTCTTGCGCGTTCGGCGTGTTCGATGGCGTGCATAAGGGGCATCGCTACCTGCTTGAATGCGCCCGCGAGACGGCGCGGAAGGATAACGGGAAGAGCATCGCGCTCACCTTCGATATCGACCCAGATGAGCTCTTTCATGCCGATCGTCTGAAGAAGCTCATGAGCAATGAGCAGCGTATCGAGATGCTCGCACGCAGTGGGGTAGATGCGGTCGCGGTCCTTCATTTCACGCGTGAGTTCGCTGCCTTGAGTCCGCTCGATTTCTTGAACCAGACTTTCAAGGGGTTCGTACCCGCGCACCTGCACGTAGGGCTGGATTTTCATTTCGGCGCAAAAGCGGCAGGAAGCGTGGCTGATCTGGGGGAGTGGGCTGCAAGGAACATCTGCCATATCGATGCGCACAATCTTCAGAGCGAAGATGGTTTGCCCATCACCGCTACGCGCATTCGTAACCTGCTTGCCGAACACGATCTAATAGAAGCAGAACGCCTGCTCGGTCGTCCTTTTTCCATCACTGATGAAGTGCAGCCTGGACGCGGCGAAGGCATGGACATGGGTTTCAGCACCGCGAACCTCATCGTGCCGACGAACAGGCAGACGCTTTCCGAGGGCGTGTACGGTGGCTATGCCTACGTGAATGGGATCAAGTATCGTGCTGCTATTGCAGTGGGTGTTTCACCCGTGTTCGAGGACAAGACCAAGGCCACCATGGAAGTGCACATCCTTGATTTCAACCAGGACATCTACGGGGATCAGATCACGGCCGAGTTCGTCGAGTACATCCGCCCGATGATCAAGTTCGATTCCGTGGACGAGTTGATCAAGACCATCCTTGCCAACATCGAGCACGTCCGCACTACCTTGCCTCTCGATTAAGATGTCGAACGACCGGGTAGTTTGTCACCTTAAAAGGGTGAGGAGCTCTTTGCAGGCGTCGCGCTGGCCAAGGTAGATCTTCTCGTAGTGGTGATCGTCGTACCAATCGAAGGTGTAGCCTGCTTCTTCGTGGGCGATCTCTTCATCGAGGCGAGGAAGCTCTTCTTCGAGCTTGGCTCTCAGCGTATCTTCATCGAGTCCATTCGCAAGTTCGTTCGAAATGCTCTTGAGGTATTCAATATGTGCTTTGATCCTTGTTTCTGAGATGGCATCCTTATCCTGCTCAAGCTTGTTCTGCTGGACCTCAATGAGCTGTGCGATCTGGTTCAAGAGCTGTTCTTGGTCAGTCATGTTCGGGATCCCAACGCTTGAAGGGCTCATAGGAAAGTCCGAGCAGGGAGAAGATCTTGCCGATCAGGTGATCTTCCATATCTTGCACGGTCGTTTGTCCTCCGTAATAGG
>ENA-UONY01001378-UONY01001378.1-human-gut-metagenome-genome-assembly--contig:-CS9-NODE-1378-length-20990-cov-5.301839_pt1 | contig 20990 bp, 15 predicted proteins | sample MGYA00242465_ERZ724012 | MGnify/ENA metagenome assembly ERZ724012 | reverse complement strand
GGATGTGCCCTCCCCTTCGGTGTTGGGGGCGGGGGCCTCGGTGGCCAGGGCCGGCGAGGCGGCGAGGGTCCCGAAAAGCAGCAGCAGGCCCAGCAGGCCTGCGAGTATGCGGTATTTCTGGCGCATGGCGTTCCTCCTGCCAAAAGATGCGGACTGGTATCGCCTTTATTTTACCATAAACTTTCCGGGGATTCAACGGCATATTTGCGGGGAGGGGGACGGCTTCGGGCAGCCCGTGTCCCTGTCCAAAAGAAAAAGCCCGCCGGGAAGGCGGGCTTGGGGCACGGGGTGGGTTAGAACGCTACTTTCTCCCGGATGTAGGCGGGGAGGGACTCGATGGGCAGGCGCACCTGCTCCATGGTGTCGCGGTCGCGGATGGTGACGCAGTTGTCCGCGGCCTCGCCCTTCTCCGGGTCGCCCACGGTCTGGAAGTCCACGGTGACGCACAGGGGGGTGCCGATCTCGTCCTGGCGGCGGTAGCGCTTGCCGATGGAGCCGGCCTCGTCGTAATCCACCAAAAACTCCTTGCTGAGCATGTCGTGGATCTCCTGGGCCTTGGGCCCCAGCTTTTTGGACAGGGGCAGCACCGCGGCCTTGAAGGGCGCCAGGGCCGGGTGCAGGTGGAGCACCACCCGGATGTCGTCCTTGCCGTTTTTGTCCTGGCCCACCACTTCCTCGTCGTAGGCGTCGCAGAGGAAGGCCAGGGCCATGCGGTCGGCGCCCAGGGAGGGCTCGACCACGTAGGGGATGTACCGGGTGTTCTCCTCCTGGTCGAAGTAGGTCAGGTCCTTGCCGGAGTGCTCCTGGTGGCGCTTGAGGTCGTAGTCGGTGCGGTCGGCGATGCCCCACAGCTCGCCCCAGCCGAAGGGGAAGAGGTACTCCACGTCGGTGGTGGCTTTGGAGTAGAAGGACAGCTCCTCGGGCCGGTGGTCCCGGAAGCGGACGTTTTCCTCCGTCATGCCCAGGCTGAACAGCCAGTTTTTGCAGAACTCCTTCCAGTAGGCGAACCACTCCAGGTCCGTGCCGGGCTTGCAGAAGAACTCCAGCTCCATCTGCTCGAACTCCCGGGTGCGGAAGGTGAAGTTGCCGGGGGTGATCTCGTTGCGGAAGCTCTTGCCGATCTGGCCGATGCCGAAGGGCAGCTTCTTCCGGGTGGTGCGCTGCACGTTGGGGAAGTTGACAAAGATGCCCTGGGCGGTCTCGGGGCGGAGGTAGATCTCGTTTTTCGCGTCTTCGGTCACGCCCTGGAAGGTTTTGAACATCAGGTTGAACTGGCGGATCTCGGTGAAATTCTCGCTGCCGCAGTTGGGGCACTTGATGTGGTGCTCCTGGATGAAGGTCATCATCTGGTCGTTGGACCAGCCGTCGGCAGACTCGCCGGTGAAGTCCTCGATGAGCTTGTCCGCCCGGTGGCGGGTCTTGCAGTCTTTACAGTCCATGAGGGGGTCGGAGAAGCCGCCCACGTGGCCGGTGGCCACCCACACCTGGGGGTTCATCAGAATGGCGGCGTCCACGCCCACGTTGTAGGGGGACTCCTGGATGAACTTCTTCCACCAGGCTTTTTTTACGTTGTTCTTGAATTCTACCCCCAAGGGGCCGTAGTCCCAGGAGTTGGACAGGCCGCCGTAGATCTCGCTGCCGGGGTAGATAAAGCCCCGGGCCTTGCAGAGGTTCACGATGGTGTCCATGGTCTTTTCGGTCGCTTTCATAAGAAGGCCCGCCTTTCTCGATTCTTCGCGTACTGAGGCTTATTGTAGCACAGGCGGGGCCTAAATGCAACGCAAAAAAAGGGCGGGGAGGTTACTCCCCGCCCTTGCGGTAATACCCGGGCCTGCCGTAGTATTGCTCCTTGTCCAGGTACATCAGGCGGTCGGCCTCGTCCACCTGGCGGCGGACATCGCAGGGCGCTGCCCGCCAGGAGACGCCGGAGGCCACCGGCACCCCGTGGGCCAGGGCCTGGGCGCAGGCCTTCTTTACCCGCTGGCGGAACACGTCCTCCTCCACCCCCTCCCAGAGGACCAGGAATTCGTCGCCCCCCAGGCGGTAGCCCAGGCCGGGGAAGGCGGCGATGATGTGCCGGGCGGCCTCCCGGATGAACTCGTCCCCGGCCAGGTGGCCGGCGCGGTCGTTGACCCCTTTGAGGCCGTTGATGTCGAAGCAGGCCACCCCCAGGGCGGAGGCCTGGGCGAAGCGGCCGCTCTCCATGTCCCGGTAGAAACGGTTGTGGTTGTACATGCCGGTCATCAGGTCCTCGAAGCTGAGGCGCTGGAGCTCGGCGGTCTGGTCGGCGATGAGCTGCTTTTGCTTCTCCACCTGCTCCTGGAGGTACTGGTAGGTCTGCTGGGCCACCTGGGTGGGGAAGCCCACGTCCTCGGGGACCATCTCGGAGTAGGGGTTGGAGATGTGGATGTGGGTGCAGTAGGCCCGGCCCTCCCGGAAGCGGAAGGCGGTGGTGATGCGCTGGTGCACCCGGATGTACACCTGGGTGGCGGGGTCGGTGGCGATCCACGCCCGGCCATAGCACAGGTAGGCCCCGGGGGAGAGCTCCATGACCTGGTACTCCTCCCCGGTGATGTTGCAGGCGGGCACCTTGCCCGCGAACCGGCGGAAAATCTCGGCGACCTGCCGGCTGCCGGCGGCGTATTCCTGCTCGGCGGCGCCCAGCCAGAAGAAATCCTCCGGGTCGAAGAGGGCGACCAGGGCCTCCACGTCGTTTTCGCAGTAGTGTTTGTGCATGAGGTAGCTGGTGAGGGTCTGCACCAGCGCTTTGGGGTCCTGCCCAGGCTGCAATAGGTTGACCAAACCGGGTTCCTCCTTCTTCCCTTGCAGGGTGGGAAACTGTCATAAACTGTATAGAATGTACTATTTGTGACGATAAAATCGTGGAATTTTTCAGGTTTTTTGTTATTATAGCACGGGGGAGGCTATGGCGCAATACCTTTCCCCGGCGGCGGGGCGATTCTGGGGCTTTCTTTTGGCCGGGGTTTTTGGTATAATAAAAGATAACGTGCGTAAGCCCAGTTTTTTTGATACGGAGAGAAGCTATGGACAGAAGTCATATCCGCAATTTCAGCATCGTGGCCCACATCGACCACGGCAAGTCCACCCTGGCGGACCGCATTTTGGAGCAGACCAAGGCCGTCCCCCTGCGGGAGATGGAGAACCAGCTGTTGGACAACATGGACCTGGAGCGGGAACGGGGCATCACCATCAAGGCCCACGCCGTCACCCTGGTGTACACGGCGCAGGACGGGGAGGACTATGTGTTCAACCTCATCGACACCCCGGGACATGTGGACTTTAACTACGAGGTGTCCCGGTCCCTGGCCGCCTGCGAGGGGGCGGTGCTGGTGGTGGACGCCTCCCAGGGCATTGAGGCCCAGACATTGGCCAACACCTACCTGGCGGTGGACGCCGGGCTGGAGATCGTGCCGGTGGTGAACAAGATCGACCTGCCCAGCGCCGACCCGGACCGGGTGTGCAAGGAGATCGAGGACGTTATCGGCATCCCGGCCATGGACGCCCCCCGGATCTCCGCCAAGACTGGGGAGAACATCGGGGAGGTGATGGAGCGCATCGTCTCCGACATCCCCGCCCCCCAGGGGGATGAGGCCGCGCCCCTGCAGGCGCTGATCTTCGACTCGTACTACGACAGCTACCGGGGGGTCATCGTGTATGTGCGCATCAAGGACGGCACGGTGAAGCCCGGGGACACCATCCGCATGATGGCCACCGGCGGGGAGTTCACCGTGGTGGAGTGCGGCTTTTTGCGGGCCACCAACCTGGAGCCCGCCGAGGCCCTGTACGCCGGGGAGGTGGGGTACATCGCCGCCTCCATCAAGGACGTGCGCCAGGCCCGGGTGGGCGACACCGTCACCCTGAAGGACCGGCCCGCCAAAGAGCCCCTGGAGGGCTACCGGGCGGTGCAGCCCATGGTGTTCTGCGGCATTTACCCGGCGGACGGCGCCCACTACACCGACCTGCGGGACGCCTTGGAAAAGCTGCAGCTCAACGACGCCTCCCTGACATTTGAGCCGGAGACCTCGGTGGCCCTGGGGTTTGGGTTCCGGTGCGGCTTTCTGGGGCTTTTGCACATGGAGATCATCCAGGAGCGGCTGGAGCGGGAGTACGATCTGGACCTGATCACCACCGCTCCCAGCGTGGTGTACAAGCTAAAGCTCACCGACGGCAGCGAGCTCTCCATCGACAACCCCACCAACTACCCGGACCCTACCCTCATCCAGAGTGCCGAGGAGCCCATCTGCAACGCGCACATCTACTCCCCCTCGGAGTATGTGGGGAACATTATGGAGCTGTGCCAGGAGCGGCGGGGGGTGTTCAAGGACATGAAGTACCTGGACACCGACCGGGTGGACATCCACTACGAGCTGCCCCTCAATGAAATCGTGTACGACTTTTTCGACGCCCTCAAGTCCCGGACCCGGGGCTACGCCAGCTTTGACTACGAGCTGATGGGCTACCAGCCCAGCAAGCTGGTGAAGCTGGACATTATGCTCAACGGGGAGATTGTGGACGCGCTCTCCTTTATCATCCACGCGGACAAGGCCTATCCCCGGGCCCGGAAGATGGCGGAAAAGCTGAAGGAGAAGATCCCCCGCCAGCTGTTCGAGGTGCCCATCCAGGCCTGCGTGGGGGGGAAGATCATCGCCCGGGAGACGGTGAAGGCCCTGCGCAAGGACGTGCTGGCCAAGTGCTACGGCGGCGACATTACCCGAAAGAAGAAGCTGCTGGAGAAGCAGAAAGAGGGCAAGAAGCGCATGCGCCAGCTGGGTACCGTGGAAGTGCCCCAGGAGGCGTTTATGTCGGTGCTGAAGCTGGATGAGTAGGCCCGTGGCCGGGCAGGACAGGAAAATTCCTCTGGGCTGCGCACGAGTCAAGTTGCACTTCGTGCAACTTACTCGGTCGAGTTTCGCATCCGCGAAACTTGCGGCAAGATAAAGGCCTACACCTCGTAGAGGGGTTGCAAGGGGACGCAGCTCTCCGGTGGAGAGCGTTCTGCGCTGGTCTCCGTTGCCACGACCGTCGGTCCTGGGCGCGCCCCACTGGGGCGCAGGACCCGAACCGGCAGGTGAGACGGTGCCGCCGAAGGCGGCGGAGGGAGTTTTTGCCGGGAAGGCTGATGAGGGCTGCAAAAAGCGGTTCTTGTTGCGTGGGCCGGTCTTTCGCGAAAAGCTGGGTGACCTTTTTCGTTGGTGGTGATTTTTTGCTGGGTTTCTACTTTCACGTGCCCTTTTGCCGGGGGAAGTGCCCCTACTGCGATTTTTACTCCCTGGCCGGGACGCCGGAGGGGATGGACGCCTATGTGGCCGCCGTCCTCCGGGCTATGGCCCCCTGGGGGGAGAAGCTGCGGGGGCGGGAGATCGCCACGGTATATTTTGGCGGGGGGACCCCCAGCCTGCTGGGGGCGGAGCGGCTGGTCCGGCTTTTGCAGGGGGTGAAGGAGGGTTTTGCCCTGGCCCCCGGGGCGGAGGTCACCCTGGAGGCCAACCCCACCCAGGTGGACCGGGCCTTCTTTCAGGGAGTGCGGGAGGCCGGGTTTGACCGGCTGTCCATGGGGCTGCAGTCGGCCAATGAGGAGGAGCTGCGGCTGCTGGGCCGGGCCCACTCCCCACGGCAGGCGGCGAGAGCGGTGGAGGACGCCCGGGCCGCGGGGTTTTCCAACATCTCCCTGGACCTGATGCTGGGGCTGCCCGGAGGGTCCCGGGAAAAATTGGGGCGGTCCATCGATTTTGCCGCGGGGCTGGGGGTGGAGCACATCTCCTCGTACATCCTGAAGGTGGAGCCCGGCACGCCCTTTGCCCGGCAGGGGGTGGAAGTCCCCGACGATGACAGTACCGCGGAGCAGTACCTTTTCGCCGTGGAGGAGCTGGCAAAGCGGGGCTATGGGCAGTATGAGATCAGCAACTTCGCAAAGCCCGGCCGGGAGAGCCGCCACAACCTGCTGTACTGGCGGGGGGAGGAATATGTGGGCTTCGGGCCGGGGGCACACTCCTTCTTTGGGGGGCGGCGGTTTTCCTACCCCCGGGACCTGGCGGGGTTCCTGAACGGGGCCGGGCCGGTGGACGACGGGCCCGGCGGCGGCTTTGGGGAGTTCGCCATGGTGAATTTGCGGCTCTCCCGGGGGCTGGTGCGGGAGGACTGCCTGGCCCGGTTCGGGGCCCAGGGGGGCGCCTTGTTCGACCGGGCCCGGGAAAGAGCCAAAAAATACCCGGCGCGGCTGGTGCGGGGGGATGGGGAGCGCATCGCCTTTACCCCGGAGGGGTTCTTGGTCTCCAACGCCCTGCTGGTGGAGCTGCTGGGGGAGGAGCTGTAAAAAAAGAGAGAGGAATTTTCCTCTCTCTTTTTTTATCCCGCTTTTTGCTGGAACAGCTGGGGGTGCAGGCGGCTGTAGTGGAACAGGTACTGCTGGGCCAGGCCGGCGTTCTCGCCGAAGTCCCGGGGGTCTGTGCCGGGGAGAAGGGTGGCCATGGCCCGCTTCATCCACACGTCCAGGGGGAAGCACTCCGTCTTGTGGAAGCCGTAGAGCAGGGCGCACTCCGCCACTTTGGGGCCCACGCCGAAGATTTTTTGCAGCAGCTGGCGGCCCTCCTCTACAGGGGAGGCGGCGACCTGTTCCAGGTCCACCTCGCCGCTGGCGACCTTCTGGGCGGCGTCCAGCAGGTATTTGGCCCGGAAGCCCGCCCGCAGGGGGGCCAAATCCTCGAAAGAGCAGGCGGCCAGGCGCTGGGGGGTGGGGAAAGCCTGCCAGCCGGTGTCCCCGATGGGCTGGCCGAAGGCCTGGCACAACCGTTCAATGATCCCCTTGATCCGGGGAATGTGGTTGTTTTGGGAGATGATGAAGGAGCACAGGGCCTCCCAGGGCTCCTGCCGCAGGATGCGGATGCCCGGGGCGAAGGCCGCGGCCTCCCGCAGGGCGGGGCCCATCTGGGAGAGAGCAGCCCGCTTGGCGGCGTAGTCCGCGTCCAGGTCGAAGTAGGGGCGCCAGGTCTCCTGGTAGTCCTTGGGGGAGCAGTGGAAGAGCACCCCCTCCCCCTGCTGGGAGAGGCGGAGGAATTTCCCGAAGGCCGCGCCCTCCCACTCCCCGGGGGAGCGCTCTACCCAGCGGAAGGCCTGGCCGCAGTCCAGCGTCTGGGCCAGGTCGAAGGGGACGGGGGAGGGGATAGGGGAGGGAGACATAGGGCACCTGCTTTCGGGAAAAATAGGAGAGGGGGAAAAACGCGAGGAGAAGGGGAGAAAATTCTGCTGAGGCGAATTACGCGAGGGAAAGTTCTTTGCCCGGTTTTCCTTACTCAGGAAAGAATTTCGAGAGGGGAAAAGCGCGAGGAGAAGGGGAGGAAATTACACCGAGGCAGATTACGCGAGGAAAAGTTCTTTGCCCGGCTTTCCTTCCCAGGAAAGAATTTCGAGAGGGGAAAAGCGCGAGGAGGGCGGGAGAAAATTCTGCTGAGGCGAAATACGCGATGAAAAGTTCTTTGCCCAGCTTTCTTTCAAGAAAGCTGGTCAGCGGTTTTTCTCCTCGGCCTTTTGGTGCACCTGGGGGGCGCGGGCGGTGAGCCACTGGATGGCACGCTCGATGGAGTCCCGGGAGTTGCCCCAGTCCCCGCCGGCGTTGCGGTAGTCGAACATTTTGGTGAAGTGGGTCACGTCCCCGGCGAGGGTCTCCAGGTAGGCCTTGGCCAGGCGGGTGGTGTCCGCCTCAAACTGGGGGAAGAGCTTGCGGGGCAGCTTGGCGGCAGCCTGGAGCACCATGGCGTAGTGGGGCAGGCACAGGCAGGGCTGGGCCGCGTACAGCCGGCGGAATTCCTCCTCCCGCTGCCAGAGCTGCAGGGTGCTGCCGGTGAGGTGGACCATGTTCTTCTCGATGTTCTCGCAGATGAAGCAGTGGTCCTCCCGGGCTTTGGCCGCCGCGGCGGTTTTTTTCGGCTGGGCCTTCCCCTGGGGGAACACCTCCTCCTCCACGGTGTGGAGCAGGCTCTCTAAAATGAGGGCCACGGACAGGCGGCTGCCCCGGGCCAGGATCTGCTCGAAATGCTGGTGGCAGAAGCCCAGGCGGTTGGTCTCTACCCGCACGTCGGGCTCCATCATGGCGGCGCCGGTGATGTAGGTGGCCATGCGGTCCTCCAGCATGTCCCGCATCCGGCAGAAGGGGCAGCCCTCTCTGGGTTCGAATACCTCGTTGACTGGGATGGAGCAAATGTCTTCTCGCATGGTGAGACCTCCTAAAAATGGGAACTTTTTCGAAGCTGTTTTTGACGCATAAATATCCAGGGGGGTACGATGGCCGAAAAATGGTGAGATCCGCACAGGACCGTGGGGGGCTCTCTGGGGAAAACCCCCGCCTTTGCCGCTAGTATACCATACAAACGGCGAAAAGGACAGCAAAACTTTTCTTACGGGGGCATTTTTGGCCTGGGAGGCGGGAAAAGGGAAATGTATGTTAAATCACTGGGAGGGGGAGGCGGGGGAGGATTTTTCACACACCCCCACTTGACACAAGATATGTTGTTGACAAGGGGGACGCCCACAGCATATAGAACGGCGGCGGAAATGCCATTTTACCACAGGTTGATGCGTTTTTTGAAAAATGGAAACCGGCGTTTACATAAAAGAAAGGGAGGAAAAGTTTTCCAGAAAGGGGAAAACGGCCTGGGACAAGGTGTTTTACACATTTTCCACCGGGTTTTCCACAGCCGGGGTTCCCGGCGTAATCCGCGTTATGTAAACAGGGGCAAAAATACCCTCTGTAATATGGAGCGGGGCGGAACGAGAGAAAGAAAATGGAAAAATATTTATTTTTTTGCATACTTTTTGGGGAAGGGGCGCCTGTGTCCCGAAGGGCGGCGGAAAAGGTCGCGGGGGCGCGGTATTTTTATTTGAGATTTGCGGGGAAATGTGCTAAAATAGTGAAAACTATGGCCTCATGGGCCTAAAACTGCCTTGCAAAGGAAAAAAGGAAGGGCCGCATTTGGAAAAGCACAGGACAAACAAGACCCCGGGCGACATGCCCCGGGGCGCGGATATCATCGCCGGGCGCAACGCGGTAAACGAGGCGCTGCGGGCCGGCAGGACCCTGGACAGCCTCTATGTCCAGCGGGGGGACCACGGCGGCGGCCTGGCCGCCCTCATCGCCAAGGCCAAGGCCCAGGGGGTGCCCATCAAAGAGGCGGACCCCAAGAAGCTGGAGCACATGTGCGGCGGGGCCAACCACCAGGGGGTGGTGGCCGTGGCCGCGGTAAAGGAATACGCCTCTCTGGAGGAGATCTTCGCTCGGGCCGAGGAGCGGGGGGAGCCCCTGTTTTTGGTGATCTGCGACGGGCTGGAGGACCCCCACAACCTGGGGGCGGTGATCCGCACCGCGGAGTGCGCCGGGGCCCACGGGGTGGTGATCCCCAAGCGGCGCAGCGTGGGCCTGACCTACGCGGTGGGCAAGGCCTCGGCCGGGGCGGTGGAACACCTGCCGGTGGCCCGGGTGCAGAACGTGGCCGCCCTGTTGGAGGACCTGAAGGCCCGGGGGGTGTGGATTTACACCGCGGACATGGACGGCAGCCCCTGGTGCCAGACCGACTTTACCGGCCCGGCGGCGCTGGTCATCGGCTCGGAGGGCAGCGGCGTGAGCCGCCTGGTGAAGGAGCGGTCGGATTTTGTAGTCTCCCTGCCCATCAAGGGGCAGGTCAATTCCCTGAACGCCTCGGTGGCGGCTGGGGTGCTGTGCTACGAGGTAGCCCGGCAGCGCAGCGGCCTGCAGGCGTTTGAGCCCAAAAGAAGGGAGATGTGAGCGATGGCGGAACATCGTGATTTTACACTGGAGGATATTTTGGCCGAGCAGCGCCGGAAGCGGGAGGGCCAGCAGGAACCTGCCCCCGCCCAGCCCGTGGAGGAGCTGCCGGCGGCGGAGCCCCAGGCGGGAGCCGTCCCGGAGTACCAGGAGCAGGCAGGCCTGGAGCAGGCCAGCCCGGAACAGGCCAGCCTGGAACCGGAAGCCCCGGCCCAGGAGGCTGCCGAGGACCTGAACGCCTACGCCGCCGGGGCCGCCTACGAGGAGGCCCCCGCCCCGGAGGAGGAATCCGGCGCGAAGAAAAAGAAAAAGAAGAAAAAGGGCGGCCTGTTCGGCCGGAAGAAGAAGGTCCCGGACTTTGACGAGAGCGAGGACCTGTACTACGGCATCCAGCTGAAGCCCATCGACGAGTACAGCAAGGGTTACGACGGGGCCACCGGGGAGTTCACCCTGCCGGAGGACAGCTTCAAGTCGTTGTTTGACGACTCGAAGAAGGCCATTGACGACGAGGTGGAGCAGAATTTTCAGAAGCTGCAGAAGGAGCGCCGCCGCCGGGTGGCGGAGGCCGTGCACAACGCCGGGGTGGACGAGGAGCAGATCGCCGACGAGTTCGGCGTGGTGGCCCCCATGCCGGTGACCGCCTTTGCCGCGGACCCCTACGCCAAGCAGCACGGCATCGAGGTGGAGGGCGCCAAGGACCAGGGGGCGCTGCCGGAGATCCAGAAGGCCATGCTGGAGACCTCTACAGACCAGACCATGGAGATCAAGCTCAACGTGATGAACGACACGGTGGAGCTGCAGCGGGTGAAGGACCTGCCCTCGGTGAGCGAGGAGTCGGTGGAGAAGATCCTCAGCGCCGCCGGGGAGCAGATGGACCAGCTGGAGGACATGCCCCCCGAGGCCGCGGCGCCCCAGCCCCTGGAGGAGGCCCCCGCCCCGGAGCTGCCCGAGCCCCTGCCGGTGGAGGCGGCCCAGGCCCAGGAGGAGCCCCCTGCCGGGGAGGAAGCCCCGGCGGAAGTCCCCGCGCAGGAACAGGCCCCGGTCCAGAAAGAGCCGGTGGTGCTCAACCGGGCCCTGGGGGAGATCCCCCAGGTGGCCAGCATTTACGAGTACCGGTCCCGGAGCATCCCCACCCACATCATCCACGCGGACCTGCTCCAGAGCGCGCTGCTCTCCGAGGAGGAGGACCTGCGCAAGGCCAAGGAGGAGGACACCAAGACCGCCCCCCGCCGCCGGGTGCGCAACCCCAAGCTGGAGGACAAGACCCAGGTGGTGGAGCTGCCCACAGTCCCGGACCAGGAGACCGGGGAGTCCATCGACGACTACACCGGGCCGGAGGACGCCAAGTCCATCTCCTACGAGCTGCGGGGGGATATGCGGGAGCTGTCTTTGCGGATGATGATCACCGGGGTGTGCACGGTGCTGCTGGCCCTGGTGAACCTGATCTTCGCCGGGCAGTTTGCCGGGGGCGGGGCCGCGGGCTCCAAGCCCCTGGTGTACGTGATCCTCACCCTGGTGCTGCTGGGGGTGGCCGCCGGGGTGTGCTACCGGACCATCGGCAACGGGCTGAAGGCCCTGTTCGCCTTTAACGCCAACTCCGACTCCGCCGCGGCGGTGGCCGCGGTGGCGGTGGGGGTCCAGACGGTGCTGGCAGCCTTCTTCCCCACGGAGCTGGCCGACGGGACGCTGCACCTGTACGGGGTGCTGCTGGCGGCCATCCTGTTCGTAAACTCCGCGGGCAAGCTGTGCATGATCCGCCGCATCCACTCCAACTTCCGGTTCGTCACCTCCCGGGAGCAGAAGTACAGCGTGCGGCTGTATGACGACTACAACACCTCGCTGAAGATGGCCAAGGACGCGGTGGCGGAGAAGCCTGTCATCGCCTACCAGTGCCGGGCCGGCTTCTTAAAGCGGTTTTTGGAGCTCTCCTATCACCCGGACCCCTCGGAGTCCATGTCCCAGCTGCTGGCGCCCATCGGGCTCATCGCCTCGCTGGTGCTGTGCATCGCCTGTTTGCTCATCACCCGCAGCGTGCCCACGGCGGTCAGTGCCTTCGCGGCGGCCTGCTGCGCCTGCGTGGCTGTCTCCAACATGGTGGCGGTGAACCTGCCTATCAGCCGCCTGTGCAAGACCGCCCGCCGGGCCGGGGCCATGGTGGTGGGCTATGAGGCCGTGGAGCAGATGGGCACCGTGAACGCCGTGGTGGTGGACGCGGAAGAGCTGTTCCCCCGGGGCACGGTGGTGCTGGGGGGCATCAAGACCTTCGGCGACCGGGGCGAGGCAGAGGCGGCCATCATGGCGGCCTCCGCCCTGGTGAAGGAGGCCGGCGGGCCCCTCTCCGGGGTGTTCGACCAGGTCATCAGCGAGAACGAGGAGGCCCTGCCCCAGGTGGAGCGCTTCGCCTATGAGGACGAGGGGGGCATCGCGGGCACGGTGGACGGCAAGGCCATCTATATCGGCAGCCGGGCCCTGCTGATGAACCACGGCATCGAGGCCCCGGCCCGGGAGGAGGAGACCCAGTACACCTCCGGGAACAAGTCGGTGATCTACATCGCCAGGGACAACGCCATCGCCGCCCTGCTGGTGCTCACCTACGCCGCGGACCGCCGCCGGAAGAACGAGCTCCAGCGGCTGGAGGACAGCGGCATCAGCGTGCTGGTGCGCACCACCGACCCCAACGTGACGGCGGCCCTGATCTCCCGGCTGTTCGGCATCGACACCGCCTCGGTGCGGGTGCTGGACGGGGCCACGGCGGACACCGCGGGCAAGCTCATGGGGGAGGAGATCCCCCGGGCGGACGCGTTGGTGGCCACCAAGGGCCGGATGGAGTCTATGATGAACGTGATCTCTGCCTGTGTGGAGCAGAAGCGCACGGTAGGCCTGGTGGTGGCCATCCAGAACGCCGCGGTGATTCTGGGCTTTGTGCTGGTGGCCTTTTTGGCCTGCTTCGGCGGCATGGCCCAGCTCTCCAGCCTGGTGCTGTTCCTGTTCCAGGCCTTCTGGCTGGCGGTGGTGCTGCTCATCCCCCGGCTGCGGAAGTGACGGCGTGGGCCGAAGCGCAGTATAGAAAGAGCATATAGAAAGAAAAGGAGCCGCCGCCAGATGGGATCTGGCGGCGGCTCGGGATGTTTGGGGGCTATTTTCGGTACTGGGAGGGGGTCTTTCCCACGTGTTTTTTGAACAGGCGGTGGAAATACCGGGGGTCGGAGTAGCCCACAGAGGCGGCGATCTCCTTGATACCCAGGTCGGTGTGGAGCAGCAGGTCGATGGCCCGGTCCAGCCGCAGGTCGGTGAGGTAGGTGGAGAAGCTCTTGCCGGTCTCGTTTTTTACCAGGGAGGACAGGTATTTGGTGCTGAAGTTGAACTCCTCGGCCAGCTTGTCCAGGAAGATGTCCTCCTGGTAGTGGGCGTTGATATAGGCGATGACCCGTTTGGAGACGTTCTCCTCCTGCACCAGGTCCCGCTGCTGGGCGATGCGGTCGATGCAGGCCTGGATGGACTCCCCCAGGCTGGTCTCGTCCACGGGTTTGAGCAGGTATTCTGTGACCCCGTATTTGATGGCCTGGCGGGCGTACTCGAAGTCGGCGTACCCGCTGAGGACGATGACCTGCACGTCCAGCTTCTCCTCCCGGGCGGCCCGGAGCATCTCCAGGCCGTCCATTTTCGGCATACGGATATCGGTGATGACGATATCCGGGCGCAGGCTGCGCAGGAGCTCCAGCCCCTCCAGGCCGGTGGAGGCCTCCCCCACCACCTGGGCGTTGGGCACGGCGCAGGAGAGGGAATAGGCGATGCTCACCCGCACCAGCTCCTCGTCGTCTACCAGAAGAACACGGAACATAGCGACCCTCCTTTCCAAAGCGAAAACGCCTGCCCTAGCGGAGCCCCAGCTCTTCGATGAGCTCCCGCATCTGTCCCAGGAGCTGGCCCATCTCTCCGGAGGCGGCAGGCCCCAGGGACTGGCGGTAGCAGGTGGTAAAGTCCCCGGCTGCCTGGGACAGGAGCTTATACCCCACCGGGAAGGGCAGCCGGTCGGCCAGGCGGGTGATGGGCAGCAATTTGGCCTGGCAGCGCCGGGCTTCGGCCAGGTCCCCCTGGGCCGCCGCCCGGTAGAGCTGGCACACAGTCTGGGGGAACACGGCGGCCAGGGCGGTGAAGCTGCCGTCGCAGCCGCCGCACAGGCAGGGGACCAGGGCGTCGTCGGTGCCAGTGAGCACGGCGAAGTCCTCCCGGCCGGACTGGTCCCGGAGTTGGAGCTGGTGCATGATCTGTTTGATGTCGGCGCTGCTGTTCTTCAGGCCGGCGACGTGGGGCAGGGCCAGCAGCTCCTCCATCTTCCCCAGGGGGATGGGGGAGGAGAAGGCAGGGATCTGGTAGGCCACGATCTTTACCCCGAAGTTTTCCCGGTCCAGCTCCCGGTAGAAGGCCAGTACCTCCTCCCCGCCGTAGGGGAAGTAGTAGGGGGGCGCGGTGAGGGCCCCGGCCGCCCCCAGGCCCGCCATGTGGGCGAGGTAATCCTTGGCGGTGCGGGCGTCGGGGGCGGTGGCCCCGCAGATCAGGGGCTTGCGCCCGGCGACGGCCCGGGCGGCGGCGGTCATAATGGCTTTGTTTTCCTCAGGGGTGAGGAGGACGAATTCGCTGGTAGAGCCGCAGACCACCAGGCCGGAGAGGTCGGTCTGGCACAGGGCGCCGGCCAGCTCCTCCACCTGGGCCAGATCCGCGCGGCCATCGGGGAGGAAGGGGGTGGGCAGGATGCCGTAGGGCCCGGAAAAGGCCCGTGTGATCGATTCGCGCAAAGGGAAGCCCTCCTTTCCTTACGAGACCCGGTAGCGCTCCAGGGCGTCCCGGTCCAGCTCGATGCCGAAGCCCGGGGCCTGGGGAATCTGGACGAAGCCGTCCTGGTCCACCTGGAACATGGTGGTGGTCAGCTCCCGGCGGAGGATGGTGTCCTGTTCGCAGAACTCCAGGTACCAGGCGTTGGGCAGGGAGGCGATGTACTGGAGGGTGGCGGCCATGAGCAGGTGGGTCTTAAAGGCGTGGGGGATGACCTGGACCCGGCGCATATCGCACAGGTCGGTGAGCTTGCGGGCCACGGTGATGCCCCCGCAGCGGCTCAGGTCCGGCTGGAGGATGTCCACGCAGCGCTTGTCCAGGAGCTCCTGGTACTCGTAGACGGTACCCACCTCCTCGCCGCCGGCGATGTGGATGTGGGTGCTGTCCGCCAGCCGGCGGTAGGCGTCCAGGTCGTCGGGGGAGAAGGGCTCCTCGATCCAGTAGACGCCGTATTCCTCCATGGCCTTGGCGGTTTTGATGGCCCCTTTCACGTCCTTCCACATCATGCCCACGTCGATCATCAGGTACTTATCGTCCCCCAGCGCTTTGCGGGCCCACTTGACCAGCTGCAGGTCTTTCTCGAAGCTCTGGCCCAGGGCGCCCCAGCCCAGCTTCATGCCGCGGTAGCCCTTCTGCATGTGGCGTTCCACCAGGGCCTGGATCTCCTCCTCGGTCTCGGGCATGAGCACGCTGCAGTAGGCATGGACCTTCTCCCGGTACACGCCCCCCAGCAGCTTGGCCACGGGCAGCCCCAGCTTTTTGCCGATGGCGTCCCAGATGGCCATATCGATGCCGCTGATGGTGTGGATGACCAGGCTGCGGCGGCCGTGGTACAGGCTCATCTGGTACATTTTGCGCCAGATTTTCTCCACGTCGAAGGCGTCCTCGCCCACCACCAGCTCCCGCAGGCCCCGGCAGGCCATGTGGGAATCGGGCATCTCGATGACGCACTTCACCCCGTAGGGGGCGGAGTCCACCTCCCCTACGCCGGTGATGCCGTCCTCGGTGTGGACCAGGATCACCACGGTGTCCTGGCTGCCGTCGCCTACCATCTGGATTTCGCTGGGCTGGCGGACCACGATGGCCTCTACGTCTGTAATTTTCATCTCGGTTTCCTCCTGTTATACATCCCAGGGATGGACTACGATTTTGATGGGCTTTTCCACCGGGTCCTGCATGCGGGCGAAGGCCTGCTCCAGCTGGTCCAGAGGCAAAGTGGCGTCCACCATGTGCTTTAAGTCGATGCGGCCGGCGGAGACCAGGGTGAGCAGGGGCTCCCACACGTGGGGGTTGCCCAGGATGCCGTAGACCTCCAGCTGCTTCATGATGATGTCCAGGCTGGAGAATTCCCGGGCCTGGTCCTCGCTGGGCAGGCCGTAGAGCATGACCCGGCCCGCCCGCTTCACGCAGTCGAAGGCGGAGCGGGTGGTGGCCCCGCTGCCCGCGGCCTCGCACACCAGGTCGGCGCCCCGGCCGCCGGTGTACGCCATGACTTTCGCCAGGACGTCCTCCTCCTTAGAGGAGATGACCAGGTCCGCGCCAAAGGCCTTGGCCCGCTCCAGGCGCTGGCGGTTCCGGGCCACGGCGATGACCTTTCCCGCCCCCATGGCCTTGGCGCCCTGGATGAAGGCGATGCCCGCCGGGCCCACCCCGTACACCAGCACGGTCTCCCCGAATTTGACCCCGTGGGTCATCAGGCCGCCCACGGGGCACACCACGCTCTCGAGGATACCGGCTTCGTCGTAGCTCACGTTCTCCGGGATGGGGATGAGGTTTTCCGCCGGGGCTTTCATATATTGGGCGTAGCCTCCCTGGTGGGGGGCGGTGCCGATCTCCTCCATGTGGGGGCACAGGTGGCGGTTGCCCCTGCGGCATTCCCGACAGGTGCCGCAGCCGATGGAGGTCTCTACCACCACCCGGTCGCCCACCTGGCGGGTGGTGACCTGGCTGCCCACGGCGGCCACCTCCCCGGCGATCTCGTGGCCCAGGATGTGGGGCGGCCTGCCGTAACGGAAACGGCCGGTGATTACCTCTAAATCGGTGGCGCAGACCCCGGCGGAGTGGACCTTGACCAGCACCTCCCCGGGGCCTAGCTCCGGCACGGGCACGTCCCGAAGCTCGATCTTGTTGTAATCGACCCAAACTGCAGCTTTCATAGGGCGTCCTCCTGAATGATGAAATACTCGATCTCCTCCGGGTAGCGGAGGATGTTTTCCGCTCCCTGGGCGGTGATGCGGTAGTTGTTTTCGATGCGCATGCCGTTGTTTTCAAAATAGAGGCCGGGCTCTAGGGTGACCACCATGCCCTCCTGGATGGGGGTCTGGCAGCCGGCGACGAAGTCGGGCTCCACCAACGGGGCGGGGCCCACGGCGTGGCCCGCGTGGTGGGTAAGGCCCGGGTAGCCCTGCTCCCGCAGGCACTGGTCCACCGCCTGGAAAACAGCTTCCCCCGTAACGCCGGGCCGTAAACAGGCCTCTCCCCTGCGCAGGGCAACGAGCAGGGCGGCGTAAGCCCTGCGCAGCTCTTCCCCGGGTTCCCCCAGGAAGAAGGTGCGGGTGGTGTCGCACCAGGTGCCGTCCACCTGGGGCAGCAGGTCGGCGATGACGCACTCCCCCTGCCGGATCACCTTCTCCGTGGCGGGGCCGCCGATGGCCCCTGCCCGGGGCCCGGAGACCAAGTCGTACTGGCAGGGCACAGGCTTCCCGGCCTGGGCCTGGAAGGCCTGCTGGACCTCCCCGAAGAGCTCTTGTTCTGTCATGCCGCAGCGCAGCGTTTGCCGGACCCGCTCGAAGGCGGCCCGGTCGCAGGCCAGGGCCAGTTCCATGGGTTCCATGTAAGTCCTCCTTTCCCGGCAGGGTGCGCGCCGGGGTTGGTGAAATGTTCGTGACGAAATTGTTGTTAGGTTCTTATATAAGAACCTAGTACATTTATTTGAACAAATTATAGCCTTTTTTGGGCTGGATGTCAAGAAGCGGCCCTGGGTTTCGGCAGAATAGGGGCATTGGCTTTTTGCGGGTTTTCGAGTATAATAGAGGGCAGACCGCCCGCCTACCGGAAAGGAGGCCGCCTTATGGAGGCCAAGAATCACAGAATGTTGGAGAAAGCCCTGCAGATGCTGGAATATATTGCCAGCCATCCCAACGGGGCCTCCCTGCCCGAACTCTGCTGCCACCTGGAGATGCCCAAGAGCAGCGCTTACTCCCTTTTGATGACCTTTTGGAACATGGGGTATCTGAAGCGGGGGGAGAACGGCCGATTCATCGTGGGGATGCGGCTTTTCGAGCTGGGCTCGAAATTTGTGGAGAACAGCGACTTTTTCCTCTATGCCCGGGATGTGCTCCAGGATCTGGCCAAAACGGTGGGGGAGACCGCCCACCTGGCGGCCTTGGACGGCGGGGACGTGGTGTACCTGGGCAAGTGCGAGGGGGCCCACCTGGTGCGCATGAGCTCCAGTGTGGGGAAGCGGCTGCCCGCCTATGCCACGGCCCTGGGGAAGGCCCTGCTCTCGGGGAAGAGCCAGGCGGAGGTGCGGGAGCTGTACCGGGAGAGCGGCCTGCGGCAGATTACCCCCCACACCATCACCGACATGGAGCAGCTTCTGGCCCAGCTGGAGGAGGTGCGCCGCACCGGTTTTGCTTTCGAGCGGGAGGAGTCCTCTCTGGGAGTGCAGTGCGCCGCGGTGCCGGTGTGCCAGGGCTCGGGGGCGGTGTACCTGGGGCTGAGCGTAGCCGTGCCGGTGGGGTGCTCCCAGGAGGGGCTGGAGCGGATGAAGCAGCCCCTGCAGGAGGCCAGGTCCCGGCTGGAACGGGTGCTTTGAGAAAAATCGCGAGATGGGAAGAGGGCGCGCCGGACGGCGCGCCCTCGCTGTATCTCCCTTAGCTCTCCCGGTCCAGCAGGAGGATCTCCGCGCCCAAGGGGGGCAGGGTGAGGGAGAGGCCCTCCTGCTCCAGCTGGGCGCCGGTGTACCGCCGGGGCAGCTCCTGCTCCCCCAGCCGGACCCGGTAGAGGCCCTCCGGGGCCAAGCCACGGGGGTGCAGGGTCTTTTCCGCGGTGTCCCCCTGGGCCCGGTAGGCCATGACCACCGCCTGGTCCCGGCTGGCGGACACCGCCTGGATGGCGTCCCAGCCCCAGCCGCCGCCAGGGATGTTGTGGCTGGGGCGGAGCAGGTGGATGACCTTCCCGTCCCGGATGAGGGGGCGGAGCTGTTTATACAGGGCCACGGCCCTGCGGGTCTCCTCCCTTTGGGCGTCGTCCCACTGGGTGACCTGGTGCATGAAGATCAGCGGGCCGCCGAAGAGGGAGCTGTACAGGGTGTAGCGGGTGGGGGCGTCCTGCATGTAGCGGACGCTGTACCGGGGGGAGAAGGGGTAGGAGGCCCCGTACACCCCCTGGCGGGTGGAGTAGGAGTCGATGTTGTCCACGGTGATGCTGGTGTGGTACAGCCGGGCCATGCGGTAGGTCATCATGCAGCCGCCGTCCTCGCAGTTTTCGATGACCAGGCGGGGGAAGCGCTCCCGCAGCCCTTGGATGACCAGGTCCAGGCCATAGTGGGAGTTGGCGTAGTTGCTGTCCCCGGGGGCGTGGGTGTGGCCGGCCCGCTGGCAGTGCTTGACCATGTCCTCCCCGTCCTGGACGATATAGTCGATGCCCTCCTCCTCCACCAGCCGGGAGAGGGCCTCGAGGAGCCATTCCCGGCAGGGCTGGTGGCCCAGGCACAAGGGGGCCGCGCCGAAGTAGTCCACCTGGGGGTGCACCAGCCAGTCGGGGTGCTCTTTGGCGGCGGGGGCATCCAGGCTGCACTGGGCCAGGGCCACGTGGACCCCGAACCGCATGCCGTAGGAGCGGGCCCGCTCCGCCAGGGGCTTTAAGCCCCGGGGGAATTTCACCGGGTCGGGCCGCCAGTCGCCGATGGCCCGGGCCCAGCCCAGGTCCAGCACTGCCAGCTCCAGGCCCAGCTCCGCGCAGCGGTCGATGGCCTCCAGCTGCTGGGCCTCGCAGATGTCCTGGCCGTAGGCCCAGGAGTTATACTGCACCCAGGGGTAACGGCCGTCGGGCCGGGGCGGGTGGACGAAGGCCTCGGCGAAGCGCTGGGTGGCATAGCCCGCCTCGTCCCAGTCCCCGGTAAACTGGCCGAAGAACACAGCGGGCACCTGGAACACGGCGCCGGGCTCCAGCCGGTGGGACAGGTCCTCCACCTCTCCCGCCAGGCGGGCGGCGCCGCCTGCCGCCCCGGCGGTGACCCGGCTTTTGCCGTTGAACTCCACCCCGCAGACCAGGCCGGGGCCGGGCTGGGGGGAGTCGTCGAACCAGCCGGGCTGGTCGGCCAGCAGGGCGAACCAGGCGCAGCTGGTGGGCTGCCAGTAGATGGAGGGGAAAGAGCCCATCCGCAGCTGGTGGGGGGCACGGCCCTCCACCAGGCGGGCCTCCACCGGGCGGAAATGGTCGCGGCTGTATTTGGCGCTGAACTGCTCCACGGTGAACAAGGCCAAGGGCGGCGGGGCCGCGGGCCGCAGGGTGAACAGGCGGCAGCCGTCTAGGAGGAGGGGCTGGGAGCCGGTGTTCTCCACCTGGCCCCAGGTGCGCAGGAAGGGCCGCTGGGGGTACAGGGCCAGGTGCTGCAGGACCCGGAGGCTGCCGGTCCCGTCCTCCAGCTCCAGGGTGAGAGTGAGGGTCCCGTCAGGGGACGTCTCCTGCCGGGAACCCACCAGCCGGGCCCAGGACACTGTTTGGCCGGAGAGGGCGATATGGCACAGCTGTTCCAGCTGGAAGCCCATGCCCCCGGGGCCTTGGGCGGCAAGGGAGAGGACGCCGTTTTCCAGGGTGAGGGAGGCCGTAAGGCCGTCCAGGGCGATCTGCCCCTGCCAGGCGCTGCGGGGTTCGGTATGCTGCATGTTCGGTCCCCCTTTCGCGGGTCGCTTTTCTGGGCCCATTGTAATGCCGGCCCTCTCCGGCTGTCAACTGGATTTTTGCGAGGGGCGGGACTGGGGGCTGTTCCTTTTTTTCGAATTGACAAGGCCGCCGGGGCTGCCGTAAGATGATGCTGTATATCCTTATTTGGAAAGGAGGGGCCGCCATGGGGAAAAACGCCAGGCTGCGGCAGGGGCTGCGCAGGCTCTTCCCGGCGGGGATCACCCGGCGGACATTCCGGTCTGTCATCGGGTTCGGCATGGTGTTCCTCATCGCCATCACCGTTGTGCTCACCCTCATCAGCAGCCAGTACCTGTCCCAGAACCTCCAGGAACAGCTGGAGAGCCAGGCCCAGCAGGTCATCAACACCTTTGACCAGGAGATGGGGACCCTGAGCTCCACGGTGCTCTCGGCCTCCAGCCAGAGCAGCATTTCCGCCTGGATGGGGGGCAAC
>ENA-UONY01001362-UONY01001362.1-human-gut-metagenome-genome-assembly--contig:-CS9-NODE-1362-length-21167-cov-8.069060_pt1 | contig 21167 bp, 19 predicted proteins | sample MGYA00242465_ERZ724012 | MGnify/ENA metagenome assembly ERZ724012 | reverse complement strand
CGCTTTTTTCGTTTAGTCAGCGCCGAATTATGCGTTGCTGACGGATATCCTTAAAATTCATGCTGTGGAGGTTATTTATGACCGGAGAGACCGTATTGATCCTGGATTTCGGCGGGCAGTACAAGGAGCTGATCGCGCGCCGCGTGCGCGAGCACGGCGTTTATTCCGAGATCCGTTCGTGCAAAATGCCCGTGGAGGAGATCCGCGCGATGGCGCCGAAGGGCATCATCTTCACCGGCGGACCGGACAGCGTATACCGCGACGATTCCCCTACCTGCGATAAAGCCGTGCTGGAGCTCGGCATCCCGGTGCTCGGCATCTGCTACGGCATGCAGCTCATTTGCCATCTCTGCGGCGGAACGGTCGCGGCGGGCGACAAGCGCGAGTACGGCGTATTTCCCATCACGCTTGACACGTCTCTCCCGCTCTTTTCCGGCTGCACCGTGCCGACGGATGTGCTCATGAGCCACACCGATCTCGTCACGGCGCTGCCCGAGGGCTTCCGCGCCGCCGGTCACACCGATCTCACGCCCGTAGCGGCGTATGTGAACGAAGAGCGCCGGCTCTACGGCGTGCAGTTCCACCCGGAAGTGACCAACACCGTGCAGGGCAATCTCATTTTGAAAAACTTCCTCTTCGACATCTGCGGCTGCGCCGGGGATTACTCGATGGAGAGCTTCCTCGAAACGAAGATCCGCGAGATCCGCGAGCAGGTCGGCAGCGAGAAGGTGCTGCTCGGTCTCTCCGGCGGCGTGGATTCCTCGGTATGCGCGGCGCTGCTCGCGCGCGCGGTGCCCGGCCAGCTTACGTGCATTTACGTTGATCATGGTCTCATGCGCCAGGGCGAGACGGAGGAGATCCGCTCCGTATTCGAGGATAAGGCGCTCGACTTCCGCTGCGTAGATGCCGCCGACCGCTTTCTCGAAAAGCTGGAAGGCGTGACCGATCCCGAGCAGAAGCGCAAAATCATTGGGCGCGAGTTTGCTCTCGTCTTTGAGGACGAGGCGAAAAAGCTCGGCAAGATCGGCTTTCTCGCGCAGGGAACGATCTACCCGGACGTTGTCGAGTCCGGCACGGGCTCCGCGGTCATCAAAAGCCATCACAACGTCGGCGGTCTTCCGAAGGAGCTCGGCTTCTCCGGCGTCGTGGAGCCGCTGCGCTATCTCTTCAAGGATGAGGTGCGGAAACTCGGTCTCCTGCTCGGTCTGCCCGAGAGTCTCGTAAACCGCCAGCCGTTCCCCGGCCCCGGTCTCAGCGTGCGCGTGCTCGGCGAGATCACGCGCGAAAAGCTCGCCATTCTCCGCCCGGCGGATGCCATCGTCCGCGAGGAGATCGGCAAGTGCGGCTGCCGCGCCGACCAGTATTTCGCAGTGCTCACCGGCGTGAAGAGCGTCGGCGTCATGGGCGACGGACGCACGTATGACTACACCGTCGCGGTGCGCTGCGTGGAGACGAGCGACTTTATGACCTGCGTGTTCGCGCCCCTGCCGTGGGATGTGCTGCGGCGCATTTCCTCGCGCATTACGAACGAAGTGCGCGGCATCAACCGCGTTGTCTACGACATCACCTCCAAGCCGCCCGCGACCATCGAATGGGAGTGAGCTTTTCGCTATGAACGCATGGAAGCGGCTGGACGAGCGCCTTTCCGCAGGAAAGGGGTGCACGCTCTGGCAGTTTGTGAAATTCAATCTCGTGAGCCTCACGGTGACGGTCTTGCAGCTTCTGCTCGCCAATCTCCTGCCGCTCGCATTTGATGGCGTCGTCTCGCCGCTCCCGCCGCTGCTGCGCGGCATATTCCGCGCCGAAACACTCTTCCCGGACGGGTCGAAGTATGTGGTGAACGGCGTTGTCACATGGGGCTATGTGCTGCCGTTTCTGCTGGCAAACGGGCTCTCGAACATTTACGGCTACTTTATCAACATGAAAACAACGTTCCGCGGCAAGGGTACCCGCGCGGGGTTTGCGGTATATCTTGCGATCCTCTTCGCGCTCATTCTCTTTGCCACATGGATGCAGGGCGCAATCGTCGCCGCGATGGCGGAAAGCCGCATCGCGTCCCTTTCGCGAACGCTCGCCTCGTTCGGCGCGGGCGTCGTGCAGACGGCGGTGCTCTTCCCGCTTGAGAAGCTTGTGCTGTTCCGGCCAACGCCGGACGGCGGAAAGGAAACAACATGAACGAAAAGCTCTTTGCCTATATTGCCGCGTGTCCCACGGCGTTCCATACCTGCGCCCACAGCGCGGACATGCTGCGCGAGTCCGGATATACCGAGCTTTGTGAGGCACAGCGCTGGGAGATCGTTCCCGGCGGCAAATACTTTGTCACGCGAAACGGCTCTTCGCTGATCGCGTTTCGCGTCCCCGCCGGAGAGATTGCGGGCTTTATGATGACCGCCGCGCACGGCGACAGTCCCGCATTCAAGATCAAGGAAAATGCGGAGCTTTCGGACGGGATCTATCTTCGTCTCTCCGTGGAAAAATACGGCGGGATGCTCTGTGCTCCCTGGCTCGACCGGCCGCTTTCCGTGGCGGGCCGCATCGTTGTAGCCGAGGGCGACACGCTCTCGGTAAAGCTTGTGGATCTCCGCGAGCCCTGCGCGATCATCCCGAACGTCGCCATTCACATGAACCGGAACGCCAACGACGGCATGAAGTACAATGCCGCCGTCGATATGCTGCCCGTATGGATGAGCAGCGAGAAGGGCAGCTTCCACGCCGCCGTCGCAAAGGCCGCCGGGGTTTCGGAGGACGCCATCGTCACGGGCGATCTTTTCCTTTACGATCCGCAGAAAGGCGTCACGCTCGGCGAATACATTTCGGCGCCCCGGCTGGACGACCTTCAATGCGCTTTCTCCTCGCTGACGGCGTTTCTCGCCGCCGGGGAGAGCCGTGCCATCCCCGTCTGCTGCATCTTTGACAACGAAGAGGTCGGCAGCGAAACGAAGCAGGGTGCGGCATCCACCTTCCTTTATGATACGCTCACGCGGCTGTGCGCCGCGCTCGGCATGGACGGCAGCGAATACCGCCGTCTCGTGGCGGGCAGTTTCCTCGTCTCCTGCGACAACGCGCACGCCGTCCACCCCAACCACGGCGAATTTGCCGACCGCAACCACACCGCGCGCATGAACGGCGGCGTTGTCATCAAATATAACGCCAACCAGCGCTACACCTCCGACGCCGTTTCCGCCGGCATCTTCCGCCGCATCTGCGAGAGCGCCGGCGTGCCGGTGCAGCATTACGCCAACCGCGCCGACATGCCGGGCGGCTCCACGCTCGGCAACATCTCCAACACGCAGGTATCGCTCAACGCCGTGGACATCGGTCTCGCGCAGCTGGCGATGCACTCGCCCTTCGAGACCGCTGGCGCGGCGGACACCGCCTCGCTCGTCAAAGCTCTCACCGCATTTTTTGAACACGCCCTCGTTGCCGAACGCGACGGGGTCTACCGCTTTCTCTGAGGCATAACTGCCTCCCGGGGAAGGGAGGATCACCTCCCCTCCCCAAATTTTTTTGTGTATATTCATCCTTTGGGAGTGTGAAAGATATGACAAAGTACATTTTCGTCACCGGCGGCGTCGTTTCCGGCCTTGGCAAGGGCATCACCGCCGCCTCGCTCGGCCGTCTTTTGAAGGCGCGCGGGTTCAAGGTCGCAGCGCAGAAGCTCGACCCCTACATCAACGTTGACCCCGGCACGATGAGCCCGTACCAGCACGGCGAGGTCTACGTCACCGAGGACGGCGCGGAGACCGACCTCGATCTCGGCCACTACGAGCGCTTTATCGACGAGGACCTCAACAAGTTCTCCAACCTCACCACGGGCAAGGTGTATTCCCATGTGCTCGAAAAGGAGCGCCGCGGCGAATATCTCGGCAGCACCGTGCAGGTCATCCCGCACGTCACCAACGAGATCAAGGAGTTCATCTATCAGGTCGGCAAAAAGACCGGCGCGGATATCGTCATCACCGAGATCGGCGGCACGACCGGCGACATTGAGAGCCAGCCATTCCTTGAGGCCATCCGTCAGGTCGGGCTTGAGGTTGGGCGCGAGAACACGCTCTACATTCATGTGACGCTCGTGCCGTATCTCAAGGCCTCGGGCGAGCACAAATCCAAACCGACGCAGCACTCCGTCAAGGAGCTGCAGGGCATGGGCATCTCGCCGGATATCATCGTGCTGCGCTGCGACGAGCCGATCGAGGACGAGAACATCTTCCACAAGATCGCGAACTTCTGCAACGTGGAGCCGGACTGCGTCATTGAGAACATGACGATCCCCGTGCTGTACGAAGCCCCCCTCATGCTCGAAAAAGCGCATATGGGCGACACCGTATGCCGCCGTCTCGGTCTCGGCCAGCCGAAGGCCGATCTCGCCGAGTGGGAGGAAATGGTAAGCCGCATCCACGGCCGCACAAAGCGCGTGCCCATTGCGCTCGTCGGCAAGTATACGCAGCTGCACGACGCCTATCTCTCCGTGATCGAGGCGCTGCGCCACGCGGGCTATGTCGTAGGGACGCACGTCCCCATCCGCTGGGTAGACTCTGAAACGCTCACCGAGGAGAACATTGAGGAAATGCTCGGCGGCGTGTGCGGCATTCTCGTGCCGGGCGGCTTCGGCGACCGCGGCATTGAGGGCATGATCCTCGCGGCCAGGTATGCCCGCGAAAAGAAGATCCCGTATCTGGGGCTCTGCCTCGGCATGCAGATTGCCGTCATCGAAAACGCGCGCAACGCCGCGCATCTCGCCGGCGCGAACTCCCGCGAGTTTGACGAGCACTCCCCCTACCGTGTTATCGACTTCATGCCCGGCCAGAGCGACGAGATTGCCAAGGGCGGCACGCTCCGTCTCGGCGCGTATCCGTGCGACGTGATGCCCGGATCGCTTCTCGAAAAATGCTACGGCGCGCAGCACATCTCCGAGCGCCACCGCCACCGCTACGAATTCAACAACGAATACCGCGAAGCCCTCACCGCTGCGGGGCTTGTCCTCTCCGGCCTCTCGCCGGACGGGCGGCTCGTGGAGGTCGTGGAGCGGCACGATCATCCGTTCTACATCGGCGTGCAGTACCACCCCGAATTCAAGTCCCGTCCCAACCGGCCGCACCCGCTCTTCCGCGGCTTTGTCGCCGCAGCGCTCGAGCTTTTCGAGTCGCGCGAGTGATTGCCGTCCGCGCAGGAAAATCTGTTGACGCTCACCGGCGGATAGTGGTATTATAAGGTGTCAGTTTATTGCGCAAAAGCGCAGGACTTTTATCTAATTGGATAATCAGAAAGGACTCTTTTATGGGAAAATACTTCGGTACCGACGGTTTCCGCGGCAAAGCCGGCGAGGTCTTGACCGCTGAGCACGCTTTCAAGACCGGCCGTTTTCTCGGCTGGTACTACGCGAACCGCCATGCAAGCGGCACAGCCCGCATCGTGATCGGCAAGGATACGCGCCGCTCGTCCTACATGTATGAGAGCGCGCTCGCCGCGGGCATCACGTCCTCCGGCGCGGACGCCTATCTTCTGCACGTTACGACGACGCCCTGCGTCAGCTTCATCACGCGCACCGAAAACTTTGACTGCGGCGTGATGATCTCCGCGAGCCACAACCCCTACTGGGACAACGGCATCAAGCTCATGAACGGCACCGGCGAGAAGATGGACGATGCGCTGCAGGACGAGCTCGAAGCCTACATTGACGGCGATCCCAACAGCATTCCCTGGGCGGTGGAGGATAAGATCGGCCGCACGATCGACTTCTACTCCGGCCGCAACCGCTACATCGGCTATCTTACGAGTCTCGCCACGCGCTCGTTCGGCGACCGCAAAGTCGCGCTCGACTGCTCGAACGGCAGCGCGTGGATGATTGGCCGCGCGGTGTTCGACGCGCTCGGCGCGAAGACGTATGTCATCAACGACAAGCCCGACGGCGTGAACGTGAACCTTCGCTGCGGCTCTACCCACATCGAGGGATTGCAGCAGTACGTCCGCGAGAACAAGCTCGACGTTGGTTTCGCCTTCGACGGCGACGCCGACCGCTGTCTCGCCGTGGACGAGCTCGGCAATGTGGTAAACGGCGATCAGATCATGTACATCTGCGCCAAGCACATGAAATCCAACGGCCAGCTGCCGAGCAACACCGTCGTCACAACGATCATGAGCAACTTTGGCCTCTACAAGGCGTTTGACCGCATCGGCATTGCCTACGAAAAGACCGCCGTGGGCGACCGGTATGTCTATGAAAACATGAAGGCCAACGACCACATGCTCGGCGGCGAGCAGTCCGGCCACATCATCTTCCGTAAGTTTTCCCACACCGGCGACGGTCTCATTACCGCGATCATGCTCATGGGCGTGCTCATCGACACGCAGCTCCCGCTCTCGGTGCTGGCCGCGGAAGTGAAGATGTACCCGCAGGTGCTCAAGAACGTGAAGGTGGACGATAAGGACGGCACGCTCGCAGACGAGACCGTGAAGGCCGCCGTGGAGGAGTGCACCGCCGCGCTCGGCGACGGCGGGCGCGTGCTGCTGCGCAAGAGCGGCACCGAGCCGGTGCTTCGCGTCATGGCCGAGGCCGGAACCGTTGATCTCTGCGAGCAGATGGTGGACAGCATCATCGCCGCGATGGACAAGTCCGGCCATCTCATCGAGGTGAAAAAGTAATGAAGCTCACGATCTCGGATCTCTACGATCTTGACCATACGCTTGCCGGAGACTATCTGCGGCAGTTCACGTATCCCTGGGAAGCGCTTGCCGGTATCGGCGATATGATCTCCGCCCTCGGCGCGGCGCTCAGTGCGGATGAATACGACCATCCCGAGGAGGGCGTATGGGTCGCGCGCGACGCGAAGGTCTACCCCACCGCGTATCTCGGCGCGCCGTGCATCATCGGCCACAAGACCGAGGTGCGCCCCGGCGCTTTCATCCGCGGCAACGCGCTCGTCGGCGACAACTGCGTCGTCGGCAACTCTACGGAGCTTAAAAACGTCATTCTTTTCGACAATGTGCAGGTGCCGCATTATAACTATGTCGGCGACTCCATTCTCGGCTACAAATCCCACATGGGCGCGGGCTCCATCACGAGCAACGTCAAGAGCGACAAGCTCCCCGTCGTCATTCACAACGAGGGCGAGGAGATCGCCACCGGCCGGAAAAAGGTCGGCGCAATGCTCGGCGATCACGTGGAGGTCGGGTGCAACAGCGTTCTCAACCCCGGCACCGTGATCGGGCGCGACGCGAACGTTTACCCCACGTCCTGCGTGCGCGGCGTTGTGCCGGAGCGCTGCATTTACAAAGCCAAAGGCAATATTGCCGTGAAAAAATGATAAAGGAGAAGATGTCTTGAAAGTAATCGTCGCCGAAAATCACGAGGAAGTCAGCCGTCTTGCCGCTGACATTCTGGAGGAAACGGTCCGCGCGAATCCCTGCTGCACGCTTGGCCTCGCCACCGGCTCGAGCCCGACCGGCATGTACCGGGAGCTTTCGCGGCGCTGCCGCGAAGAGGGACTGGACTTTTCCCGTGTCCACAGCGTGAATCTCGACGAATATGTCGGTCTCTCCCCCACCCATGTGCAGAGCTACCGCTATTTTATGGACAGCCATCTTTTTGACCACATCAACATCGACAAAGCCAACACCTACGTTGCCAAAGGCACCGGCGATGTGGAGGAGAATCTTCGCGAGTTCAACGCCGTGCTCGACGCTGCCGACATTGACGTGCAGGTGCTCGGCGTCGGCCCGGACGGCCATCTCGGCTTCAATGAGCCGGGCGATACGCTCTGCGACGGCGCGCACAAGGAAGTGCTCGACGAGAGCACCATCGACGCCAACCAGCGCTTCTTTGCCTCGCGCGACGATGTGCCGCGCTGCGCGCTCACCATGGGCATCGGCAACATCCTGCGCGCAAAAAAGCTCCTTATGATCGTCTCCGGTCACAAGGAGGAGGCCATGCGCCGTCTTCTGCTCTCCGAGCGCATCGATACGCACTGCCCGGCAACGTTCCTTCGCCTGCACCGCGACGCCGTGGTGCTGCTCGAACGCTCTCTCGCCGACGCGATCGGCTATAAACCCTGAGCTTCAACTTAAAAAAGCTCCCCTGCGGGTCCTGCCCGCGGGGGACGCCCTGTTTTTTCTTTAACATTGGAGGATAATCTTTTATGTGTGGAATCGTAGGATTTACCGGCTCCCAGGCTGCGGCGCCGCTGCTGCTGGACGGGTTGCGCAAGCTTGAATACCGCGGGTATGACAGTGCCGGCATCGCCGTGCAGAAAGACGGCGCGCTGCATATGATCAAGGCGTCCGGCCATATCGACGCTCTCGCGGAGAAAACGCAGAACGGCGCGCTGCTGCCCGGCGTTTCCGGCATCGGCCACACCCGCTGGGCGACGCACGGCGCGCCCACCGACACAAACGCGCACCCGCATATGTCTGCCGACGGCAAATTTGCCATCGTCCACAACGGCATCATTGAAAACTTTGCCGCGCTGCGCGACGAGCTCAAAAGCAAGGGCTTTGTATTCCAGAGCGAGACGGACACCGAAGTCATCGTCCATCTGCTCGATATGTACTATACCGGCGATCTCAAGGCCGCCGTGCTGCATACCGCCGCGCGGCTCGAGGGCTCCTATGCTCTCGGCGTTCTCTGCGCCGACCAGCCGGGGACGATCTGCGCTGTGAAAATGGCGTCGCCGCTCATTCTCGGCGTGGGCGTGGGCGAAAACTTCTTTGCCTCCGACGTGACCGCGCTCGTGAGCCACACCAAAAACGTGATCTATCTGGAAGACGGCGAGTTTGCTGAGATCACGCCCGACTCCATTTCCATTTATGACAGCACCGGCGCGGCGGTGCACCACAGCGTTTCCCGCATCGTCTGGGACATCGAGGCCGCCGAAAAGGGCGGCTACGAGCACTTCATGCTCAAGGAGATCATGGAGCAGCCCCGCGCGCTCAAAGCGACCATCGCTCCGCGCATCAAGAACGGGAAGATCGTCCTCGACGATTTTGACGAAGCGTTCCGCGCCGACTTCCGGTACATCAACCGCATCGTCATCACCGCGTGCGGCAGCGCGTACCATGCCGGGTGCGTCGGGCGGTACATGATCGAATCGCTCTGCCGCGTGCCGGTGGAAGTCGATGTGGCAAGCGAGCTGCGCTACCGCCATCCGATCGTGGACGAGCACACGCTGCTCATTGCCGTATCGCAGTCCGGCGAGACCGCCGACACCATCGCCGCCATACGCGAATGCAAGGCGCACGGCGCGCGCGTGCTCACGATCGTCAACGTCGTCGGCAGCACCGTGGCAAAGCTCGGCGATTATGTCATGTACACCTGGGCCGGGCCCGAGATCGCCGTTGCCACCACGAAGGGCTACACCACGCAGATCGCCGTGCTCGACCTGCTCGCCGTATGGATGGCCAACGAGCGCCGGGCGATCGACGCATCCCGCTATGCCGAGCTCGTCGCCGGTATTACGGAGCTGCCCGAGCGCACGCAGCGCAGCATTGACCTGAACCCCCAGGTCTCCTATCTTGCCGAGCGCTACAGCGGCAACAGTTCGCTCTTCTTCATCGGGCGCAACATCGACTATGCCGTCGCGCTCGAAGCCTCGCTCAAGCTCAAGGAGATCTCCTACATTCACTCCGAGGCCTACGCCGCCGGAGAGCTCAAGCACGGCACCATTGCGCTCATCGATCCCGGCCGTCTCGTTGTTTCGCTCGCGTGCTACGAGGAGCTGTTTGACAAAACGATGTCCAACATCAAAGAGGTCAAGGCGCGCGGGGCAAAGGTCCTCGCCGTGGTAAACGAGGGCAACCGCCGCGTGTTCGCCGAAGCGGACGACGTGCTCTTCGTCCCCGTAACCGATCCGCTGCTCTCCGCCATTCCGGAGATCCTGCCCCTTCAGCTTTTCGCCTATCATGTCGCCCGGTGCAACGGCTGCGACATTGATAAGCCCCGCAATCTTGCCAAATCCGTCACCGTGGAGTGATACGTATGAAAGACGTTTACGAAAATCCCCTGTGCTCGCGCTATGCCTCCGAGCAGATGCAGCACCTTTTCTCCCCGCAATGGAAGTTTTCGACGTTCCGCCGTCTCTGGCTCGCGCTCGCTGAGAGCGAGCAGGAGCTGGGGCTGCCCATCACAGACGAACAGCTCGAAGAAATGCGCGCGCATCTCGACGACATTGATTTTGACCGTGCCGCCGAGTATGAGCACCGGCTGCGCCACGACGTGATGGCGCACATCCGCACGTTTGGCGACGCCTGCCCGAAGGCCGCGGGCATCATCCATCTCGGCGCAACGAGCTGCTATGTGGACGACAACACCGACCTTCTGCAGATGCGCGCCGCGCTCAAACTTCTCCGTGGCGAGCTTCTTTCGGTCATCGACGCGCTTTCCGAGTTTGCCTCGTGCGAGGCCGACACGCCGACGCTCGCCTGGACGCATTTTCAGGCCGCGCAGCCCACGACCGTCGGCAAGCGCGCCACGCTCTGGCTTCAGGATTTTCTGCTTGACCTGGAGCAGCTCGAAACCGAGCTCTCCCATCTGCCCATCTCCGGCTGCAAGGGCGCGACCGGCACCGCAGCAAGCTTTCTTGCGCTCTTCCACGGCGACGGGGAAAAGGTTCTCGCGCTCGAGAAGAAGATCGCGGAAAAGATGGGCGTTCCCAACTGCATCCCCGTCGCCGGGCAGACGTACACGCGAAAGCTCGATTCCTTCGTGATGAACGTTCTCTCCGGCATCGCGCAGAGCGCCGCCAAAATGGCGACGGATATGCGTCTGCTCGCGCATCTGCGCGAGCTGGACGAGCCGTTTGAAACCGAGCAGGTCGGCTCTTCCGCCATGGCCTACAAGCGCAACCCCATGCGCTGCGAGCGCGTGTGCTCGCTCAGCCGGTATGTGGTGAATCTCGCTTCGAACACCGCGGATACCGCCATGACCCAATGGCTGGAGCGCACGCTCGACGATTCTGCGAACCGCCGTCTCACGCTGCCGGAAGCGTTTCTCGCGTGCGACGCCATCTTGACGCTCTGCGCCAACGTGGTGCGCGGCTGCAAGGTCTATCCGCGCGTGATGGAAAAGCACCTGCGCGAGGAGCTTCCTTTCCTCGCCACCGAGAACATTCTCATGCGCGCCGTGTCGCTCGGCGAGGACCGCCAGAAGCTGCACGAGGTCATCCGGCAGTATTCCGTGCGCGCCGCCGAGAGCATCAAGCTCCGCGGCGAGGACGGGCATCTTCTCGATATGCTGCTTGCGGACGAGCGGTTCCACTTAACGCCGGAGGCTCTGGAGGAGCTTCTGGATGTCCGCCAGTTTGTCGGGCTCGCGCCGGAGCAGACGCGCGCCTTTCTCGAAACTCATGTTTATCCCGTGCTGGAAGAGCGCCGCGGCGATATCGCCGGGAGCGTTCCGGTGCGTGTCTAAAAAGCAAGGAGGATATAAAAATGCTTACTGCTGTTGTCGGAATCAACTGGGGCGACGAAGGAAAGGGCCGCATGGTCGACCTGTTCTCCGCCGAACATGAGATCGTTGTCCGCTATCAGGGCGGCAACAACGCCGGTCACACCGTCGTGAACGAGCGCGGCAAATTCATTCTCAATCTGCTGCCGTCCGGCATTCTGCGCCCCGGCACGGTGAATGTTCTCGGCCCCGGCATGGTGCTCGATCTCGAACATCTCACGAAGGAAGTCGCGCACATCTGCGAGCAGGGCGTGGAGATTACGCCCGAGCATCTGAAGATCAGCGACCGCGCCACGATCTGCATGCCGTACCACAAGATGATGGACATTCTCGAAGAGGACCGTCTCGCGGACAAGAAGTTCGGCTCCACGCGCCGCGGCATCGGCCCGGTGTATGCCGACAAGTATATGAAGAAAACGCTGCGCACCGGCGATCTGCTCTTCCCGGACAAGCTGCGCGAAAAGCTCGCCGATCTCGTTGAGTGGAAGAACATCACCGTGCAGGGCTATGGCCACGAGCCGGTAAGCGTTGACGAAATGTACGAGTGGCTGGAAAAGTACGCCTTCCCCTGGCGCGAGTATCTCTGCAACACGACCGAATACCTCTCCGGGCAGGCGGACGCGGGCAAGAGCATTCTCTTCGAAGCTCAGCTCGGCGCGCTGCGCGACATTGACTTCGGCATCTACCCCTACACCTCGTCCTCTTCCACGATTGCGGCTTACGCCCCCATCGGCGCGGGCATCCCGGCCAAACGGCTGGACAGCGTTGTCGGCATCATGAAGGCGTATTCGAGCTGCGTCGGCGAAGGCCCGTTTGTCTGCGAGCTCTTCGGCGAAGAGGGCGACCGTCTGCGCGAGGCCGGTGCCGAGTACGGCGCGGCCACAGGCCGTCCCCGCCGCGTGGGCGGGTTTGACGTTGTCGCCTCCCGCTATGGCGTGCAGATGCAGGGCGCGACCGAGCTTGCTCTCACGAAGCTCGACGTGCTCTCCGGCTGGGAGAAGATCCCCGTCTGCACCGGCTACGAGGTAGACGGCAAGGTCATTCACACCTTCCCCGTGGAGACCGTGCTCGAACGCTGCAAGCCCGTGTACGAATACGTCGAGGGCTTCTCCGGCGACATTTCCGGCTGCCGCAAGTTTGAGGATCTGCCCGAAGCCGCGAGAAACTACGTCCGCTATCTTGAAAGTGCCGTCGGCTGCCGCATCGGCTGGGTGTCCGTGGGCGCTGGCCGCGAGGAATATATCCGTCTATGAAAAAACTGCGCGTATTTTTCGCGTGCGTCACGAGCCGCCTTGCGCGGCTCGCGCTGCGGCTCCTTGGCCGCGGCGGCACAGCGCTGCCCGGAAAGGCAGCGCTGCGCGTATATCCGGGGCTGATGCGTGAGCTTGGCCGCGGTGTGGAAACGGTGATCATCACCGGTACGAACGGCAAAACGACGACCGCCGGTATGCTTCGCCACATGCTCGACAAGGCCGGAACGCCGTACTTCTCCAACCGCTCCGGCGCAAATCTCACGAGCGGCATCACCGCAGAATTCATTGAAAACGCGAATCTTCTCGGCAAGCCGAAGAAGACGCTCGCCGTCATCGAATGCGACGAGGGAAACTTCCCCGCCGTCGCCGCGACGCTCCAGCCGCGCGCGGTGATCGTGACGAATCTCTTCCGCGACCAGCTTGACCGCTACGGCGAAGTGACGCACACGCGCGATCTCATTGCCGAGGGCATAAAAAAAGCCCCCGGCGCTGTGCTCTGCCTGAATGCCGACTGCTCGCTCACCGCATCGCTCGGCTGGGACGTGCCGAACGAGACCGTGTATTTCGGTCTTGAAAACATTTCGGGCGGCGCCGTGCCAAACGTTTCGGATGCGCCGCATTGTCTGCGCTGCGGTGCGCGCTACGCCTACCGGCGGCACACGTTCGCCCACCTCGGCGACTGGTACTGTCCGGAATGCGGAGCGCAGCGCCCCACGCCGGACATGGCCGTGGAGAGCGTGGAGACTATCCCCGGCGGCGGCAGCGCCGTTACGATGCGCACGCCCAAGGGGACGATCTCCTTCAATCTTGCGCTCCCGGCGCTTTATAATGTCTGCAACGCCGCCGCGGCGCTCACCGCCGCGCGCGCCATGGGCTGGGATATGGATACCTGCCGCGCTTCGCTCGCCGATTTCGGCGCGGTGTTCGGGCGGATGGAGCAGCTCACCGTCGGGGGAACGAGCGTCCGCATTGTGCTCGTGAAAAACCCCGCAGGGTGTGACCGTGCGCTCGAGTTTCTCGCCGCGCAGAGCGAGGACATTCTCCCCATCTTTTGTCTGAACGACAACGCCGCCGACGGCACGGATGTCTCCTGGATCTGGGACGCCGATTACGAGAGTCTTTTTACTGCGCGCCATTATGCGTCCATCGGCGTTTACGGCGTGCGCGCGCAGGACATGCGTCTCCGGCTCAAATACGCCGGGGCAGACGATCGCACCATCACCGTGTACGACACGGCGGACGATCTTGCCGCGGCGGTGCAATGCGCCGGAAAGCCGGTTGTCGTGCTGCCGAACTACACATCCATGCTCACGGTGCGCGACAAGCTGTCTGCGCTTGCCGGCGGAGGGAGGTTCTGGGAATAATGGAACTGAACATCTGCCATCTGTACCCGGATGTGCTCAATCTCTATGGCGACCGGGGCAACATCGCATGCATGAAAAAGCGCCTCGAATGGCGCGGCATCGGCTGCACCGTGACGGAGCTGCCGCTCGGCACTGCCGACAATCTAACGGGGTACGATCTTTTCTTCATCGGCGGCGGGCAGGATTTTGAACAGACCGTGCTTCTCGCCGATCTCCGCGTCGGACGCGCGGAGAACATCCGCGCCGCGGCGGAGGACGGGAAAACGCTCCTTTGCATCTGCGGCGGCTATCAGCTTTTGGGCAACGGCTACCGCACGGCGGCCGGACAATGGTGCGATTATACGGGCATTCTGGACTTTACCACCGAGGGCTCCTACGACCGGCTCATCGGCAATTACGCCTACCGGCTCGGCGAAGAATCCGGCGGCGGGATCGTTATTGGGTTTGAAAACCACGGCGGGCGTACACGCCTCGGCGCTTCGCTCACACCGCTCGGCACGGTGCTGCGCGGCCACGGCAACAACGGTGAGGACGGCACGGAGGGCGTGCGGTACAAAAACGTGTTCGGCACCTATAGCCACGGCCCGCTCCTGCCGAAGAATCCGGCGCTCTGCGACGAGATTCTGCGCGGCGCACTCTGCCGCAAATATGGCTCTGCGGAGCTCGCCCCGCTCGACGACACTGCCGAGGAGGCCGCCCGGCAGGTCATGCTTTCGAGACTTCATATTCTCTAAAGGGAGGGAATTTCATCATGCGAAACTATGAAAAGGAACTGGAAAACCGCGTTGCCTTTATCCGGCAGATGCTGACGGGAAGCGGCTGTGAGGGCATCGTTTACGGCAACAGCGGCGGTAAGGACAGCGCGCTTGTCGGCATTCTCTGCAAGAAGGCATGCGACAATACCGTGGGCATCCTCCTGCCCTGCGCCACGACGCAGAACTACGGCAGCGACACAGACGACGCGATCCGCGTCGCGGCGCAGTACGGCATTGCGTACCGCACCGTGGATCTCACCGAGACGCGCGGCGCGATCGTCGCCGCGCTCGAAAAATCGGGCGTCGAGCTCAACAACGCCGCCGTATCGAACATCGCCCCGCGTCTTCGCATGACGGCGCTTTACGCCGTTGCCGCCGCCGAGCACCGCCTCGTCGCCGGTACCGGCAACCGTAGCGAAGCGTACATGGGTTACTGCACCAAGTGGGGCGACGCCGCCGCGGACTTCAATCCCATCGCCGATCTGAGCGTGACCGAGATCTTTGAATTTCTCGACTATCTCGACGCGCCGGAGACCATCCGGCACAAAGCTCCCTCCGCCGGCCTTTTCGAGGGTCAGACGGACGAGAAGGAGATGGGCGTTTCCTATGCCGCCATCGACCGCTACATGGACGGCGGCGAGGTGACCGACGCCGAGCGCGCGATCATCGAGCGCTTCCACCGCAACAGCGAGCACAAGCGCGTCGGCCGGCGGGACTATAGCGCCAACTAAAATTGCCGCATACATACAAAGGGCGCTGACCGGATGATCCGGCCAGCGCCCGTCGGCTCCGAAAACCATCACACCATCACAAGGGGGCGATTTTGTTTAGTGGAAAATCTTCTTCGTGCTTTTCGGCGTTTTACATCCTTTCAGATCATCATACTCGGCTTTGCCGGAGTGATCGTTGCAGGTGCGCTGTTGCTGATGCTTCCGGCGGCATCTGCCGCAGGGGCAGCCACGCCGTTCACCGACGCGCTTTTTACTTCAACGTCGGCGGTCTGCGTGACCGGTCTTGTCGTCCGTGACAGCGGCAGCTACTGGTCTCCGTTCGGGCAGAGTCTGATCCTTCTGCTGATCCAGATCGGAGGTCTCGGCGTCATCACAATGTCGGCAACCTTTCTGATGCTTGCCGGGCGGAACATTTCCCTCAAGGAACGAAGTGCCATGCAGGATGCGCTTTCCGCTCCGTCGGTCGGCGGCATTGTGCGTTTGACGCGTTTTATTTTGAAAGGGACTTTTATCGTTGAGCTCACCGGCGCACTTGTCATGCTGCCGGTTTTCTGGCGGGATCACGGCTTCCGCGGAATCTGGATGGCGGTATTTCATTCCGTCTCCGCGTTCTGCAACGCCGGGTTTGACATTCTCGGCACGGCAGAAAGGCCGTATCCTTCGCTGACAGCCTATGTCGGAGACCCTGTCGTCAATATCACCGTGATTTTTCTTCTCGTGGTCGGCGGGCTCGGCTTTCTCACCTGGGATGATATCCGGACGCACCGGTGGCGGCTGTCCCGCTATCGGATGCAGAGCAAGGTCATTCTTGCAACGACCGCCATTCTGCTTCTTTTCCCCGCTGTTCTGTTCTTCTTTACGGAATATTCCGCCTTTCCGCTGCAAAAGCGTATTCTTGCTTCGCTCTTTCAGTCTGCCACACCCCGGACGGCGGGCTTTAACACGACGGATCTTGCCGCCATGAGCGACGTATCCCGTGCCGTTATGATCCTTCTCATGCTGGTCGGCGGCGCTCCCGGATCAACCGCCGGCGGAATGAAAGTCACGACGCTTGCCGTGCTTGCGGCAAACGTGCATTCCATATTCCGACAGCAGGAATCGCCGCAGCTTTTTCACCGCCGCGTCGACAGCCGCATTGTAAAAAGCGCGTCTGCCGTTTTGCTGCTGTATTTGACGCTGTTTCTCACCGGCGGGTGCATCATCAGCGCGGCAGAAGATCTTCCGCTTGCCGTCTGCCTGTATGAAACAGCATCCGCCATCGGGACGGTAGGCTTGACGCTCGGCATAACGCCGCAGCTCGGACAGCTTTCTCATTGGATACTGATCCTGCTGATGTTCTGGGGGCGCGTCGGCGGTCTGACGCTGATCTACGCCGCCTTCGCCGGACACAATCGGTATCATGCAGTGTATCCGAAAGAAAACATTACCATCGGGTAATCGTCTTTTTAAAGGAGGATAGAATATGAAAAACATTCTTCTGATCGGATTGGGACGCTTCGGACGCCATCTTGCCATGGAGCTGAACCGTCTCGGCCATCAAATCATGGCAGTCGACAGGGACGAGGAGCGTGTCAACGAGTGCATGCCGTTTGTGACCAACGCGCAGATCGGCGACAGCACACGATTGGAATTTCTGCGCTCGCTCGGCATTGGGAATTATGACATCTGCTATGTTACCATCTGCGGCAGCTTTCAGGATTCTCTGGAGACAGTTTCGCTTCTCAAAGAGCTTGGCGCAAAAACCGTTGTCGCGCGCGCGGATCGGGACGTTCAGGAAAAGTTTCTGCTTCGCAACGGCGCGGACTACGTCACCTATCCCGAAAAACAGCTTGCCAAATGGTCGGCCACCCGCTACACCGCCAACCATCTGTTCGACTACATTGAGCTGGACGACAGACATGCCATTGTGGAGGTCGCCGTCCCGGAACGATGGGTCGGTCAGACCGTCGGCGAGCTGAACATTCGCCGCAAATACGGGATCAACCTGCTGGGCTTAAAGAAGGACGGAAAAACCGATGTATCCGTCACTCCGGACACCCCTCTCACAAAGGATGTTACGATTCTCGCCCTTGGTGAATATCAAACGCTGAAAAAGTGCTTTGCTCTCTAAAAAGCAAATTGTTGGATGCAGTCATCCCGTAAGGATAACTGCATCCAACATTCATTTTTAAACCTTTATTTTTTCATTGCCAGCCGCACGAAAAACCGCACAAGCGGCGCGGTGCAGCATACGCCGATCAGCACGCCCATCCCCCACGGGAAAGTCGGCGCGAGCGCCGTCTGCCAGACGGCAATCGCGGTGAACATCACCGCTGTCGAAAGGCGCATATCGGCAATGAGATCGCGCACGCGCCGGTATGCCAGCGTACGGTTGAACACCGTCACGCTCGTGCCGACATTCCATGTCTGCGGGAAGAAACTCACGGCGAGCATCAAAGCGTCGCACAGAATGCCGATGACCGGCGTGATCCAGAGCGTTCCCCGGCTGCCGTAGCCGTCGATCTCGCCGTAAAAATTATAGTGCGACGGGATCTCCGCCGGGAGCTGTGCATACCGCACGGCGACATACACGATCCCCGCGAGCAGGATGGCTGGGGCGGCGAAAAACGCGATGCGCTGGTAGAGCGTTTCGCGGCAGCCGCAGAAAGCATCGATCTGCGCTCTTTTCATAACGCTTTTTCACCTCTTTAGATATCCAGTTCCGGCGGCTTATCCAGCTCGTCAGAGACATATTTCCCGTTTTTCTTCCGCTGGCGGACGCACTCGGTGAGCAGATACTCGATCTGGCCGTTTACCGAGCGGAAATCATCCTCTGCCCACGCGGCGATCGCCGCATACAGCTTCGGGGACAGGCGCAGCGGCACCTGCTTTTTCCCGGTTTCCGTTTCTGCCATATCAGTACAGACTTCCCGAGTTCACCACGGGCTGCGCGTCGCGGTTGCCGCAGAGCACGACAAGGAGATTTGAAACCATTGCCGCCTTGCGCTCGTCGTCGAGCGTGACAACGTTGTTCTCACTCAGGCGTTCGAGCGCCATTTCCACCATGCCGACCGCGCCGTCCACGATCATTTTGCGCGCGTCAATGATGGCGGATGCCTGCTGGCGCTGCAGCATGACCGCCGCGATTTCCGTCGCGTAGGCCAGATACGTGATGCGTGCTTCGATGATCTCAATGCCCGCGGCATCCACGCGCTGCTGGATCTCCTTGCGGATGCGCTCAGCTACGATCTCGCTCGAACCGCGCAGGCTTCCTTCGTCCGCCACGCCGTCGCCGGTCGTATCAACGTTCGGCGCGACATCATAAGGGTAGATCCGCACAATGTTGCGCAGCGCGCTGTCGCACTGGAGCGAAAGGTATTCCTTGTAGTTATCCACGTCAAAGACGGCCTTCGCCGTGTCCACCACGCGCCACATGACCGCAATGCCGATCTCCACGGGGTTGCCGAGGCAGTCGTTGATCTTCTGGCGGGAGTTATTCAGCGTCATGATCTTGAGGGAGATTTTCTTATTCCCGACGACCTCGACCGAGCCGCCCGTCTGTCCGGCGGCAATCACGATGCCGTTCTTGCCGCCGTCCACATCGCCGCTCTGGCTGAGCTTCGTGTTCGCCGCGGGGTTAACCGCCGAGCAGAACGGGTTTACATAATAAAATCCTTCACCCTTGAGCGTGCCGACATACTTGCCGAAAAGCGTGAGCACAAGCGCCTCCTGCGGCTTGAGAATGCGCAGACCGCACAGGCCGATCCAGCCGAGAGAAATGTACAGAACGCCGAGAACCACAAAGAAAACACGACCGCGCACCGCGCCGTAAACGATGGCAAGGATCGCGACGGCGAGCAGCGCCAGATACCCGAGCAGCACAGCCATACCGTACTTACGGCCGGTAATAATTTTTTCCTGCATGACATTCGCCTCCATAAATTGTTTTGATATCATATTGATATCACACTTTCCAGGCTTTGTCAAGAAAAACCTCCCTCATATGTATGAGGGAGGTTTGCGTCGATTGACAAGGGCACACGCGGTTCTGCCGGGCGGAAATGCCCTCATACGGCGTCAAAGCCCCGCTCCTACAAGAATATCCAAATTGCGCCCGTAGGGGCGGGCTTGCTCCGCCCGGAGTAAGCCCCCGGCCGCGGGAGTTACTCCTTCCGTCTCGCCTTCCTCAAAGAGGAAGGCTTTTTCACTCGGAAATCATGACCGGCTCGCCGGTGCAGCGCAGCTTCCCGCCCTGTACGGTCACGGTATCACCGGTGATGAAGTTTACATAATCTCTATTCTGTACCGGCACATCCACCTCGGCGCTCTTCCCCTTCAGGGAGAAGACGCCGAGCTTTTTCTTTTTCCCGTCGTCGCGCAGGCAGACGGCGATGTCGTTTTCATCGTCCGCTTCCGCAGTGAACCAGTCCTCCACCGAAAGATGCTCCTGCCGCACGGCGTTGAGCTTCTGCAGCATCGGCGTGATGTCCTTGCCCGTGCGCGGGAACACGTCCTTATCGAAGAGACTCGGCACCCGGTCGCAGGAATACTCCTGCCCGCCGTAAAGCAGCACCGTTCCCTTGAGGAAGTACAGCAGCGCCGTAAAGTTCCGGCGCGCCCTCTCGTCCGGAATGAGCCCGGCCAGCCGCGGCATGTCGTGGTTTTCCATATACCGCAGCTTCACATAGTTCTCCGGGTACATGGCCTCCTGGAACGCGAGCATGTCCATCCACGCGCTGAGCGGCTGCTTCCCGGCGATATACTTATCAAACGTCTCGCGAATGTCGTATTCATACTCGATATCAAACGCCGTATAGAGCTCGTTATCGGTCGCCGCGGTGATGCCCTGCTGCCGGTTGAACACAACAAAGCTCCGATGCACCGACTCGGCCAGCCACAGGCACCCCGGGTGCACCTTCTCCACGGCCTCGCGCGCCTTGCGCCAGAACTCCACCGGCACGAGCGAGGCAACGTCGCACCGGAAGCCGTCCACGATCCCCGCCCAGTAGCAGAGATGCTCGATCTGCGCATCCCAGAGCGCAGCGCAGGAATAGTCGAGATCGATCACGTCCGTCCAGTCGGCGGTTTTGTTGCCGAAGCTGCCGTTCGGCTTCCGGTAATAAAATTCCGGGTGCTCGGTGACATACACCGCGTCCGGCGACGTGTGGTTATAGACCACGTCGATAATGCACTTCATGCCGCGCGCGTGGATGGCGTCCACGAGCGCCTTGAAATCGTCGAGCGTGCCGTACTCGGGGTTGACCGTCCCGTAATCGCGGTTGGCGTAGGGGCAGCCGAGACTCCCCTTCTTGCCCTTCTCACCGATGGGGTGGATGGGCAGAAACCAGACAATATCCGTTCCCAGCGCGCGGATGCGGTCGAGATCGGGAATAACGGCGCGGAACGTTCCCTCCGGCGTGTGGTTGCGCACATACACGCTGTATATCGTCTGCCCACGCAGGGCGATATCCGTATTCTTTGCCATGGTGATTTCTCCTTTGCAAAGCACTCCGCCCCGGAACACAGCGGCTTCGGGAAGCGGAGTCCGAATAATAAAACATAGATTTTCCCACGCAGACGTTGTCTGCGTGGGAAAACTGTTTACAGCCATTCGCCGAAGAATTTTTCGTTGGAACAAGGCGCTTTTT
>ENA-UONY01001360-UONY01001360.1-human-gut-metagenome-genome-assembly--contig:-CS9-NODE-1360-length-21205-cov-8.529693_pt1 | contig 21205 bp, 15 predicted proteins | sample MGYA00242465_ERZ724012 | MGnify/ENA metagenome assembly ERZ724012 | reverse complement strand
GGTCAAAGAGATGGATGCTGTCCTCGTGCAGTTCAAGAGCGACCTGCTGGCCGTAGGACGGGATGGCGTCCAGCTCGAGCGTCGGCACGATGACAACGGCGTCGTGGCCGGCGGCGGTGAGGTGCAGATGCACGCTGGAGCCCATCATTTCGGACACGTCCACGCGCGCGGGGATGCCGCCGGTCTTCGCGAGCACGATGTGCTCCGGGCGGATGCCGAGCGTCACGGGGCCGGACTTCACATCGTTGCGCAGAAGCGCGGCCTGCTTATCCTCGGTGAGGCTGACCTGCTCGCCGCAGACCTCCACGGAGTACTTGTCGCCGTCGCGTTTGAGCTCGGCGTCGAAGAAATTCATCTGCGGCGTGCCGATGAACCCGGCGACGAACAGGTTGGCGGGCTTATCGAACACTTCCTGCGGCGTGCCGATCTGCTGGATGAAGCCGTCGCGCATGATGACGATGCGGTCGCCGAGCGTCATGGCCTCGGTCTGGTCGTGGGTGACGTAGATGAACGTGGTGTCGATCTTGTCGCGCAGCTTGATGATCTCGGCGCGCATCTGGTTGCGGAGCTTGGCGTCGAGGTTAGAGAGCGGCTCGTCCATGAGGAACACCTTGGGGCTGCGCACGATGGCGCGGCCAATGGCGACGCGCTGGCGCTGGCCGCCGGAGAGCGCCTTCGGCTTACGGTCGAGCAGGGCGGTGATATCCAGAATTTCCGCGGCCTCGCGGACCTTCTTGTCGATCTCGGCCTTCGGGAGCTTTTTGAGCTTGAGCGAGAACGCCATGTTCTCGTAAACAGTCATGTGGGGGTAAAGAGCGTAGTTCTGGAATACCATGGCGATGTCGCGGTCCTTGGGGGCAACGTCGTTCATGCGCTTGCCGTCGATGAAAAGATCGCCCGAGGTGATCTCCTCGAGACCGGCGATCATGCGCAGCGTCGTGGACTTGCCGCAGCCGGACGGGCCGACGAGCACGATGAATTCCCGGTCGGCGATATCCAGCGAGAACTGCTGCACCGCAACGACACCCTCATCGGTGATCTGCAGGTTGTGCTTCTTCTCGGGGGCGTCGCCCTTTTTCTTTTTCGTGCCGCCCTGATTGGGATAGATCTTCTTGATGTCTACCAGACGTACTTCTGCCATGCGTACCGATCCTGATCTGAGAGCCTCCGCTTGCTCAGACCTTACCTCCGCCGAATATGTACGGAGGCTATACGGCAGGTCTCCACACTGCCGCACCGCGGATCCTGCGGGGAAAACAAACTCCTTTCATCGAACCGCGCCCCGCTCGTAAGGTGGAGAGCGGAAGCGATCCGGTCATTGTATCTAAATTACCATAAAATCGTTTCCAACGCAACCCCTTCTATGGCAATTCGCCAAAACTTTACATAGTTTCTGCCTGCATGGTGCGCAGCACCTCGTCGATCCGGTGCGCGACGGCGATGAAGTCCGCCTCGGTATACCCCTTCGTCGTCATCGCGGCGGTGCCGATGCGCACGCCGGAGGTCTGCTGGGGGCTTCTCGTCTCGTTCGGGACGCAGTTTTTGTTGAGCGTGATGCCGTGGCGGTCAAGCTCGTCCTGCACCGCCTTGCCGGTGAGACCCGTTTTCGTGAGATCGAGAAGGAACAGATGGTTGTCCGTGCCGCCGGTCACAACGTCGTAGCCCATGCGGAGAAATTCCCCGCACATCGCGCGGCAGTTTCGCACCACGGCGTGGATGTATTCGCGGTATTCGTCCGTGCATGCCTCCTCGGCGGCGACGGCCTTGCCCGCGATCACGTGTTCGAGCGGCCCGCCCTGCGTGCCGGGGAACACGGCGCTGTCCACCTTTTTTGCGAGCTCCGGCCGGCAGAAGATCATGCCGCCGCGCGGGCCGCGCAGCGTTTTGTGCGTTGTGGTCGTGATGATATCGGCCAGAGCGAACGGCGACGGATGATCCCCCGCCGCAACAAGCCCCGCAATGTGCGCCATGTCCACCATGAAGTACGCGCCCACGCTCTTCGCGATCTCTGCAAAGCGCGCAAAGTCAATGACACGGCTGTAGGCCGAAGCGCCCGCGAGAATGAGCTTGGGCTTATATTCGGCGGCCTTGCGCTCCACGTCTGCGAAATCAATGAAGCCCTGATCGTCCACGTCGTAGAATTTCATATCGAAGAGCTTGCCGCTGAAGTTGACGGCGGAGCCGTGCGTCAGGTGGCCGCCGTTATTCAGTGACATGGCGAGGATCGTGTCGCCCGGCTGCAGCACGCTCATATACGCCGCGAGATTGGCGTTCGAGCCGCTGTGCGGCTGGACGTTTACGTGGTAGTCGGTAGCAAATACCTTTTTCCACATCGTGCAGCAGTATTCCTCGAGCTCGTTCACGATCTCGCAGCCGCCGTAATAGCGCCCGCGGTTTCCGGAAACGCGCTCGGCGGGGTAGCCCTCGGCGTACTTGTTCGTAAGGCACGAGCCGACGGCGCGGAGAACCGCGTCGCTCACGAAATTCTCGCTTGCGATCAGCTCCACGGTCGCGTCCTGCCGCGCCTTCTCGCGGGCGATATAATCAAATACTTTGGATGGCATGGGTCGTCTCCTTTTCATCTATTCATTTAAAAAATGCCTCCCGCTTTGAGGGAGGTGGACAGGTTATCCTGTGAAGTGCATCCCCCCGGTGAAAAGGGGCGGAGGCAAAAGACGGAGGGAAAAACGTTTTGCGCGGAACGCTGCGTGGGCGGAGCAGAGCCCCGCCCCTACAGGCATGGTGTTCGTTTGCCGCAAAACCAACCGTCTCACTCCGGGAGGGGCGCTTTATCCCGCAAACCCGTTCGGGTTTTTGCTCTGCCAGTTCCAGCTGTCGCGGCACATATCCTCGAGCGAGTACTCCGCCTTCCAGCCAAGCTCCCGCTCGGCCTTGCCCGGATCGCAGTACACCTCGGCGACATCCCCGGCGCGGCGCGGCGCAATGACATAGGGGATGTGCTTCCCTGTCGCTGCTTCGAAGGCGCGCACCATGTCGAGCACGCTGTAGCCGTGGCCGGTGCCGAGATTGAAGATATGGACGCCGGGATGCTCCGCCATATAGTCCATCGCCGCAACGTGGCCGCGCGCGAGATCGACAACGTGCAGATAGTCGCGCACGCCTGTGCCGTCCGGCGTGGGATAGTCGTCGCCGAATACGCTCAGCTTCTCGCGCCGTCCGGCGGCGGTCTGCGAAATATACGGCATCAGATTGTTCGGGATGCCGCGCGGGTCCTCGCCGATGAGGCCGCTCGGATGCGCGCCGACGGGGTTGAAGTACCGGAGCAGCATCACGGACCACTCGCCGTCGGCCTTCGCCGTGTCGGTGAGGATCTGCTCGCTCATGTACTTCGTCCAGCCGTAGGGGTTCGTGCAGCCGCCGGTGCGTGCGCTCTCGTCCACGGGCATGGCGTTGTCCGGCGAATACACCGTCGCGGACGAGGAGAAGAGAATTTTCTTCACGCCGTGCGCTGCCATCGTCTGGCAGAGATGGATCGTGGTGCCGAGATTGTTGTTATAGTACCGCAGCGGCTGCTGCACTGACTCCCCCACCGCCTTGAGCCCGGCAAAGTGGAGCACGCAGTCAAACTGGTGCGTATCGAAAAGTTCATTGAGCGCTGCGCGGTTCAAAAGATCCATTTCGTGAAATTCGAGCGTCTTTCCGGTGATGCGTTCCACGCGCCGCAGGCACTCCGCATTGGAGTTTACGAGATTATCCACCACAACGACCGAATGCCCGGCGTTCAGAAGCTCCACACAGGCGTGGCTGCCGATGTATCCGGCGCCGCCGGTTACGAGAACGTTCATAGAAACGACCTCCTGTTTGATTTGGTTTATATTCTTATATTACCCAAAAATCCCCGCTCTTTCAAGAGCGGGGATTCCCGGAGAAAACGATTTTTTCTTTTTTTGCTTATTTTTCACTCAGCTCCAGGTCGGCCTCGTCCACGTGGTAGAGCTCCTTTTTGGAGAGCGCGTCGTACATGACGGGCACAACATAGAGCGTCATAAGCGTGGCGTACAAAAGTCCGCCGATGCACGTTACGGCGAGCGGCTGGATGAGCGACGTTGCCTCGCTCTGGCCGAGCGCCATGACGATGAGGCCGAGGATCGTCGTGATGCTCGTCATGAGGATCGGGCGCAGACGGGTGACGGCGGCGTCCGCAATTGCCTCGCGCCGCTCCATGCCGCCGATGCGCAGCTGGTTGATATAGTCCACAAGCACGATGCCGTTATTCACGATGATGCCGACGAGCATGATCATGCCGAGCATCGAGAGCAGGTTGATGTCCAGCCCCGCGATGAGCAGCGCGAGGAAGCCGCCGGTGAACGCGAGCGGGATCGTGAACATGACGATGAACGGCGATTTGAGATCCTGGAATTGCGCGACCATCACGAGATACACGAGCAGGATGCCGACGGCGAGCATCAAAACGAGCTGCTTGAGCGCTTCCACAATGGATTCGCGCTCGCCGGTGAAGCCGACGGTCGTGCCGTCTGCCGGGGTGTAGCTCGCGAGCGCTTCCTCGGCGGCGTTCGTCACGAGCGTGACGTTGTATCCATCGGAGATATCGGCGGTCACGTCGATATACCGGCGCTGGTTGAGCCGGTGGATGCTCGAAAGGCTCTCGGTCTCCTCGACCGTGGCGATATCCTTCAAAGCGACGGGGTGCACCGTGCCGTCCTTCGCCGTCACATCAAACGTGAGCGAGCGGACGTAATCCGGCGTGATCGTGTCCTTCCCGGCAGTCTGCACGCTGACGGCGTAGGTATCGCCGCCGTCCGAGAGCTCAATGAGATCGGCCGAGCCGGTGAGCGCCGACGCCACCTGCATATACACCTGCGCCACGGTGAGCTGCTCCTTCGCCGCCTTTTCCTTGTCCACGGTGAAGTGCAGCTCGGCGGTCGGCGCCTCCTCCCCGGCGGCGACATTTTCCGTGCCGTCCACGCCGCGCAGCACCTCGGCCACGGCGTCGGCGGTCTCGCGCAGATCGTCGAGGTCGTTGGAGTATACGCGCACCGTGATGCCGCTGCTCGTGAGCATCTGCGTCATCGAGGACATGAGCGAGTTTGCGTCCGCGTTCACGTCGGCGTCCATATCGGCGCAGGCTTCGTTGATCTCCTTCGCAACGCGGCTCGCCTTATAGCCGTTTTCGAGCAGGACATAGAACGTAACGTCGCCCTCGGAGGTCACCATGGAAAAGCTTGCCCCGGCGCTGTCGCCGATGGCGCCGCCGACGGTTTCAACGCCCGGCACGGTGAGCATGCGGTTGGCCGCTTCGTCCGCCGCGGCGGTCGTGTCGGCAAAGGAGCTGCCCTCCGGCATCGTGAGCGTCACCATCATCTGCTCCATCTCCATATCAGGGAGGAACGTGAAGCCCTTCGTGAGCACCGCCGCGCCGCTCGCAAAGAGCAGCGCCACCGCGGTGAGCAGCGTAACGGCCTTGTGGTTCACCGCCCAGAGGACGGATTTTTTGTATTTCGGCATGAAGCGCGTAAACGCCGTCTCGCTCTGGGGCTTCGCGTGCGCAAGGAGCTTGCTTGCAAGCGCGGGGACGAGCGTGAGCGCTACGATGAGACTGGCGATGAGCGCGTAGCTGAGCGTGAGCACCATGTCGGTGAAGAGCTCACGCGTAAGCCCCTCCACGAACGCGATGGGGATAAAGACGCAGATCGTCGTGAGTGTGGAGGCTGCGATCGCGCCGCCGACCTGCCGTGCGCCGGACACGGCGGACTTGACCGTCGATTCGCCGAGCGCGCGCAGGCGGTACGTATTTTCAATGACGACGACGGAGTTATCCACCAGCATGCCGACCGATATCGATAGACCGGAGAGCGACATGATGTTGATGGAAACGCCGGTGAAGTACATGAGCGTGAACGCGAAGAGAAGGCTGATCGGGATCGAGCAAAGCGTGATGACCGTCGGCCGCCAGTCGCGCAGAAAGAGGAAGAGGATGATGACCGAGAACAGCGCGCCCCAGAGAAGGCTGGAGAGAATGGAGTCGCGCAGAAGATAAATGTAATCGCCCTGATCCATGAGCGCGGTGAACGTGAGACCCGGATACTGCGCGCTGAGCTCGTCAAACGCGGCGCGGATGTTGTCAGATACCTTCGCCGTCGCGTAGGTCGACTGCTTGGAGAACATGAGGATGAGCCCGTTGTTGCCGTTGAGTGAAGCATAGATCTCCCCGGCGTTGTCGGCGCGGACAACGTCCGCCACATCGCGCACGCGGATGGGGTCAAGCCCCTCGATACCAAGATCGAGCAGCACAAGATTTTCGAGATCGTCGCCGTCCGCGATGGCGTCGCCGACGGTCACGATGATGCCGTTGCCGTTTTCGTCGTATACATACCCCGCGGGCATGTCGAGATTCTGCGCAGCGATAAGGCAGCTCAGCGTTTCCAGCGACAGAACACCGTGGAGATCGGCGGCGTCGAGCGCGGAGGCGAGCTGGTCTTCGAGCGTCTGCACCGCCGCATCGAGCTGCGCCTGCGCGCTCGTGAGCGCGGTCTGCGCCGCGGCGAGCTGGCCGCCCGCGAGCGAAATCTGCGTCATGCCGCCCATGAGCTCGCCCGGCAGCTCTTCGAGCTGCTTTTGCAGATTTTCGAGCGATTCCATCTGCTTTTTGGCGTCGGCCTCGAGCGCGGCATAGTTCTCCTCTGCTGCGGCGATTTGGGTGCGAAGCTCCTCGACCTGCACGCGCGCGGTCTCCACCGCGACGGCCTGCGCCGCGCGGGCGGTGCGCTGCGCGGAGAGATTCACATCGTTGAGATTGTTCATCGTGCGGACGCTGCCGAGATCGGTGCAGCCCTTGGCGTTGAGCGCGGCGACGGTGTCCGCGTCCAGCCCGGCGTCCTCCAGCGTCGTGGAAGCGTCCATGGAGTCGTAGGGCTCGCCGAGCGCCTTGGCATAAAGCGCGCTGTCCGCTTCAAGCGAAGCAATGCGCGCGTCGGTCTCGGCGAGCTGCGCCTCCGCTGCGGCGAGAGCGGCCTCCGCCTGCGCGAGCTGTTCATTTAAAAGATCAATAGCGGCGCGCGCCGCGGCAAGCTTGGCCGCGCTCTCCCCGGCGGCGGTGACGGTATCGGCGAGATCGGTCTCGCCCTGCTTGACGGAATCGTTGATGCCGGCGGATGCGCCGAGCAGCTGATTTTTCCCGGCCTCGACCGCGCCGCGGTTTTCGTCCAGCTCCTTCTGCGCGTCTTCGAGCTGCTGCCGCGCGTCCTCCATCGCGGCGTTGATCGCGTCGGCGATCTTTTCGTTCATTTTGTCGAGCTTTTTCTCGTTGAGCTCAATGGTCATCGTCCGCTCGATCATGCCGCCGGTCGTGATGCTCGCAACGCCCGTCGTCCCTTCGAGCGAAGGGATCACCGTATCCTTGGCGAAGCGCGAGAGCTCATACCGGTCCATCTCGGACGAATCGACCGCCGCGACCATCACGGGGATCATGTTCGGGTTGATGCGGATGATGCTCGGCGTGCCGATGGTGTCATCCCAGCTGCCGGTGAGCATCTGCGTTTTTTGGAGAATATCCACCACGGCGCTGTCCATGTTCGTGTCCTGCTCAAATTCGAGCACGAGCATGGAGTAGTTCTCCGCCGAGGTGGAGGTTACGGTCTTGATGTCGTTGAGTGTTGCCATGCTCTGCTCCATGGGCTTGGTTACGACGGCCTCGACCTCCTCGGGCGCCGCGCCCGGATACGTCGTCACGATGACGGCGTAGGGGTAGTCCATGTTCGGCATCAGATCGGGCGTCATTTTGACGTACGACATCACGCCGAACACCAAAATGGCGACCACCGCCACGAACACGGTAAACGGTTTTTTTACACTGAAGGAGGTCATGGAGCAGGATCCTTTCCGGAAAAACGGTCATTTCATATATGATAGCACCCCACTCCGGCGAATGCGTGAATTTTCATTGAATTTTAACGAAAAAACAAGACGCAGCAAGATTAAGCTGCGTCTTATTTGGAGAGAAACCACTCCGTCAAAAATTTCATTTTTCCGCCTCCCCTTTTCGGGGAGGCAAGATCGTTTACCGCGAACCCACTTGGCTCCCCTGATAGGGGAGCTGTCAGCCGTGAGGCTGACTGAGGGGTTTCACGCCGCTTTGAGCGTCTTTTTCTCCTTGAGAACCTGCATCGCCACGATTCCGCCGACAACGACGATGCCGATGACGTCCGTCACCGTGCCGGGATCTACCAGACACAGCCCGCCCGCAGCGGAGAGAATACGCAGATACCAGGGGATGCTCCCGCGGTAATAGCCCTCGAGCGCCATGCCGAGACCGAACATGCCGACGAGCGACGTGGCGGCGATCGTAATGACCTCCACGACGGTCGTATCCACGAGCACCATCGCGGGGTTGTAGGCGAGAATGTACGGGATGATGAACGCGGCAATGGCGAGCTTTGTTGCGTTGAAGGCGGTCTTCATCGGGTTGGCGCCCGCGATCGCTGCTCCGGCGTAGGCCGCGAGCGCGACCGGCGGCGTGAGGTCGGCGACGATGCCAAAGTAGAACACGAAGAAGTGCGCAGCAACCGTCGGGATGCCCATCTGCACGAGAATGGGCGCGCAGGTCGTGGCCATGATGCAGTAGTTGGCGGTCGTCGGAACGCCCATGCCGAGCACGATGCAGCAGAGCATCGTGAGGAAGAGCGCGAGGAGCTTTGCGTTGCCGCTGACGCCGATGATGGCGTGCAGAATCTGATTCGCAAGGCCGGTCATCGTGAGACAGCCCGCAACGATGCCCGCAACGCAGCACGCGACGCCGACAGAAATGCATCCCTGCGTTCCGGCGGCGAGCGCTTCAAAGAAGCGCTTCGGCGTCATGCGCGTGTCCTTCGCGAACATGCTCACGACGATGGCCGCAACGGTGGCGACCGCGGCGGCAAACGCCATCGTCCGGCTGCCGGACGAGACGAGATACACAAGGATCACGAGCGGCAGCAGCAGATACGTCTTTTTCAAAAGCGGCTTTACGGGGGGCAGCTCGCTGCGCGGCACGCCCTGCAGGCCGGATTTCTTCGCTTCGAGATGCACGCAGATGAAAATGCCGGTAAAATACAGCACCGCCGGGAGGATTGCCCGGACGACAATGTTTGAGTACGGCAGGCTGACATAGTCCACCATCAGGAACGCCGCTGCGCCCATGATCGGTGGCATGATCTGCCCGCCGGTGGACGCCGCCGCCTCGACCGCACCGGCAAACTCGCCCTTGTACCCGGTCTTTTTCATCATCGGGATCGTGACGCTGCCGGTCGTAACGGTGTTGCCGACGGAGGAGCCGGACACCATGCCGCACAGGGCGCTGGAAATAACGGCGACCTTCGCAGGACCGCCCGCGGACGAACCAGCCAGAGAGTTCGCAAGTTTAATGAAAAAGTCGGAGATGCCGGTGCGTTCGAGGAACGCACCGAAGATGATGAACACCGCGATGTACTTGGAGCAGACGTTGATCGGCGTGGAGAGGATGCCCGTCTTTTTATAGAAGAGCGAGCAGACGAGCGATTTGAACGCTCCCGCGCCGAGCCCGCGCTTGACGCCGTAATAGTAGAGCGCGTACACGATGAAGATGCCCGCCACGATCATAATGGGCACGCCGGTGCTCCGGCGGCAGAGCTCGAAGAGCGCCGCAATGCCGATCACGCCGAGCACGACTTCATACGTTTTGAGTGCCGGGAGCTGCTGCACGATGGTGTTGGCGTTGAAGCAGAAATAGAAAAACGAAGCCGCGCCGAGCGCCATGATTACCCAGTCGTACCAGGGGACGAAGTTCACGCGGAACTCGTGCTTGTGGCTGGGGAAAATGAGGAAGCCCGCAATCAGCAGCCCGCCGACGAACGACGTGAGCCGCACCTCGTCGAGCATCGTGCCGAACAGCGTAACATACACCTCAAAGATCGCGAACGCCGCAAGATACGCCTGCACGGCGATCTTCGGCTTGCCCTCCCAGGCGCGGGTATTCGATTCGCGGTCATATTTCCGCATGACCTCGTTGAGATTTTTTGTCGCGTCGTGAGACATGGGACTTACCTCCCGAAAAAGAATTTGTATGCGCAAAAGGGAGGAGCAGAGCCCCTCCCCTACGAGAAATTCAAGCTGTCCTGTAGGGGCGGGGCTTGCTCCGCCCGGCGGGGTCTGTACCCCTGGAAGAGAGGAGACAGCCGGGAGGATCAGCCGGCGGTCTCGACGGTGATGCCGTTTTCGGCGAAGTACTTCGCAGCGCCCGCGGCGAACGGAACGGCGATGCCTTCGGTGGCAAAGGTCAGGTCAATGCTGTTGCCTTTTTCGTGCAGAGCGGTGATGTCTTCCTTGCTCTCCATGATGGTCTTGACGATGGCGTAAGCGGTGTCGTCGTCGAGATCGGCGCGGCAGACGAGCGTGGCCTTCACGGTGATGGTGGCGCAGTCCTCGTCAAACCCGGCGTAGGTACCGGCGGGCAGAACGAGCTTGGCGTACCAGGGGCAGGCGGCGAGCAGCTTTTCCATGTGCGCATCGTCAAAGCCGATCATGTACACGGTCTTGGAAGCGGCGAGCTCGGTAACGGCCGGGGTCGGAGCACCGGCGCACAGGAACGCGGCGTCGATCTTGCCGTCCTTGAGGCTCTCGGTGCTGTCGCCGAAGGACTGGTACACGGGGGAAACGTCGTCGATGGTCATGTCGTAAGCCGCGAACACGTCGATGGCGTTGAAGTACGTGCCGCTGCCGACATCGCCGACGCACACGCGCTTACCGCGCAGATCCTCCACCGTCTTGAGCGAGGGATCGGTCGTGACGATCTGCACCGTTTCGGGATACAGAGCGCACAGCACGCGGAAGCCGTCGATCTTGCCGGAATCAGCAAAGGAGTTCGTGCCGTTGTAGGCGTAGGTCATAACGTCGGACTGGACGGTCGCAAGATCGTACATGCCGTCCTGCATGCTCACAAGGTTATCCTTGGAGCCGCCGGTCGCAACGACCGTGAGCTTGATGTCGGTCTTCTGGCCGATCACGGTGCCGAGAATGCCGGTGTAGCCGTAATACGTGCCGCTCTCACCGCCGGTGCCGACGTTCAGCGAAACGCTGCTCGCCGCCGGGGCGGATTCGCCCGAGCTGCTGCCGCAGGCGCACAGCGCAAACACCATGCACAGCGCCAAAACCAGAGCCAATACTTTTTTCATTTCCTTTTCCTCCTTGTCATTCTGACGGGTGCCTTTCGCGGAAAAACGCGAAATTTGCAAGCCGCAGGAAATTTCTTTCGTATGAACGCATTATAAACACTTAAAACGCCGATTGCAAGACTAAATTTGAATTTTGCACGAAATTATTATGCAAAAAATTTAGCAGAGTAAATTCGGAAACTGTGCAGAATAGCGAAACGCCCCCGTGCCGCTCTCCGGGAAGAGAGCGCCACGGGGGCATATATGGAAATTCGCCGCCGGAAGCCCGGCGGCGAACCACTATATTTTGTGCTTCAGCAGTAAATGTCCACGGCGTGGCGGTGCGAGCGCAGCGTAAGAGTCTGATGCGCGCCGCCGTCCTCGCCGTCGCGCGTCCAGGGCACGGGCTCATCGAACGTGAATTTTACGAAGCTCGACTGGACGACGGTAAGGCAGGGGCTGTCGTAGGTTTTGTTCAGCACGCCCGTGAGGATGCTGTTGATCTCCATCACGTCCTTCGGGCGGCGCACGAGCAGTATTTCAAATTTGCCGTCCGAGAGATCGACGAGCTCGTCGTTTAAGCGCACCATGCCTGCAACGCTCAGGGAGTTGGACATCGCGCCGTAGATGAAATCGCCCTCGGTGACGCCGTGCTCGTGTTCGATGACGGCTGTATAGCTCTTGATGGTGGAGAGCGCGTTGAGCCCGCCGAGCACATAGGCGAGATGGCCGAGCGTGCGCTTGAGCTCCTGGTCGGTTTTGTAGCTCACCTCGGTGAACGCGCCGAACGCCGCGATATACGTGAAGAAGCCGACGCCGTCCATTTCGCCAACGTCATAGTGCAGCGGCTTCCCGGCGAGAATCATCTCGGCGGCGCGCCCCGGCTGGCGCATCGGAAGGCCGAGCGTGTTCGCCACGTCGTTCGCGGTGCCCATCGGGATATAGCCGAGCTTCGGGCGCTTCTCCTCCGGCAGCGTCATAAGACCCGCGATTGTGTCGGAGAGCGTGCCGTCGCCGCCGAGACAGACAAGACGGCCGTAGTTCGCGGCGTTCTCCGCGACAATCTTCGCCGCCGTCCCCGGCGCAGTCGTATAAAATACGGTCGGGCAGTACCCGTTGGCGGCGAACGTGGAGACCGCCGTGCCGAGATTGAGATCGGACATCGACCGCCCGGCGGCGGGATTCACCAGCATCATTAAGGACTTGGCCATAGCATATACCTCGCGGTTGTTATGATATTTGTAGGGGCGGGGCTCTGCCCCGCCCGATCAATTATTATAATGTATATTCTTTTATAATTTATGTCTTTTTTGCAAATTTGCAAATTCTTTATAAGAATGGAAAAACGATGCGGCAGGATTCTGCCGCATCGTCCATGTTTGAGGATTATTCGCTCAGCGCGTTCATCTTGGAAGCCATGCTGGACTTCTTGCGAGCTGCGTTGTTCTTGTGGAGCAGACCCTTGGACACCGCGCGGTCAACCGACTTGACAGCGGCTTTGTAGGCAGCCTCGGCGTTCTCCTTATTTCCTTCCGTCGCAGCGGCGTCAAACTTTTTGATCGTGGTCTTGAGCTCAGACTTGTCCGCCTTGTTGCGCTCGGCGCAAACACGGGAGACGAGAACCCTCTTGGCCGAAGACTTGATGTTGGCCATTCTTTAGCCACCTCCTCCATTCAATACTCCTGCGGATCGTCGAACCCGCGTTTTGATATTATAAAGGAGGATTCTTGATTTTGCAAGCACTTTTTTCGTTTTCTCTGCAAAAATTTTGCATACTTTTGTGCCTCTTTCAAATACTGACCACAAGATATGGCACAGGAGGAAATTCTCTTGAAAAATTCTTTCCGAACCGACCTCGCGTGTGAGTCGCGCGACGTATGGACAAGAACGCGCGGCGCCGATCTCGGCGGCGTCTCGGCGCGGCACGAAACGCGCGACGGCCTCGGCGTTGAGACCGTGGAGATATTGGACGAAGAAGCGGCCAAAGAATTATGTAAACCGATGGGGCGCTATACGACCATCTCGCTCGACGCGCTCGTTCGCCGCGAAGAGGACGCCTTCCGCCGCGCCTGCGGCGTGCTCGCGCGTGAGATACGAACGCAGCTTGCCATGGAGCCGGACGAGAGCGTTCTCGTCGTCGGGCTCGGCAATCCGGATATCACGCCGGACGCCATTGGGCCGCTCGCCGCGGAGTGCGTGCTTGTCACGCGCCATTTGAAAACGCGCCTGCCGGAGGAGTTCGCCGCATTCCGCCCGGTGAGCGTTTTCCGCACCGGTGTTCTCGGCACGACCGGCATCGAGAGCGCCACGCTCGTCCGCGGCGTTGTGTCGCTCGTCCGTCCCGACCGCGTCATCGCGGTGGACGCGCTTTCGGCGCGCGAGGCCGCGCGCCTCTGCCGCGCGGTGCAGGTGACGAACGCGGGCATCGTCCCCGGCTCCGGCGTCGGCAATGCGCGCAGCGCACTCACGGAGGAAACGCTCGGCGTTCCCGTCGTCGCCGTCGGTGTGCCGACGGTCGTGGATGCGCGCACGCTCTGCGCCGATCTCTGCGGCACGGAGACGGCGCTGCCGGAGGATACGGAGATGTTTGTCACACCGCGGGATATCGACAGCCGCGTGCGCGACAGCGCCCGCCTTGTCGGCTACGCCATCGATCTTGCGCTGCACGACGCGCTGACCATCGAGGACATTGACATGTTCCTTGCCTGATGTTTCACGTGAAACATGGCCCGACGCGATAAGCCGCCGCAAAAATGTTTCACGTGAAACAGTTGCAAAATGGGGAACGCATCATTATAATAAACGATGCGAAAAGAGAGCGAACCCCTCAGTCACGGCGGCGCCGTGCCAGCTCCCCTGTTGGGGGAGCCAAGCGGGTTTTGCGGAAACAAACTTGCCTCCCCTATTAGGGGAGGTGTCGACGGAGGGGTTAACCCCTTAGAGAAGAAAAGGGGACAAAGAAATGGGCAAAGTGATCGCCGTCGCCAACCAGAAGGGCGGCGTCGGCAAAACGACAACGAGTGTAAATCTCACGGCGGCGCTGGCGAGACTCGGCAAAAAGACGCTGCTCGTGGATTTCGATCCGCAGGGCAACAGTACGTCCGGCATGGGCGTATCCAAGCGCAGCAACCCGACGGCGTATGACGTTGTGATGGGCGGCGCGAGCGCGGAGGACGCCGTCATCCGTCTGCCGTACGGCTGGGTGCTGCCGTCGAACACCGACCTTTCCGGCGCGGAGGTCGAGCTTGCGAACGTGGAGCGGCGCGAATACCGCCTGCGCGAAGCCATCGACACCATCCGGGACGACTTCGACTACATATTCATCGACTGCCCGCCGTCGCTGGGCATTCTGACGCTCAACGCATTCACCGCGGCGGACAGCCTGCTCGTGCCGCTGCAATGCGAGTATTACGCGATGGAGGGCGTGGCCGATCTGACGACCTCGGTGAAGATCGCAAACCGGCGGCTGAACAAGAATCTCTACATTGAAGGCATTCTGCTCACAATGTACGATAACCGCCTGAACTTCTCCACGCAGGTGGCGGAAGAGCTGCGGCGCTATTTCGGCGCGCGGGTGTATGATACGGTCATCCCGCGCAACGTCCGTCTGGCCGAGGCGCCGAGCCATGGCCGCCCGATCACGGAGTACGACGCCGGATCGAAGGGCGCGCGGGCGTATCTCGCCGCCGCCGAAGAATTTTTGCAGAGGCAGGGATGAAGATGGCAAAAGAAAAGACATCACGGCTCGGAACCGGGCTTTCCGCCCTGTTCGGCGAGGAGGAGAACGTCCTCGAAAACGAAACGGTACAGACCCTGCCGATCTCGCGGGTCGAGCCGCGCAAGGATCAGCCGCGCCGGGAATTCGATCCCGCGGCGATCGAAGAGCTGGCGGAATCCATCCGTGAGTACGGGCTCATCCAGCCCATCACGGTGCGCCCGCTCGATAAGGGATACTACCAGATCATCGCCGGCGAGCGCCGCTGGCGCGCCTCCCGCGCCGCCGGGCTCAAGGAAGTGCCGGTGCGGATTTTAGAGGCGGACGACAAGCTCGCCATGGAACTCGCGCTCGTGGAGAACCTTCAGCGCGAGGACTTAAACCCCATGGAAGAGGCCGCGGGCTATAAAAAGCTCATGGACGATTATGGCCTCACGCAGGAGCAGGTCGCCTCGCGCGTGCAGAAGTCGCGCCCCGCGGTCACAAACGCGCTGCGGCTTTTGTCGCTCGGCGAAACGCTGCAAAAGAAGGTCTCCGCCGGGAAGCTCTCCGCCGGCCACGCGCGGGCGCTTCTGCCGCTCAAGAGCGAGGCACTGCGCGAAAAGGCGGCCGCCGAGGTCGAATCGCGTGGCTTGAGCGTCCGGCAGACGGAAACGCTCGTCGCTTCCCTGCTCCGTCAGGCGGATCAGCCGGAAAAGGAAGAGAAAAAGCCGCCGGTCGTGGACTATGTCCACGAGGCGGAAAAGGCGCTCAGCGACGCGCTGGGCCGCGGCGTAAAGTTCCAGGGCGGGCAGAAAAAAGGCCGCATTGCACTGGAATTCTATTCCGCGGATGACCGCGAGGCGCTGATGGAAGCGCTGAAGCATATGGACAAGCCCTGGAAAAAGAAATAATTTTGAGGAGAATATATCATGCTGGACATTCGTTTTATTCGTGAGAATCCGGAACTCGTGCGCGAAAACATCCGCAAGAAGTTCCAGGACAAGAAGCTCCCCCTCGTGGACGAGGTGCTGGAGCTGGATGAAAAGCTGCGCGCGGCGAAAACCGAGGCCAACGAGCTTCGCGCCAACCGCAACGCCCTTTCCAAGAAGATCGGCATGCTGATGGGTCAGGCAAAGAAGGACCCCTCCAAGCTCGAAGAGGCCGAGAGCGTCAAGGCCGAGGTCGCGCGCGAGGCCGCGCGGCTCGCGGAGCTCGAAAAGCTCGAACCGGAATACGAGACGCAGCTCAAAGAGCGCATGATGGTCATCCCGCAGATGATTGATCCGAGCGTCCCCATCGGCCCGGACGACAGCTGCAACGTGGAGGTACAGCGTTTCGGCGAGGCGACCGTTCCCGATTTTGAGATCCCCTACCACACGGAGATCATGGAGAGCTTCAACGGCGTCGATCTGGACGCGGCGCGCCGCGTCTCCGGCAACGGCTTTTACTATCTGCGCGGCGATATCGCCCGCCTGCACTCCGCGGTGCTGGCATATGCGCGCGACTTCATGATCGACAAGGGCTTCGTCTACTACATCCCGCCGTACATGATCCACGGCGACGTGGTGCAGGGCGTCATGTCCCAGACCGATATGGACGCCATGATGTACAAGATCGAGGGCGAGGATCTCTATCTCATCGGCACGAGCGAGCACTCCATGATCGGCTCGTTCATCGACCGCATCGTCCCGGAGAAGGAACTCCCCATCACCTATACGAGCTATTCTCCGTGCTTCCGCAAGGAAAAGGGCGCGCACGGCATCGAGGAGCGCGGCGTTTACCGCATCCACCAGTTCGAGAAGCAGGAGATGATCGTCGTCTGCAAGCCGGAAGACAGCATGGAGTGGTACGAGAAAATGTGGCGCTACAGCGTGGAGCTGTTCCGTTCGCTTGAAATCCCGGTGCGTCAGCTCGAATGCTGCTCCGGCGACCTCGCCGATCTCAAGGTGAAAAGCTGCGATATCGAGGCGTGGAGCCCGCGCCAGCAGAAGTATTTTGAGGTCTGCTCCTGCTCGAATCTCGGCGACGCGCAGGCGCGCCGTCTGAAGATCCGCGTCCGCGGTGAGGATGGCAAGCTCTATCTCGCGCACACGCTCAATAACACCGTCGTCGCGCCTCCGCGCATGCTCATCGCGTTCCTGGAGAACCACCTGCATGCCGACGGCAGCGTCGATATCCCCGAGGTGCTGCGTCCGTACATGGGCGGCAAGGATCATCTCGAAAAGAAGTAAAACGTAAAATTCCGACGGAAATAACCAATGCAAAACAGCGTTCGTATCCGCATAATGCGCTGTGGGACGATGACGCCCCCGGCGGCAGCGTATCCGGGCGTGCCGAAGCGGTACGTCCGGCGCGGCCGCGTGGAGCTGCCGGTGAGCGCGTTTCTCATCGAGGCGCCGGGGCATAAGCCGGTGCTTGTCGATACCGGCTGGGGGCGCGCGATTAGCCCCGCGGGCGTATACGACCACGCCGCGGCGCGCGCAAAGCTCCCGCCGCGGCTGTGTACTTACTGGCAGCCGGTCACGCCGCCGGGGTGGAGCGTGCGCGAGCAGCTTGCAAAACTCGGCCTCTCCCCTGCCGGCCTCGAAACGGTTCTGCTCACATCGCTGGAGCCGGATCACGTCGCAGGCGTGGATGAGGTGAGCGATGCGCCGCGCATTGAGCTGCCGGAGCAGGAGAAATACTGGACGCCGCGCACCGTGTACGCGCTGCGCCAGCCTCGCTCGCTCTGGGAGCATCTGCCGATCCAACCGTTTTATTACCGCGGCGTGCCGGACGGGCCGTTTCGCCGGACGTGGGATCTCCTCGGCGACGGGAGCATCCTCTGCATCAGCACCCCAGGGTATACCGAGGGCGCGTGCGTCCTGCGCGTGAACTCGCCGAGCGGAAAGTTTGTGCTCGTGCAGTCGTCGATCGCCGTATGCCGGGACGTGCTCGGCACGGAGAACGTGCCGCTCGCGGGCTTCAACCGCGAATTTCAGAAGCGCTCGCTCGCCTGGCTTTCGGACGCGAGCCGCGAGGAAAACTGCGCCGCCGTCCTCTTCGGGCATGACCCGGAGGAAGAGCCGCGTGTGATCGAATTTTGAGGTGAGAAAGTGAACGAAAAGCTGAAGGCTCTCTACGAAAAATATAAGGATCTCGTCCCCTATGTGATCTTCGGCGTGCTGACGACGATCGTAAACTACGTCTCCTACTGGCTGTTTGCGCATCCGCTCGGCTGCGGCACGGTGTTCAGCACCGCCGTCGCGTGGCTTTTGAGCGTGCTGTTCGCCTATGTGACGAACCGCCGCTGGGTGTTCCACAGCGAGGCAAAGGGCACGAAGGAGATCGGAAAAGAGTTCGCAGCGTTCCTCGGCGCCCGCCTCGGCACGGGGCTATTGGATATGCTCATCATGTACCTGTGCGTCGATCTCCTTGGCTGGAACGACATGGTTATGAAGCTCGCCTCGAACGTCATCGTCGTCATCCTCAATTATATTCTGAGCAAGTTCTTCATCTTCAAGAAAAAAGAAAAATGAGGCGCGAAAGCGCCGGAAAGCAAAAAAAGCGCCATCCGGCTGGATGGCGCTTTTTGTATGCAATAAACTGGGTGATCAGCGCTTGCTGAACTGCGGAGCGCGGCGGGCGGCCTTGAGACCGTACTTCTTACGCTCTTTCATGCGCGGATCGCGGGTGAGATAACCGGCGGCCTTGAGGGTGCCGCGGTAGTTCTCGTCGACCTTCAGCAGGGCGCGGGCGATGCCGTGACGGATCGCGCCGGCCTGGCCGGTCATGCCGCCGCCGACGACGGTGGCTTCCACGTCAAACTTCTCGGTCGTCTCGGTGGCGGCGAGAGGCTGACGGACGATGAGCTTCAGGGTCTCGAGACCGAAGTACTCGTCCAGCGTGCGGCCGTTGATGGTGATGCTGCCGGTGCCGTTGGGGATGAGGTGAACACGGGCGGTGGAGGATTTCCGACGGCCGGTGCCGTAAGCGTAGGGACGCTTGCTCTGATAGGTAGCCATTCTAAAATTTCCTCCTTTCCTTATTCAACCGTCCAGACTTCGGGCTTCTGCGCGGCGTGCTTGTGCTCATTGCCGGCAAAAACCTTCAGACGACGGAGCTGCCATTTCTGGGTGGGGTTCTTCGCCAGCATGCCGCGGACGGCGAGTGTCATGGCGAGCGTGGGGCGGGTCGCCATCAGGCGATCGTAACGGGTCTCCTTGAGACCGCCGGCGTAACCGGAGTGGGTGCGGTAGTACTTCTGGGTGAGCTTGTTGCCGGTGAGAACGGCGTCCTTCGCGTTGATGATGATGACGAAATCACCACAGTCAACGTGCGGCGTGTAGTCGACCTTGCGCTTGCCGCGCAGCAGGTCGGCGGCGAGAGCGGCGGTCTTGCCCAGGGGCTTGCCGGCCGCATCGAGAACGTACCACTTACGGACAACGTCCTCTTTTCTGACCATCGTAGTGGACATTGATGTGCCTCCAATATCATTGTTTTTTCTTGCTTTTTCAAGGCGCGGCGGGTACAATATACCCTCAAGACGCGCTCTATTTTTATAGCACAGCGTCCTTTCGGTGTCAACCCCCGTTTTCCAAAATTTTTATTTACGGCAAGACAAGCTCGCAAATGCTCCGTTTTGCTCGCGAATGCTCCGTTTTTCTCCGTTTCGATTTTTAATTTTTGAGGTGCGAAATATGGATTCTCTCAATGCATTCACCGGCGTTGTGCGCCGGTGTGTGGACGATTACGGCATGATCGCCGCCGGCGACCGCATCGCCGTGGGCATTTCCGGCGGCAAAGACTCGCTCGTGCTGCTCGCCTCGCTCGCGTATCTGCGGCGGTATTACCCCGCAAAGTTTGAGCTCGAAGGCATCACGATCGACACCGGCTTCCCCGGCATGGACTTTTCCGGCGTGGAAAAGATGTGCGAAGAGCTCGGCGTGCCGTACACCCGCGTCCCGACCGACATCCGCGAGATCGTGTTCGATGCGCGGCAGGAGGAAAACCCGTGCTCGCTCTGCTCAAAAATGCGCCGCGGCGCGCTGAACACCACGATGAAGGAGCACGGCTGCAACAAGCTGGCGCTCGGCCATCATTTTGATGACGCCGTGGAGACGTTCATGATGTCGCTCGTGTTCGAAGGGCGGCTCAACTGCTTCAAGCCGGTGACGTATATGTCCCGCGCGGACGTGACGCAGATCCGCCCGCTGCTGTACATCGGCGAGCAGCGCAGCGCAAATCTCGCCAGGCAGCTGGAGCTGCCGGTCGTGAAGAGCACCTGCCCGATGGACCACACGTCCAAGCGGCAGGAGATCAAGGATCTGCTCACGACGCTCTCGGCGCAGTACCCGGACTTGCGCAGCAAGGTGTTCGGCGCGATGCAGCGCCTGCCGCTCGACGGCTGGGGCCCCACGCCGCACGAGCGCGTCAAGACGCGCGAGCGGAAAAAAGAGGAATAACCCTCGGGTGCATATAATATAATAGTATAGGGACGTATGCCCTCCCGGCTGCCGGGAGGGCATTTCATTTCGGTGGGCGGAGCAAGCCCCGCCCCGACGAACGCAATTTGGACATTCTTGTAGGGGCGGGGCTCTGCCCCGCCCGCCGGGAGAGAACCTCTCAGTCAGCGGCGGTGCCGCTGCCGGCTCTTCGGAAAGGCGAGCCAAGTAAGCTTTTCGCAACCCCACTTGCCTCTCGCTCTGGGAGAGGTGGCGCGGCGCGCAGCGCCGTGACGGAGAGGGTTCCCCGTAAGCAATCACTACCTGTACAAAATCCGCAGACCTGTTAAAGTTACAAATAATAAAAATTACGTAAACCTATGGAAAAATTCCCCGGCATGGTGTAGAATGAAAAACCATAGTAGGTTTACCATAACCATGCAAAGAAAAATCTGTTCCGGCACAGCAAAACCCCATATACTGTCTCCCAAATTCATCCGATGAAGCGGGAGATGCAAGTTAAAAACAGGAGGACCGTATGAAAAAGAGGAATCTGATCGCCCTGCTGATGGCAGTATGCATGATGTTTTCCCTGCTCCCGGTGAACGCCCTTGCCGTTGACGACGGGGAAAGCGTCCCGGCAGCGGAAAAGCTTCTTTCTGAAACTGTGGGCGATTCCGCCCAGGACGAGCAGAAGTCCGAAGACGAGCAGAAGTCCGAGGATGAGCAGAAGTCCGAGGACGAGCAGAAGTCCGAAGACGAGCAGAAGTCCGAAGACGAGCAGAAGTCCGAGGACGAACAGAAGTCCGAGGACGAGCAGAAGTCCGAGGACGAGCAGAAGTCCGAAGACGAGCAGAAGTCCGAAGACGAGCAGAAGTCCGAGGATGAGCAGAAGTCCGAAGACGAGCAGAAGTCCGAGGATGAGCAGAAGTCCGAGGATG
>ENA-UONY01001355-UONY01001355.1-human-gut-metagenome-genome-assembly--contig:-CS9-NODE-1355-length-21268-cov-6.251968_pt1 | contig 21268 bp, 21 predicted proteins | sample MGYA00242465_ERZ724012 | MGnify/ENA metagenome assembly ERZ724012 | reverse complement strand
GACAGCGGTAGTATTCCTTCCCGTCGATGGTTAGCGTAAGGGGCTTTTCCGGGTTTGTGTGGGAGATTTCTTCGATGGGGCGCATAAAGACCACTTTTCCTCTCTGATCCAAAGAGTTATCTGATACGTCAGTTTCCCTTGAGGGTGTATGATAACGATGACAGAATTATAGCGCCTTGGACCATTTATGAGAAGTTTCCCTTTTTTATAACGGGAAAACCTGAAGGTTAGCACTTGCGAAAACATCGAGTTATTAACTTGCAGGTTATATCCTCCCAACGAAATGGAACTTCTCATTTTGCGGGGAGGGGTTTATGATTTTATTTGAGAACACAGGGAATTCCCCCAAGGGGGATCGGAAAGGATGGTTACAATGAAGCAGGCACGCACATGGCTCATCACTGGGTGCTCCACCGGCATTGGCCGGGGCATCGCGGAAGCGGTGCTGCAAAAGGGAGAAAACGCCGTGGTCACCGCCCGAGATAAAAACCGGGTGAAGGATTTCGAGGAGCGCTATCCCGGCAAGGCCCTGGCCGTCACCTTGGACATGGAGCGGCCGGAGACCATTGCCCAGGCGGTAGAGCAGGCCCAGGAGCGGTTTGGCTCTATTGATGTGCTCATCAACAACGCGGGCCACGGCTACCGGGCGGCCCTGGAGGAAGGGGAACCGGCAGCGGTGACGGAATTGTTCCAGACCAATTTCTTCGGCCCCGTCGAGCTGATAAAGCTGGTGCTGCCCGCCATGCGGGAGCAGAAGTACGGCGTCATTGTAAACGTGTCCTCCATCGGCGCGGTGACGCCCGGCCTGGGCAGCGGCTACTATGGAGCCTCCAAGGCAGCGCTGGAGGCGGTGACGGACAGCCTGCGCCGGGAGGCGGCGCCCTTGGGGATCAAGGCCTTCATCGTGGAGCCCGGCAGTTTCCGCACCGCTTTTTACGATGAAGCCCTCCGGGGGAGTTCCGTAAAAATCGGTGACTACGACCAAACCTCCGGCAAAACCCGGAAAGAAAATATCGTCAACACCCGCCATCAGCCCGGGGACCCCGGGAAGGGCGGCGCCCTCATTGCCGAGGCGGTGGATATGGAAAACCCGCCCCTGCGGGTGCTGCTGGGCAGCGACGCGGTGAAGTTTGTCACCGCCCAGCGAAGGGCCCAGTTGGAGGAGGCCCAGGCCCAGGCGGAGTTTGCCGCCCGGTCGGATTATTGAGGGGGGATTTCCGTGAAGAAGATGCTTATTGTGTGTTATTCCATCACCAACGGCAACACCAGGAGGATTGCCCAGCAGCTACAAAAAGCCACCGGCGCCGGTTTGGTGGAGTTGGAAACCGCCGAGCCTTACACTGGCTCTTACCGTCAGATCGTGGAGCAGGGCCAGCGGGAGGTAAACGCCGGCTACCAGCCGGAACTGAAGCCTTTGAAAGCAAATCTCCAGGAGTACGATGTCATCGCCGTAGGCACCCCCACTTGGTGGTACACCATGGCACCGGCAGTGCGCACCTTTTTACACAGCCAGGACTGGACGGGAAAGACTGTGATCCCCTTCCAGACCCACGGCGGCTGGCCGGGCCACACCCTGAATGACATGAAAGCCGCCTGCAAGGGTGCCTCCTGTTTAGAGGAGATGGCGGTGCAATTCGATTCCACCGGCGGTGCGGAACAAGTCACGTCCCAGAAAGATGTGGACGCATGGATTCAGCGGGTGAAAGCTGGCGTGGACCAATGACAAAAGAGAAACACGGCATCCGGTTTTCCATCTTGGACTTGGGGAAAATGCAGTGCGACCAGAATCTGGTGGTAGCCGTTATGCCACCTGAAGCTGGCTAAGGACCGCACGCCCAGTCTCACAAAAAGCTGCGCCGCTTGGAAAAGGAAACCGGCGGCAAAGTGATTTTCGGCCACGATTGGAACCAGTGGAGCGCCATGAAACACGCCCCGGCATTTTATCAATAAATCCATTTCGTTTAAAGGAGAATTTCCCCATGAAAGACTTTACCTATTCCTATCCCACCCATGTGTACTTCGGCAAGGGGGCTCTGGCAAACGCCCTGAAGGCCGAGCTGCCCGCAGTCGCCAAGAAAGTGCTGCTGGCCTATGGCGGCGGCTCCATCAAGAAAAACGGTATTTATGAGGAGGTCACCGGCCTGCTGCGTACCCTAGGCAAAGAGGTGGTGGAGTTCACCGGAATTATGGCAAACCCCACTTACGCCAAAGTTCAGGAGGGCGCCAAGATCGCCAAGGAAAACGGCATCGACTACATCCTGGCCGTGGGCGGCGGCAGCGTCATCGACTGCTGCAAGATTGTGGCGGCCCAGGCCAAGACGGATAAGGACCTGTGGGAGATGGAGTTTGTGGACCACCAGTTCCCCCAGGCCGTCATTCCCATGGGGGCGGTGGTTACCGCTTCCGGCACCGGCGCAGAGATGAACGGCGGCGCTGTCATCACCAACGAGGCTGTCACCGTCAAGGCAGGTATGGGGGCGGCGGCGCCCCGGTTTGCGGTGCTGGACCCTTCCTACACCTTGTCCGTGCCCCGGATGCAGGTGCTCTCCGGCGCCTTTGACACCCTGAGCCACGCCATGGAGACTTACTTCGGCAATTCCGATTCGGACAACGTGTCCGACGATGTGGCCCTGGCCATTATGAAGAACACTGTGGTGAATATGCGCCGGCTGCTCCAGAACATGGACGACTTGGAGGCCCGGGGCAACCTGATGTGGGACTCCGCCATGGCGGAGAACGGCATTTTGAAAGTGGGCCGTCTCACCGACTTCCAGGCCCACCAGATGGAGCACCAGCTGGGCGCCTACACCGACTGCAACCACGGCCAGGGCCTGGCGGTGATCCATCCGTCCTATTACCGGTTCCTGTGCCCCTATGCGAAGGAAAAGTTTACCCGTTTCGCCCAGGTGATCTTTGACAAGGGGGCCGCAGAAGAGGGCATCGACGCCCTGTCCGCTTTCATCCAGGAGTGCGGCCTGCCCACAAAAATGGGCCAGCTGAAGTCCAAGGTGGAGATCACTCCCGACCTGCTGCGCCAGGTGGCGGACAGCTGCAACCTGATCCAGACCAACCCCCATCCCCTCACCCACGAGGATGTGTATCAGATCCTTCTCGCCTGCCTGTAAGCACCCTTGCTTGACACCGGTGGAGTAATCTTTTACAATGTTGGAAAGGAGGGATCGCCCATGTATAATCCACAGCTGGACACTTTCATCGCCGTTGCGGAGGCGGGCAGCTTCAACAAGGCGGCGGAGCGGCTGTTTATCTCTGCTCCGGCAGTGATAAAACAAATCAACCTGCTGGAGCAGAGTCTGGATCTGCAGCTGTTTGTGCGCACCCACAGGGGCTTGCAGCTGACCCAGGCGGGCAAGTCCCTCTACCAAGACACCAAGTATATCATCCAGTATTGTAAAGACTCTGTCACCCGTGCGAAAAACGCCATGCAAGAAACGGACGCCATGATCCGCATTGGCACCTCTGCGATGACGCCTGCCCAGGTGCTGGTGGACTTGTGGCCCAAAGTCCAGGAACGCTGCCCCAACATCAAATTTCAGTTGGTCCCCTACGAAAACACCCCGGAGAACGCCAGGGAAATTTTGGGCAACATGGGCCAGACCATCGACGTGGTAGCGGGGATCTTCGACGAGACGATGCTGAACCTGCGGAAATGCGCCGGACTAGAGCTCTCTAGGGAGCCGATTTGCGTAGCGGTGTCCATCCATCACCCCTTGGCCCAAAAGGACCAGCTGACGGTTCGGGACCTGTATGGCGAAAAACTCATGTTGATCCACCGGGATTGGAGCCATTATGTGGACCAGCTCCGGGACGACCTGTGGAAGAACCACCCCAAAATCCAGATTGTGGATTTCGATTTCTACGATGTTTCCGTGTTCAACCGGTGTGAAAACAATAACTATCTGCTGATGGCGATAGAAAATTGGCGTTACGTCCATCCCCTGCTAAAGATCCTTCCTGTGGATTGGGGGTATACTATTCCTTTCGGGCTGCTCCACGCCCCGCAGCCGGCCCCAGCGGTGCAGAAATTTCTGGACGCCGTGCAGCAGGCCGCAATGACCCACTGATAACCCCCAGCTTTATACCATCTAACAAAGAGAGACTTCTGCGGAGGTCTCTCTTGTTTTATACTACAAAAAGGAAAGAGGGAAACCTCGAAATAAGGATCGGGAAAGGAAAGAACCGTATGAAACGCTTTTTGTGTATGTTTTTGGCGGCCGTGTTGGTATGCTCCCTGGGTATTACTGCTTTGGCCGCTGTGGAGGACACCGGGTTTGAGGACGTGGCTTCCGACAGCTGGTACGCCGGGGCGGTGGAGTATGTCCGGGACGAGGGAGTTATGATCGGGACCGATGAGAGGGTGTTTTCCCCGGAGCTGTCCCTGAGCCGGGCGATGCTGGCCACCGCTCTCTATCAGGCAGCTGGCAGTCCCGCTGTGGAGGGGGACGATGGATTTACCGATACGGCCGAGGGGGAGTGGTATTCGGACGCGGTGACCTGGGCCGCCCAAAACCAGGTAGTAGGCGGCTATGGAAACGGCCTGTTTGGAACCAACGATCCCATTACTCGCGAGGATATGGCCCAAATGCTTTGGAACTACGCTGGTCGCCCTGTTGCCGAAGTGACCCAGCCTTATAGCGACCAGGCTCAAATTTCCGGCTACGCCGTGACTGCCGTAGCGTGGGCCAGGGAACGGGGTTATATGAGCGGCCAGGGAAACAACCGCTTCAATCCGCAGGCTGATCTGACCCGGGCGGAAGCGGCGCAGGCACTGTATAATAGCCGCGGCCTTATTTCGTCGGAGCCTGCTGAGGATCATAATGTGCTGGTGGTATATTTCTCCGCCACCGGCAACACGGAGCGGGCAGCCCAGTACATCGCCGACGCCACCGGCGGGGACCTGTTTGAGCTGGAACCTGTAAATCCCTACACCAATGAAGACCTGAACTGGACAGCCGACGGCAGCCGGGTCAACCAAGAGCATGAGGACGAGTCCCTGCGGGACGTGGAGCTGGTGGCCGATACGGTGGACAACTGGGACCAGTACGACACCGTGTTCATCGGATACCCCATTTGGTGGGGCATCGCCGCCTGGCCGGTAGACGGCTTTGTGGAGGCCAACGACTTCTCCGGCAAGACGGTGATCCCGTTCTGCACCAGCTCCAGCTCCGGCCTGGGAGAAAGCGGCCAGCTGCTGGCTGACATGGCCGGTACCGGCGATTGGATGGGAGGCCAGAGATTTTCTTCTAGTGTCAACGAAGCAGCTGTGCAGGAGTGGATCGACAGCCTGGGCCTGTCCTGATGGATGAAAGGAGGCCCTCGTGAAACGGATTTTACCATGGTTTCTTGCAGGGGCTCTGCTCCTCAGCCTTGCGGCCTGCGGCAGCGAGGCTGAGGAGTCGGGCCAGAATTCCAGTGCCGTACCGCTTTCCTCTTTTTCGCAGGCAGAAGCCGAAACGGATTCCGCCGCAGAAACTTCTTCCTCTGATACGGAGGAAGCGGTAAGCCAGGTTTCAGGCAGTAATATCCTGATCGCTTACTTTACCATGCCGGAAGATGTGGATACGGAAGGCGCAGACGCCGTCACCGGCGCCAGCATTGTGGTGGAGGACGGAGAAGTCTTGGGGAATGTGGAATTCCTGGCGACCATCATCCAGGATACGGTGGGCGGCGATTTGTTTCAAATCGAGACGGTGCAGCAATACCCTCTGGAACACGATGCGTTGGTGGATCAAGCCGCCCAAGAGCAGGATGAAAACGCCCGCCCAGAGCTGGCCACCCACATAGACGATTTGGGGCAGTACGATACCATTTTCCTGGGCTACCCCAACTGGTGGGGAGAACTGCCCATGCCCCTGTACACGTTCCTGGAGGAATATGACCTTTCCGGAAAAACCATTATTCCCTTCTGCCCCCATGGAGGCAGCGGCTTTTCCAGAACGGAAAGTACGATTGCCCAAATGCAGCCGGGGGCAACTGTCAGCGAAAACGGCCTGACCATTTCCCGCAATGACGTGGCCCAAAGCCGGGAACAGGTTGCCCAGTGGGCAGCTGGGCTTGGCCTCTAATATCGTAGGCTGCGTATAAGAGAAGGAAGGTGCGCTGGATGAGAAAATGGACAGCCTTATTCCTGCTTGCCGTCATGGCCCTTTGTCTGGCTGCCTGTCAGCAGGGGGACCGGGGACATTCCGCTTTGACAGATGGGAATTCCGCATCCGAAACGGGTGATGAGGAAAGCAGCGCCCCGGCATCCGATTCATTCCAGGTAAATTCCAATATCCTTATCGCATACGACCCCGCGCAGCAGCCAGTGGTCCAGACGGCGGAAATCCTGGCGGACACGATCTCCGGCGACTTGCTGGAAGTAGAACATGATGACAGCCTCCAGGCTGATGCCTATGAATATGTGCTGCTGGGATTTGCGCCTGATGGGGATGCGCTTCCCAAAACAATCGAGGCGTTTCTCCAGCGTCACGATTTTGGAGCGCGTACCATTTACCCCTTTGTGCAGGGAGACGGTAATGAGGACGTGGTTTCACAGGCTGACCTGTATTCCGCCATCTCGCAGCTTCAGCCAGGAGCTTTGATGGGAGGAGACGTACTGATGATAACACCGGATACGACGGAGGATACGATCAGCGCATGGGCGGAAAGCCTTGGAATTAACAGTACAGATGACACCGTGCCGGAAAACAGCGCGGCAAACACGGTGGCCACCGCCACAGTTACCCCTGAAAAACAGCAGGTGCTGTATCTCTGGGAGGAGGGAAACGCTCCAGCACAGACGGAGTACACCGTCAATAACGGCGGCTATTCGGATGATCCGGACTTCCGGCCTTACATTACCAGCTTCCCCGTCCCGGAGGGAATCGAGATCAAGGGAGCGGTGCTCATCTGCCCCGGCGGGGCCTTCCAATTCCGCAGCGATCAGCCCGAGGGGGTGGACGTGGCGGAAGCACTCAGCGCCCTGGGCTATCAGAGCTTTGTGGTGGATTACCGTCTGCGTCCCTACACCCAGCAGGAGGGAGCCCTGGATCTGGCAAGAGCCGTGCGCTTTGTCCGCTCCCACGCGGAGGAATACGGCATTGACCCTGGGGACATTGCTGTCATGGGGTTTTCAGCGGGCGGAATTCTAAGCGGCGAAATGCTGCTTAACTTTGATGGGAATGTAAGCCACACAACACTTGACCCACAGTACCAGCCGGATGCGCTGGACGGCGTTTCCGCCGATGCGGCGGCCTGCGGCATGATTTATTCCTTCTATGGCCGCCTGAGTGTGGGTACCACCGATGTGGAGCTGCTGCGCTCCGGGGATCTGCCGCCTACTTTCTACTGCTATGGCACCCGCGATCCGTTTTATGAACAGTTTTTAGCCAATGCGGACGCTGCGGAGAAAGCGGGCGTAGAAGTGGAGCGGCTGCAGCTTGACGGAATGCCCCACGGATTTGGAGCCAGCGGTGATTGGATTCCGGGCTACGACCAGTGGCTTGGCGATGTGTTCGCAGAAAACTGACAAACCAGAGCGGCTTATCCCGCCTGTTTATCATATCGGCAGGCTCCGACCTTTTTGGGCGGGGTCTGCCTATTTTATTGAAAGGAAGCGATGGACGCAATGGAAGAAGATGCAGAAAAATATTTATTTGAAAAAATGCCGGTGCCCAAAGCGGTAGCGACCCTGGCGATCCCCACCATCATCAGCCAGGTGGTGACTATGATTTACAACCTGGCAGATACCTTTTTTGTGGGACAGCTGGGCGACCCGCTGATGGTGGCCGCCGTTTCCCTGGTATCCCCCTGGTTCAATCTGCTCACGGCGCTGGGGAACCTGTTCGGCCTGGGCGGCAGCAGCCTGATCTCCCGGATGATGGGGGCGCAAAACCACAAGGACATCAAATATGTGTCCGTATTCAGCATTTGGGGAGGAGCGGCGGTGACGCTTCTCTTTTCCCTGGGTACCTGGGTTGCACGCGTCCCTCTGCTGGATTTTCTGGGAGCCAGCCCGGATACCTATGGCTATGCGCAGGATTATCTGTTGTGGGTTGTCGTACTGGGCGGCGTGCCCACCATGGTAAGCCTGGCGCTGGGCCATCTGCTGCGGAGCGAGGGCCATGCGAAACAGGCCAGCGCCGGCATGATGTTCGGCGGTATCCTCAATGTGGTGCTGGACCCTGTTTTTATTTTTGTATTCCATCTGGATGTGGCCGGAGCCGCTATCGCCACAGCGCTGTCTAATACCGCTTCGGTGGTGTTCTTTGTCGTCCAGTACATACAGCTGAAGGACAAAACGGCGGTTTCCCTGAATCCCCGGCACTTTACCTTCCGTTTTGTACGCCCCATCTTCTCGGTCGGCTTAGCGTCGGCTTTGGCGACCACCCTGGGAAACGCCTCCAATATGGTGATGGTCCATCTGGCCTCCGGCTACGGCGACATCCCCGTGGCTGCCTACGGCGTGGTGAAACGGATCGACCAGTTCCCGTTGAATGTTTCCATGGGGCTGTGCCAAGGCTTTATGCCGCTGGTAGGATATACCTTTGCTGCGAAAAATTATGGGCGGATGCGCAAGGTATCCACCTTCTCCTGGAAGGTTGCCCTGGTGATGTCCGCCTGTTTCATTGCCTGCTTCGCCGCCTTTGCGCCTCAGCTCCTCCATCTGTTTATTCCGGAGGCACAGACCAGTACCCTGGGCGCTTCTTTCCTGCGAATTGCCTGCCTTGCGGTGCCGCTGACCAGCGTGAACTTCCTCATCAGCTATACGCTGCAAGCCATGGGAAAAGGCGTGCAGTCTGCAATCCTAACTTCCTGCCGTCAAGGGGCGCTCAATATCCCGTTGTTGATTGTGATGAACCTGATTTTCGGCTTGTACGGCATGATCTGGACTCAGCTTGTGGTGGAGATCATCATGCTGCCCGTTTCGCTGGGGATGTATTTCCACACCTTTGCGAAACTCCGGTCCAAGCAAGCGTAAACCCGGGGCTTAACACGGCATAACCAACGAGAACTTCTCCCAGGGCCAAAGCCGTACTATACTGGGGCTATAGAAGGGAGAAAGAGGGGATATAAACCTTGCGGGCCTGTGGGCTGGCAAAAATGAGCGAAGAATACCGAGGAGTTCGCTGCCCCGCTTTTCTGTCCCCGTCTAGGGGATAGCCCTTGCATTTGACGGAAGCATGGGAGGATGAAGCGGCGTTTGAGAACCATTTGAGACTCCCGGAGCAGAAGGGTTGGGTAAATCTGAAAGAACCGTACGGTGCGGATAACCCGCCGAAGCGGTTCGTTCTATGACATTTTGGAAAGGAGTTTTCACGATGCGGACCTGTAAAGGAGTTGTTATTACTGGAAAAAACAAGGTGGCTGTCAGCAACCAATGCCCCATTCCAGAGGAGCCTTGCCCTACCGGGGCCTTTATCCGGCCGCTAATCTGGTCCCCCTGTACCAGTGACGCCCATCTGTGCGCCACTGGGTGCGCCTCTTTGCCCTATCTGCTGGGCAAGGCGGTGGGACACGAGATGTGTGGGGAGATCACCCAGGTGGGGACGGAAGTAAAGGGCTTCCATGTGGGAGACAGGGTCGTCGTCTGCTCCGTTATGCCGGTATGGAGAAGCCTGGAAGCCCAGGACGGTATGGCAAAGCAGCACCAGGACAATATGTACGCCGGGGTAGATTTTCCCGACCGGGGAGGCTCCTTTGTGGAGGAGTATTACATCCGGGATGCGGACATGAACCTGGCCCTTATCCCAGAGGGTGTCACCCTGGAGCAGGCTGTCATGGTGCCGGACATGATGTGCACCGCCTTTGAGGGGGTGCGGCAGCTGGACCTGGAGTTCGGCGCCTCTGTAGCGGTGATGGGCGTAGGCCCCGTAGAGCTGATGGCTGTGCGGGCAGCAGTGCTCCACGGGGCAGGGAATGTGTTTGCCATCGGTTCCCGGAAGCAGTGCTTCCGGGTCGCGAAAGAGTACGGCGCCACCCACTGCGTGGACTACCACGACTCCGATTATCTGGATCAGATTGCGAGGAACAACGGAGGTCCGGTGGATGGAGTCATCCTTTGCGGCGGCAGCGAGAAAGAGCTGAACCGAGGGCTTTCCATTTTGAAGAAGGGCGGCACCTTGGTGAACCTGAGCGCCTACTTCAGCGGCGCGCCCCTGGAGATCGACCCGGCGGTGTGGGGGTTTGGTTATGGGGACAAGACCATCAAAGGCTGCGGCTGCCGGGGCGGACGGCTGTGGATGAGCCGCATGGCCCAGCTCATCGCCACGGGCCGGGTGGCCCCGGAAAAGCTCATCACCCACCGCTACCACGGCATGGAAAGGATCCCCGAAGCCATGGGGCTGTTCCTAAACCACGACCGCAGTTTGATCAAGCCGGTTATCTATAACGATTAAGGAGTGTTTGGAAAAATGGAACATCGAGTGTTGGGCAAAGATTTGAACGTGTCTCCGGTGGGGCTGGGCTGCATGGGCATGACCCACGCTTACGGCGCCCCGGCGGACGAAAAGGAGATGGCAAAGCTGCTGGAAAAGGCCGTGGACATGGGATACACCTTCTTCGACACGGCAGAATGCTACACCGGCACAAAACCCGACGGCACCATCGCCTACAACGAGGAACTGGTGGGGGAGGCTTTAAAGCCCTACCGGGACAAGGTGGTCATCGCCACCAAGTGCGGCGTGCGCCATCTAGGGGACCGGCTGGAGGTGGATTGCAGCCCCCAGGCTATCCGCACGGCGGTGGAGGGCAGCCTGCGAAGGCTTCAGACCGACCACATCGACCTGTACTACCAGCACCGCATGGACCCCAACGTGGAACCGGAAGTGGTGGCGGATACCATGGCCCAGCTGATGAAGGAGGGGAAAATCACCCACTGGGGCATTTCCGAGGCCAGCGAGGACTACCTGCGCCGGGCCCACGCCGTGTGCCCCGTGACGGCTATCCAGAACCGGCTTTCCATGATGTACCGGGACTATGAGGCCCTTTTCCCCGTCCTGGAGGAATTGAACGTGGGCTTTGTGGCCTTCAGCCCCCTTGCGAACGGGCTGCTCTCCGCCCGCTACCGGGATACCTCCCAGTTTGAGCACAGCCCTGCGGACTACCGCTCCGCCATGCCCCAGTTCTCCCAAGAGGGAGTGGCGCAGAACCGGGATCTGCTGGCCCTCGTTGAGAACACAGCCAAGGAGAAAAACGCCACCCCGGCCCAAATCTCCCTGGCGTGGATGCTGGCGAAAAAGCCCTACATCGTGCCCATCCCCGGCTCCCGGAAAGAGGGCCGTATCCGGGAAAACCTGGGGGCGGCGGAAGTCGTCCTGACGGAGGAGGAAGTGGCTCGCTTGGATGACGCCCTCGGCCACATGACCATGTCCCAGGTATTTGGGGGGCACAAGGTGAAATGACCTTGCCGCTCCCTCTGGGATAAGGGCGCTCTTTGGATATAACTTTCAGCTTATTACCCCCTAACAAAGAGAGACTTCTGCGGAGGTCTCTCTTGCTTTATAATGGGGGCAAGAAAGAGAAAGGCGGTGGGAACCATGAAAATTGCGGCGGCATTGGCGGCCCTGGGGCTGGCGCTGCTCACCGGGTGCGCCCCGGCAGAGAGCGCTCTCAGCCAAGTGGAACCCATCATCCAAGAAGGCGAGACGCCGTTCCGGGAAGGAGAGGAAGCTTCCATGGTGCGAGAGAGCGGCCCCTTCACTGCGGACACCCCTATTGAGGATGTGAAAAATGACCCAATGTTCGGAGAGGCTGGCAGGCTACTGTTCCCAGTGGACGAGGGCTACTCCAGTGGTGATACCTTGGGGGGGCTGCGGCTGGTGTGGTACAACAACATCGACCCTGCTGAGACAGTGGAGATCGTCAACACCCTGTGGCAGCGGGCCAGCGCCGGGGAAACAGTGTTCTACGACATCTACACGGAAGAGGAAAAGGCTGCCGACCCTGAGAAGGAGGACACCGGGCTGTTTTTTTTCCGCGGGGAACCTGGAGCGAAAGTTGCCGTGTGTAACGCCGGCGGGGGCTTTGCCTATGTGGGGGCCATGCAGGACAGCTTCCCTCACGCTTTGGAACTCTCCAAGCGGGGCTACAACGCCTTCGCTTTGATCTACCGCCCCGGCGCCCAGACCGCCTGCGAGGACTTGGCCCGGGCCATCAGCTTCATTTTCGAGAATGCGGAGGAGCTGGAGGTGGACACGGACTGTTACTCCCTGTGGGGCGGCTCTGCTGGGGCGCGGATGGCAGCTTGGCTGGGGTCTTACGGCCCAGCGGCCTTTGGCGGGGACGACCTGCCCCAGCCAGGGGCGGTGATCATGCAGTACACCGGCCACAGCGACTACACGGAGAATGACCCGCCCACTTTCGCCTGTGTGGGAGAGAGCGATGGCATTGCCAACTGGCGCACCATGGATCGGCGGCTCCAAGCTATGAGCGCCCTGGGGATTCCCACGGAATTCCACCACTACCCCGGCCTGCGCCACGGGTTTGGCCTGGGCACCGGCACGGTGGCGGAGGGCTGGCTGGACCAGGCCGTATCATTTTGGGAAGAGCAAATGTAAGAAAGGGAGTGTTTTCGTGAATAACTTTATCTTTGAAAATTCCACCAAGGTCATCTTCGGCCAGGGGTGTGTGAAGGAGTTTCTAGCCTGCAAGGTGCGTCCTTTCCAGAGGATTCTGCTGGCTTATGGGGGTGGTTCCATCAAGCAAAACGGCATTTACCAGGAAGCCGCCTCCATCATGAAAAACGCTGGAAAAACTGTGGTGGAGTTCCCTGACATCATGTCCAACCCCACCTATCAGAAAGTGTTGGAGGGCGCAAAGCTGGCCCGCGAAAACAACGTGGATATGATCCTGGCCGTGGGAGGCGGCAGCGTAATGGACTGCGCCAAGGCGGTGTCCCTGGCGGCCCGGTATGAGGGGGACGTTTGGGCGGATTACTGGGAGCAGCCCGGAATCATCCAGTGTGATCCTCTGCCTTTGGGGGTGATCGTCACTGCGGCGGGTACTGGCAGCGAGTGCAACGGCGGGGCGGTCATCACCAACGAGGAAAAGAAAGTCAAGACCGGCAGGGATTATCCCCAGCTCAACCCTAAATTTGCCCTGATGGACCCCACCTTCACCTATTCGGTGCCGGTGAAGCAGATGGTCTCCGGCGGGTTTGACATCCTCTCCCACCTGATGGAGACCTACTTCAGTAAGCCCAACGAGGACAATGTCTCTGATGACTTGATGGAAGCCTTGATGAAAAGTGTCATCCGCAACCTGCGGGCCGCCATCCAGGACCCCGAAGACTACACCGCCCGCTCCAACCTGCTGTGGGCTTCCACATTGGGGGAGAACCGGCTGGTGAAAATGGGCAAGCGCTGCGACTTCCAGTGCCACAACATGGAGCATCAGCTGGGGGCCTATACCAACTGCAACCATGGATTTGGCCTGGCAGTGCTTCATCCGGCGTACTACCGGCATATCTATCAGGAGGGCCTGCCCAAGTTCGTGCGGTTTGCCGAGAACGTGTGGGCCATCCCCCGGAAAGGCAAAACCGATGAGGAGCTGGCCCAGGCGGGCATCGAAGCCCTTGCCGGATTTATCCAAGAGGTGGGGCTGCCCACTACCTTGAAGGAGCTGGGGGTGGAGAAAGCCCAGCTGAAAGAGATCGCCCAGTCCTGCGGCATCTCCCAGGGCAGCTACAAACGCTTAACGCACCAGGAGATCTATCAGATTTTCCAGGAGTGTTATGAATAAAAAACTGCGATTGAAAGGAATGAGTCTCTTTATGAAACGTGCGTTTTCTCTGCTTCTATCCCTGTTGATGGCCTTCTCACTTACCGCTTGCGGTGGGAATGGGAACAGTTCCTCCTCTCAGGCCAGCTCCTCCGCGCCGGAGTCCTCCGCTGTGGAGTCCACAAGTTCCGCCAGTGAGCCTTCCAGCTCCCCGGAAAGCGAAGCCCCCAGCGAGGCTCCCTCCAGCAGCGAGGTGAGCAGCGAAGCCTCGGCCGAGGACACCAACTCCGGCAGCAGCGTGCTTGTGGTGTACTACTCCGCTACGGGCAACACCGCCCAGGCGGCCCAGTACATTGCGGACACCACTGGCGGTGATTTGTTTGAGCTGGAGCCGGTAGAGCCCTACACGGACGACGACCTGAATTGGACCGACGACAACAGCCGGGTGTCCCAAGAGCACGCCGATGAGTCCCTGCGGGACGTGGAGCTGGTGGCCGATACGGTGGACAACTGGGACCAGTACGACACCGTGTTCATCGGATACCCCATTTGGTGGGGCATCGCCGCCTGGCCGGTAGACGGCTTTGTGGAGGCCAACGACTTCACCGGTAAGACTGTCATCCCATTCTGCACTTCTTCCAGCTCCGGCCTGGGGGAAAGCGGCCAGCTGCTGGCGGACATGGCCGGCACCGGCGAATGGCAGGAGGGCCAGCGCTTTTCTTCCGGCGTCAGCCAGGAGGACGTGGAAAGCTGGTTTGCCGAACTCGGTTTGTAAACCGAGAGGGCACCGCCGCATAGCAAGTAAACCCTTCTGTTTCGCCCAATTCTCCCATATCATGGGGACAGGGCGGGGCAGGACACAGAATTAAATGGGAGGTATCATCATGGAATACGCAACACTGAACAACGGTTTGAAAATGCCCATGGCGGGGATTGGCACCTTCCTGCTCAGCCCCGACGAGGCGGAGGCCTCGGTTCTGGCGGCTTTGGGGGACGGCTACCGCCTGATCGACACGGCAAACGCCTATGTCAACGAGAAAGCCGTGGGCCGGGCCATGAAAAAATCAGGCTTGAAGCGGGAGGAGATCTTCCTGGAGACCAAACTGTGGCCCAGCTTCTATGAGCAGGAGGACGCAGTAGAAAAAACGCTGCAGCGTCTGGATACGGATTATATCGATCTGCTGCTCATCCACCAGCCCGCAGGCAACTATGTGGCGGGCTACCGGCAGATGGAGAGGGCCTACAAGGAGGGAAAGGTGAAGGCCATTGGCCTGTCTAACTTCAACCAGGCACAGATCGAGGAAATTCTGGGCCTGTGCGAAGTGAAGCCCACCGTACTGCAAACGGAGGTCCACCCCTATTTCCAGGAGCGGGAGCTGAAAGAATTCCTCAGCAAAGAGGGCATGGTCGTCCAGGCCTGGTATCCCCTGGGCCATGGGGACAAGGCCCTGTTGGAAGAACCTCTGTTCACGGAACTTGGAAAGAAGTACGGCAAGTCCAACGCCCAAATTATCCTGCGGTGGCATATCCAAGCGGGGAACATCGTCATTCCCGGCTCGAAAAACCCGGCCCACATCAAAGATAACTTTGACCTGTTCGACTTTGCCCTGACCGAGGAAGAGATGGGAGAAATCGCCGCCCTGGATAAGAACACCCGCTACTACACCAGCACTCCCGAGATGCTGAAGAAGTACGCGGAGATCGTCCCCGACGTGGACGGCCAGAAATAAAAAAGAAGGATAAGGGAGCCACCCGCTCCCTTTTTCCTCTATCTACAAGGAGTGTGTGTATCATGCGTAAAAATTTTGGTGTAAAATCTTGGTTCTATCCCCAGCCGGTGCTGATTATCGGCACCTATGACGGGAACGGAAACCCCGATGCCATGAACGCTGCCTGGGGAGGCCTGTACGATGGCAACAAGGTGGAGCTGTGCCTCAGCGCCGGCCATAAGACTACCAAGAACATCCAGGCAACCGGGGCCTTTACCGTCAGCTTTGCCGACGCCGCCAACGTGGTGGCCAGCGACTATGTGGGCCTGGCCTCCGCCAACACCGAGCCGAACAAGATGGAGAAGTCCGGCTTCCACCTGACCAAGAGTGAGTTTGTCAACGCCCCTCTCATCGATGAGCTGCCGGTTGCCATGGAGTGCAAACTCATTAAGATCAATGAGGACGGCAACGTCATCGGGGAGATCGTTAACGTCTCTGCCGACGAGAGCGTGCTGGGCGAGGACGGGGCCATCGACTTTTCTAAGTTCCGGCCCATCTCCTTCGAGCCGGTTCACAACGGTTACCATGTGTTGGGAGAACGCGTGGGCAACGCTTTCCAGGATGGGGCGAAGCTGAAATGAGCGGGAAAACCTTTGTGGTTTGCCATATGCTGGCCTCTTTGGATGGGAAGATCGACGGGGCGTTTTTCGGGGCCAAAGAGACCGCCCCTGCGCTTACCGCCTATGGGGAACTGCGGAAATACTATGAGTGCCAGGCAACCGTATACGGCACCACCACCATGCTGGGGGGATACGCCAGCGGACGGGTGGGCGAGCTGCCCCGCTGGGATAGCGGCAATATGCCCCCACTTGACTGGGTCAACGTGGAAGGCCGGGATATGGGCAATTTCATCGTTTCTTTCGACCCTAAGGGAGAGCTGGCCTTTGCCTCGCACAAGCTGGAAAAGAAAGGCCGGGCCGCCGCCCATGTCATCCAGGTGGTCACAGAACAGGCAAGCCCCGCTTACCTGTCCTACTTGCGGAAAAAGCGTGTTTCTTATTTAACGGCGGGGAAGGATAAGATCGACTGCGCTGTACTGTTGGGTAAGCTTCAGGAGCTGTTCCAGATTGACCGGGTGATGGCGGCGGGGGGCGGTATTCTGAACTGGTCCTTCCTCAGCGCCGGCTTGGTGGATGAGATCAGCCTGGTGGTCGTCCCGGTGGTGGACGGCAGCACCACGGCGGCCTCCATTTTTGAAGCGGCGCCTTTCTTTCCGGACCATGATCCGGTGGCTTTCCGCTTGAAGGAAGCGAAGCCTCTGGCAGGGGACGCCATTTGGCTGCGGTACGAGAAAAGGTAAGTAGTTTTGCCAACCCTCCCAGCGGGGGCTGGTTTTTGCAGTTACCCAAAGGTTATGACCCCATAACAGATGGAGACTTCTGTTTTGGCCCGTTTTCCCTTACAATAAATACCAGAACAAGGCGTAACGCCAAAGTAACGGGAGGTATCATCATGGAATTTGCAATGCTGAACAACGGAATCAAAATGCCCATGGAGGGCTTCGGGGTCTTCCAGGTGCGGGACAAGGAGGAGTGCAAGCGTTCGGTGCTGGACGCTATCAAAGCGGGGTACCGGCTCATCGATACTGCCGCCTCCTACACCAACGAGGACGCCGTGGGTGAGGCGGTGAAAGAGGCCGTTGCCCAGGGGATCTGCACCCGTGAGGAGCTGTTTATCACCTCTAAGATGTGGGTGCAGGATATGCAGAATTATGAGACCGCCAAGGCGGCAATTGATGCGTCCCTAAACGCCATGGGCCTGGAATACCTGGATTTGTACCTGCTCCACCAGGCCATGAAGGACTACTTCAGCGCCTGGCGGGCTATGGAGGACGCCTACAAGGAGGGCAAGCTGCGGGCTATTGGGGTCAGCAACTTCTACCCCCACACTCTCACCAATTTCTGTGAGACGGTGGAGATCAAGCCCATGGTCAACCAGGTGGAGCTGCACCCTTACTTCACCCAGGAGAACGCCCTGGAGACCATGAAATACTACGAGGTGCAGCCGGAGGCCTGGGCGCCCCTGGGCGGAGGCCGGTATAAGCCCTTTGACGACCCCATGCTCCAAAAGATTGCCGCTGCCCACGGCAAGACGGTGGGCCAGGTGATCCTACGCTGGAACGTCCAGCGAGGTGTGGTGGTCATCCCCAAGTCCACCCACAAGGAGCGCATTGAGGAGAACATTGACATTTGGGATTTCACCCTCACCGAGGAGGAGATGAAACGGATCGCATCCCTGGATATGGGCTACGAGGGCACCGCTGTCAAGCACTTCGACCCGGAGTTTGTGCGGATGTGCAATCAGCGAAAAATTCACGATTGAACCTGTGGCTGCATGGGAAAGTGGGAAGGAGGACCTTTATGGAATACGTCACCTTGCAAAACGGTGTGGCCATGCCCATGCTGGGCTATGGCACCATTGGCCAGACGGGGGAGCAGATCACGGACAACGTGGCTTTCGCCCTGACCCATGGGTATGAGCTGATTGATACCGCCAACCGCTACGGAAACGAGGTGGAGGTGGGCCGGGGATTGAAAAAATCCGGGCTAAAGCGGGAAAACTGCTTCTTGGAGACCAAGCTGGGCCCCACCCTCTACGAGAACGAAACCGCCATTGACGGCGCCCTCCAGCGCCTGGGGGTGGACTACATCGACCTGATGATCCTCCACCACCCGGTGAACAACTATCTCCACGCCTATGGGATGTTGGAAAAGGCCTGCAAGGCTGGAAAACTGCGGGCTATCGGGCTGTCGAACTTTCCGGTGGAAAAGCTCCAGGAGGTACTGGGCAACTGTGAAATTCCGCCCATGGTGATGCAGGTGGAGGCCCATCCATATTACCCCGCCGAGGGGGTAAGATCCTTCTGCGAGGAACACCGCATCCAGCTCCAGTGCTGGTATCCCCTGGGCCACGGCAGCAGCCAGCTGCTCCAGGACCCGGTGATTCTGGAAATCGCCCAAGTCCATGGGAAGAGCCCCGCCCAAGTGGTGCTGCGCTGGCACATCCAGATGGGCTTTTGCCCGGTGCCGGGGAGCAAGTCCCATGCCCACATCCAGGAGAACGGGGAGATTTTCGACTTCGCCCTGACCCCGGAGGACATGGTGCGAATCGCCGGGATCAACCGCCATACCCCCTTTTACCAGGTGACGCCGGAATCCCTGCAGCGCCTGGCTACCACAAAATGTAATTTTGAGGAGTGAGTGCCTTGAAAGTTTTGCTGCTCAACGGGAGCCCCCGGAACGGCGGGAACACCGCCGTCGCTTTAAGCGAAATGGAAAAGATTTTTCGGGAGGAAGGCATCGAGACGGAGGCTGTTCAGATAGGGAACAAGGCCATCCGGGGCTGCGTGGCCTGTATGGCCTGCAAGAAAAACGGGAAATGCGTCTTTGACGACCTGGTGAACGAGACTGCCTCCAAATTCGCCGCTGCCGACGGCCTGGTGATTGGGACGCCAGTGTACTACGCCTCGGCCAACGGGACGCTCATCTCCTTCCTGGACCGGCTGTTCTACTCCACGCCTTTCGACAAGACCATGAAGGTGGGGGCCGCCGTGGCTGTGGCCCGCCGGGGCGGGGTCTCCGCCACCTACGATGAGCTGAACAAGTACTTCGCCATCTCCGGGATGCCCATCGCCACGGGCCAGTACTGGAACGCCGTTTATGGCCGGGAAAAAGGCGAGGCCAAAGAGGACGCCGAGGGTTTGCAGACCATGCGCACCCTGGCCCGGAACATGGCCTTCCTGATGAAGGCCATCGCCCTGGGGAAGGAGCAGTACGGGGTGCCGGAGCGGGAGCCTTTCACCCGCACCAATTTTATCCGATAAGGGGGTGTTCTCATGAACGAAGAATTGCTGGCCCTGTCCCAGAAATTCTGGGACGCTATGGAGCACGCTGATGAAGCGGGGATGCGGGCCTGCGCAAATCCTGAATGCAATTTTGTCCACATAGGCATCACCTGCAAATTGGACAAGGAGATCGGGTTTTACACCAGCGGGGCTTTCCAGCCTACGGATATCACCTTCCACAGCAAGAGAGCGGAGGTGTTCGGCAGTACCGGAGTGGTGCTCACCGACTGCGATTACAGCCTCCTGCTGGACGGCAAAGAGACCACCCACCACTTTATGGTGACGGAGGTTTACGCCCAGGAGAATAAAAGCTGGAAGCTGGTCACTTTCTCCTTTACTGCGCTGGTGTACTGATTTCTTCGCGTACAAGGAAATGATCGTTCCTGTTTTCCCTTTTGTGAAGGCGCACTGCGGGCAGTTTGCTTGTGGTGCGCCTTTTTGAGCTGGCAATAATCAAAAGGTTTTATCTCTATAACAAACGGGAACTTCTGTTTTCCCGTCCCCGGGGATACAATGGTTTCAGAAATCACGGAAAGACGTTTTTATCTTGGAAAGGAAGTGTTCCCCATGAGACTTTTGCGATTGCTGGTGACGGCGCTGTTGGTACTGTTGCTGTGCCTGGCCGGGTGCCAGGCACAGCAACAAGCCGCTTCTTCCCAGCCGGAGAGTGTGGTTTCTTCCCCAGTGGAGACGCCCTCTCCTGCTTCCACACCGTTTACGTCCAGTCAAGAGGGAAACTCCCTGGAAAGTCCTATCCAGACAGGCGTCACCCCTGAGCAGGTGCTGGAAGGGGAGACCGGGGAGATCCATTACAGCTACTACCTGCCGGAGAACTATGACCCCAGCCAGGAGTACCCCCTGGTGATGGCCATGCCCGGCTACGACAGGATGTGGTTTGGGGAGGACTCCTCCGGCTCCAATCTGGACTGGCCGGGGTTCCTCTGCTGGAGCCAACTGGAGGAGGACATGATTGTGGTATCCGCCCAGCTGACGGACTGGGGCGAGACCTCCGCACGGCAGGCCATTGAGCTGACAGAATATTTCATTGGGAATTATGCGGTGGATGAAAGCCGGGTGTACGCCACAGGCTACTCCGCTGGCGGGGAAACCATGTCCCGGGCGGTAGCGCTGCGGCCGGACTTGTACGCTGGGTACCTTCACGGGGCGTCACAGTGGGATGGGGATTTCGCTCCAGTGGCAGAGAACGGGGTGGCGGTGTACATCTTCATGGCGGAGAACGACGAGTATTACGGCTCGGATCGGGCGCGGGAAGCATACGCCGGCCTCCACCAAGCCTATGTGGACATGGGATGGGCGGAAGATGACATCAGCAGTGTGCTGCGGCTTCAAACGCCGGACAACGCTTGGTTCGCAGAGCGGGGCATCTCCGGCAACTACCACGGCGGCGCCACGGTAGCCTATGAACAGACTGACATTTTGGAGTGGGTGCTCTCTCACAGCAAGGAGGACACATGAAACCGAAGACCGTTGTCAGGCTTGTTGTAGACGCCGCCATGACCCTGCTGCTGCTCTTGCTCATGGCCTTTGAGCTGGTGGGCCGGGCCGCCCACGAGTGGATTGGCATCGGGATGTTCTTCGCTTTCCTGTTCCACCACCTTCTAAACCGGGGATGGGCAAAGCGTCTCTTCCAGGGGAAGTATACGCCTTATCGGGTACTGCAAACGGTGACGGCTGCTCTGGTGTTTCTGGCCATGCTGGGCTCTTTCGCCAGCGCGGTGTTCATTTCCCAGGAGGTATTTGCTTTCCTGCCCATCCGCCAAGGCATGGCACTGGGGCGCATTGTCCACCTGCTGTGCGCCTACTGGGGGTACCTTTTCGTTTCCCTGCATTTGGGGCTCCACTGGGGGATGATGGTGGCCATGGCAGGGAAAAAGCTCTCCCCCTGCCACCGGCGGCGGGTGGTGTTAAACATATT
>ENA-UONY01001337-UONY01001337.1-human-gut-metagenome-genome-assembly--contig:-CS9-NODE-1337-length-21476-cov-4.717287_pt1 | contig 21476 bp, 23 predicted proteins | sample MGYA00242465_ERZ724012 | MGnify/ENA metagenome assembly ERZ724012 | reverse complement strand
GCTGGTGAAATTCGTAATCTGCTCTTTCATTCCAAACAGCGTCTTCTACCTTGTCTTCCGCAAACGTCCGGAGTTTGCATACCTGGAAGCTCTTGCAAAAAGAGTAATCAACAAGATATTTAGGCGGAGCGCAAAATGAAAGAGTGGGAGTGATCCTGATGCAGGATATTTATAAGGCAGGGATTGTCGGTAAGCGTAAAACCTAACCACGGCTAGTGAACGCCCGTCCGGTGTGAGATAATATCCCAAACACCAAAAGTCTTCCTTGCAGTCTAAGGGAGACTTTTGGCACAATGGGAGATGGTCACCTATGGAACAAAGTCTGCAGGCTATGTCTAAGCAGGAGCGGTTAGAAAACCAGACGGCCAGGGTTGCGGCGTGCGGCAGTAGAGGCATGGCAGTCTGGAGTTGTCAAGATTTGTTTAGTCCCCGAATGCAAGGATTTTTATAGACTGCGGCTTTGCCGCCTTTGTCCATCTCGATTTTGACAGACTATGCGGCGGTAAATATGATTGGAACCATGTCAAGCAGCTTTTAATAGAGGAATGCGGTTGGGTACCACCTGGCGATGATAAAAAATCGCTTCATACAAGCTGTCGGATCGAAAAGTGCAAGGATTACTCCCAGTTCATCCGTTTTTATCACTGCAAAAGCAAAATGATACCATTTAGTTCCATTGAAATCTCCCTCGCAAGCCGAAATTGTGGAGTCTCAAAAGAGGAAATGCTGTATGAAATGGAGCGCCTGCTTGGGTTTTCACTGGATGAGCCCCCGGAGTGCGCTGTCATGCGCGGCTTTTTCAAGGGGAAATTATGACGTCTGTATACTGTTTTTCCGGGAGCGGCCACAGCTATGCAGTTGCCGAATATTGTGCAAGAGAATTGCAAGTACCGGTCGTGAACATTGACCAGCGCCTGGCGGAGCACCAGTATCAGGCCGATTTTGCCGTGGTAATATTTCCGGTTTATTGTCAAAACATCCCTGCCGTAGTAAAGGATTTTCTGGGCAAGCTGGATGCCATGTACGTGGTGCTCATTGCTACGTATGGGAAAATCTCTCACGGAAATGTGCTGTGGGAAGCATCCAAAATCACACGTGGGCGCGTCATTGCAGCGGCGTACGTGCCCATGGGGCACACCTATTTGGATTCGTCAAAGGAATTCGATGCACAACCTTTGCAGGCCATTTTCGCAAGAATTCAACATCCCCGAGCCGCCACCCTGACGCGGGAAAGCAAACACCCATTTGCCAGCTTTTTCCCTGCCTGGCGCAGCCGGTGTGGGGTAAAAATCAGGCTGGACGAGAGCTGCAATGCTTGCAACATTTGCACAAAACTATGCCCCATGCAGGCAATTGAAGCGGGTATCATTCACGGCAACTGTATTCGCTGTCTGCGCTGCGTCTGTCATTGCCCAAAATCGGCTCTCCACTTTGAACTCCGCCCCATATTGAGGCATTATTTGCAGCAAACGTCGAGGGAAAATACCAAGATTTATTTGTAAGGTCAGATTTCCCGCCTCTCTCCGCTCCGCCCACGGAAAATCCGGCAGAACGCGCCGCAAAATGCGCATTCTGCCGGATTCTTACGATACAATTCCTATTTCTTCGAATGGCAGCTGCCGCTCATGGGGCAGCTGCCGCAATGGCAGCCGCAGGAGGATTTTCCCTTTTTGCGATTGCGAACCATACCGGCTATGATGCTGCCGGTTACCAACAACAGCAGGACCATAACGCCGAGAGTACCTCCGTTTGCTGCAAGCCAGGATAACATCATCATTCCTCCTTCGTTGTTTCCTCGTTTCAGACTATGCGACCTTGACCTTTTCCGTCAATCTGGTGGGCTCCTGATGGGGCTTCACCAGCATGTAGAGAATCAGAGCAATGAGAATGATGGCAGCTATAAGGCCAACGATTTGAACGCCGCCGGTGAAAATCAGACCAACCTGATAAATGATGAGGCTGATTGCATAGGCAAACAGGCACTGATAGCCAATGGCAAACCAGGTCCACTTGGCATTGTTCATCTCCCGTTTGATGGCGCCCATAGCCGCGAAGCAGGGCGCGCACAGCAGGTTGAAGGCCAGGAAGGAATAGCCGCCAATGGCGGTGAAGGCGCTGGCCAGGTTGCTGTAAACCGTACCCGTACCACCGTACAGAATGCCCATCGTGCCCACAATGTTCTCTTTTGCCACAAGGCCTGTGATGGAAGCCACGGCTGCCTGCCAGTTGCCCCAACCCAGCGGGATGAAGATCCAAGCAATGGCCCCACCAATGGCAGCCAGAATGCTGGAGTCGATCTGGTCCTCAGACAGCATGGTAAACCTGCCATCCACAAAACCAAAATACGTAGTAAACCAAATGACGATGGTGGAGAGCAAAATGATGGTGCCCGCCTTTTTGATGAAGGACCAACCCCGCTCCCACATGCTGCGCAGTACATTGCCCACCGTGGGCCAGTGATAGGCCGGCAGCTCCATGACAAAGGGCGCAGGATCGCCGGTAAACATCTTGGTCTTCTTCAGCATGATGCCGGAGATCACAATGGCCGCCATGCCCAGGAAGTAGGCGCTGGGAGCCACCAGCGGCGAGCCGCCGAAAATGGCGCCTGCAATCATACCAATGAAGGGCATTTTTGCGCCGCAGGGGATAAATGTCGTAGTCATAATGGTCATACGCCGGTCTCGTTCATTTTCAATGGTTCGGGAAGCCATAATGCCGGGAATCCCACAGCCGGTACCAATGAGCATGGGGATAAAAGACTTGCCGGACAGACCGAACTTCCGGAAAATCCGGTCCATGACGAAGGCAATCCGCGCCATGTACCCGCAGGACTCCAGAAATGCCAGGAAAATGAAGAGGACCAGAATCTGAGGTACGAAGCCCAACACAGCGCCTACACCGGCCACAATGCCGTCCAAAATCAAGCCCCGCAGCCAATCCGCGCAGCCAATGGCGTCCAAGCCGCGTTCCATCAGCACCGGAACGCCGGGTACCCATACGCCGTAATCCGCCGGATCCGGCTCTGCATAGCCGTATTGGTCATATACGGCGAGAGCAGCCTGCAAATCGGCTCCCGTAGAGGTGACCTCTTCATCCGCCATGGTCTCTTCGTCCACAACCAGATAGGTTGCCGTATCGGTGGCGGAGAATTGGCCTGCAAAAGCGGTCAATGCCGTCTTTGCCGCAGCAGGATCAAACGCTTCCGCCTCCGGATCCAAAGCCGCTTCCACCGCTTCAGTATCCACACCGGTTTCGGAAGCATATTCGATGAACCCGTTGACCACCTGGGACGCTTCGCCAAATTCATCGGCCACTTCGCTGTACGCCCTGCTGCCGATACCCAGCAGGTGCCAGCCGTCTCCAAACACACCGTCGTTGGCCCAGTCTGTCGCCCAGGAGCCTACCGTGGTAACTGACACAAAGTATACCAGGAACATGACCACCGCAAAAATCGGCAGTGCCAGCCAACGGTTGGTGACGACCTTGTCGATTCGATCGGAGGTGCTCAACTTTCCTGCGCTTTTTTTCTTGTAGCAGCCCTTCATCAGAGAAGCGATGTAGACATACCGCTCGTTGGTGATGATGCTCTCGGCATCATCGTCCAGCTCCTTCTCGGCGGCTTGAATGTCCTCTTCAATGTGGGCCAGCACATTCTGGGGCAGCTGCATGCGGCTGCTGGCTTTTTCGTCCCGCTCAAACAGTTTGATGGCGTACCAACGCTGCTGCTCCGGGGGCATATTGTGCACAGCAGCCTCCTCGATGTGGGCAATGGCATGCTCCACCACGCCAGAGAATGTATGCATGGGGACGGTTTTGCCGGTTTTGGCAGCGGCAATGGCGGCTTCTGCCGCCTCCATGACGCCTGTTCCCTTCAGGGCGGAAATCTCCACCACCTTGCAGCCCAAGGCCCGGGAAAGCTCCTGGGTGTTGATTTTATCCCCGTTCTTTCTGACCACATCCATCATATTGATGGCAACCACCACAGGAATCCCCAGCTCCGTCAGCTGCGTGGTTAAGTACAGGTTGCGCTCTAGGTTGGTGCCGTCCACAATGTTCAAAATGGCGTTCGGGCGCTCGTCTATCAAATAGTTCCGTGCCACCACCTCTTCCAGGGTATAGGGTGACAGGGAGTAAATGCCGGGCAGGTCCGTAATAATGACGTCGTTATGCCGCTTCAGCTTGCCTTCTTTTTTCTCCACTGTGACGCCGGGCCAGTTTCCAACAAACTGATTGGAACCGGTCAGGGCATTGAACAAGGTGGTCTTGCCGCTGTTGGGATTGCCCGCCAGGGCGATTTTCCATTCCATGTTGATACCTCTCTTTCAGAAAATATGTAAGTAAGTTTTTACTAACCTTATCAGAAAACTTTACCCTACTCCACCTCAATCATGCCGGCGTCTGCCTTACGTAGAGACAACTCGTAGCCCCGAACGCTTACTTCCACCGGGTCCCCCAGGGGGGCCACCTTGCGGATGTGGACGGTGACACCCTTGGTGATGCCCATGTCCATGATCCGGCGCTTGACTGCACCCTCGCCGTGGAGCTTGACAACAGTCACCGTATCGCCAATTTTAGCCTCTCTCAGTGTCTTCATTGGGTTTCCTCCTCTATCAAATGAAATTTTCTGTACCAATTTACCTGCCCATTGCAGGGCGCTCCCCTCTGCCGGTGTGTCATTTGCGGCGACAAATGGAGCCTCAAATCATGATTTTCTGGGCCATTTCCCTGCTGATGGCTACCCGGGCTTCTTTGACATTTACGATGACATTCCCGCCTATGGTAGAAATGACTGTCACATTCCCCCCAGCTACAAAGCCAAGATTTTCCAGATGTTTCCTGACCTCCGGCTTTCCGCCTACCTTTCGAATGATGTTCTCCTCCCCGGGATTTGCAAGTGTCAGCGGCATCATGAATATCCTCCCTTACACTGCCGGACGGTTCAAAATTAGGACGAGCTAACCATCACGGTATTTTATAGTTAGCTTCTGCTAACCACCAGCTATCATACTCTCCGGAGCTCCGTTTGTCAATCCATTTTTGGAAAAAACTGCTCTGAGAAAGCATTTTCGTCATTCCGCCCAAATAGTTAGATGATACTAACCAAAAAAATTGTATAAGTCCTCCATAGAAGCTCCCCCGCTCATGACGTCCGGACTCGGATCTGGCATGGTAAGCCAGGCCGGAATGGGGACCGTCCATCGGATGCAGCCATGCAGTCAGTCTGTATCTATGCCGGGCGGTATGCACAGAGAACTGCAGAAGCTCGGTCTGTAAGGCATTGCAGAGCGGCCAGGCGCTGTGCGCCTTCCCGGGTAATGCGCCAAAAATGGGGGGTCATCGCCAGGAGGTTCTGAATCTGCGGGCCTTCCACTGTAAAAGAGAAGGAAACCGGGCTACATTCCACCAGTGTAAAACCGGGCAGCTCCGGAGCGGTATCCTTCGCCCGGCGCAAAAGCTCCGGATAGATGATTCCCTTCAGTCCCAGCAAATGATCCTCTGCAGCCAAGACCTGGAGGTATACGCCATCTGGCGTCAAAACCCGGTGAAACTCCTCCGGCACAGTCAGCGCAAACATGCTCAGAATCAGGTCCAGGCTTCCGGTGGAAAAAGGCAGGTGGGCCGCCGTTCCGCAAAGCCAGGTTCCGGACTTGTATTTCCCAGCAGCCAGGCGCACAGCGTCCTTGGAAATGTCCAGGCCGTATAGAGACGCCTGGGGTAACGCCCTGGCTACCTGGGCGCTGTAGTAGCCGTCGCCACAGCCGGCGTCCAGAATGGCACCGGCACGGCTTCCATACCGCTGCGCCGCCTGGCACACAGCCTGAGCCAGGGGTGCATAAAACCCCGCCTCCAGGAAGGTCCGGCGCGCAGTCACCTGCTCCCGGGTATCGCCAGGGTGGCGGGAATGCTTCTGGGTCACCGGCAGCAAATTGACATAGCCCTGCCGGGCTACATCAAAGCTGTGTCCCCTGGGGCAGGACCACTGCCGGCTCCCCAGCGTAAGCACCGCCCCGCAGGTGGGGCAAAGAATATCAGGCATAAGAACGCCTCCTTGCGGCACAATAAAGTCGTACCTTCATCTTACCCCACCAGGGGCTGTCCGTCAAGGTACTCAGAAAGGAGCGCAGCCGGTTGAAACGAAGAATTTTTCGGGCAGTAATTGGAGCATTGGTCCTGGTCCTGACCTTTTCGCCCCTTACCGCCCAGGCAGCAGAGGAGAAATATCTAGCCATGACCTTTGACGACGGTCCGTCGGGGCGGTTTACCCGGCGGCTTTTGGAGGAATTGGAGCAGCGGCAGTCCCATGTCACCTTTTTCCTCTGCGGATACCGCCTGGAGCAATACCCGGATATGGCCGGACGCATGCTGGAAGACGGTCACGAAATTGGCCTGCACGGTTACAGCCACGGCAGTATGGCGAACATGTCTCCGGAAAAGCTGGAATGGGAGCTCAACCAGACGGAATCCCTGTTACGGGAGCAGACAGGGACCACCTCCTGTCTGCTGCGACCGCCCGGAGGGCAAACCGGTCAAGCTGTGATCCATGCGGCGGAATCTCACGGTCTTTCCCTGGTGACCTGGTCCATCGACCCCAAGGACTGGGCGACCAACAGCCGGGAAGAGGTGGTGCGCAGAGTCGTGGACCATGCCCGCGACGGCGACGTCATTCTCCTGCACGACATGTCGGATAGCTCCGTGGATGCCGCACTGGAAATCATCGACCGCCTGGAGGCCGCAGGTTATCAGTTCGTCACCGTGTCGGAGCTGGCAGGGCTTCGGGGCAAAACCATGGAGGCTGGATGCTTGTATACGAATTTCCGGCCTGCCTTTGAGGTAGATGCAAATTGAAAAAGATACCAAACTATCTCCGGCGCCCATGGCTCCGGAGGTATTTTTTGCAGCTATTTCTGGGAATCTCATAAAATTTGCACAAAAAAGCTCCCAAAACCTTCCGATAAAATTGTACTGATTTTTTTCAAAAAACGCGAAATTGGAATGGACAGGAGTTGCGGTGTATGTTAAAATGATATTTGGTGGAAGTTGGCATTCTGCCGGTTTTACCGTATATCTATACACGGAACAAGCGGGATTCCCGGTTATGGTGTATTCCGCATTCTGCGATTCCATTGTTAGGAGGACTCATTATGGAAACCTATGGTCTGGAAAAACTGGGGATTCTGAACCCCAGTGCCGTTTACCGCAACCTGGGCCCGGCCCAGCTGACGGAGGCTGCTCTCCGCCGGGGCGAAGGAAAGCTGAGCAACACCGGCGCGCTGGTGGTCACCACCGGCAAGTACACCGGCCGCTCCCCAGACGACAAGTTCATTGTGGACACCCCGGCCATCCACGCGGACATTGCCTGGGGCAAGGTCAACCGCCCCATCGCCAAGGAACGCTTTGACGCCATTTTGGCCAAGGTCTGCGCCTATCTCCAGGGCCGGGAAATCTTCATTTTCGACGGCTTTGCCGGCGCCGACCCCAAGTATACCAAGAAGTTCCGTATCGTCAATGAGCTGGCCTCTCAGAACCTGTTTATTCACGATCTGCTGATCCGGCCCACCAGCGAGGAGCTGGCCGCCTATGGCGATGCAGACTATACCGTCATTGCCGCCCCCGGCTTCAAGTGTGACCCTGCCGCAGACGGCGTGCACTCCGAGGCAGCCATCATGATCGACTATGAGGCCCACCTCATCCTCATCTGCGGCTCTCAGTATGCCGGCGAGATTAAGAAGAGCGTATTCTCCACCATGAACTACGTGCTGACCAAGGAAGGCATCCTTCCCATGCACTGCTCCGCCAACATGGACCCGGAAACCCACGAGACCGCTGTATTCTTCGGCCTGTCCGGCACCGGCAAGACCACTCTGTCTGCCGACCCCAACCGGAAGCTCATTGGCGATGACGAGCACGGCTGGTCCGCCGACGGCGTGTTCAACATTGAGGGCGGCTGCTACGCCAAGTGCATCAACCTCTCTGCTGAGAACGAACCCGACATTTATAACGCCATTCGCTTCGGCTCTCTGGTAGAAAATGTGATCATGGACCCCGATACCCGGGAGTTTGACTTTGATGACGCCAGCCTCACAGAGAATACCCGTGTGGGCTATCCCGTAAACTACATCTCCAACGCCGCCATTCCCGGCGTGGGCGGTATCCCCAAGGTGGTCATCTTCCTGACCGCTGATGCCTTCGGCGTTCTGCCTCCCATCTCCAAGCTGAGCCCTGACGCCGCCATGTACCACTTCGTCACCGGCTTCACCTCCAAGCTGGCCGGTACCGAGCGGGGCATTACCGAGCCCAAGCCCACCTTCTCCACCCTCTTTGGCGAGCCCTTTATGCCCATGGACCCGGCGGTTTACGCCAACATGTTGGGTGAAAAAATCGCCAAGTACGGCACGTCTGTGTACCTGGTGAACACCGGCTGGGCCGGCGGCTCCGCCCAGGAGCTGGGCAAGGCAGGCCGGATGAAGCTGCGCTACACCCGGGCCATGGTCACCGCCGCTCTGAACGGCGAGCTGGCAAACGCCGAGTACGAGCACTCCGAAATCTTCAACGTGGAAATGCCCAAGGCCGTCACCGGCTGTCCCTCCGAGATTCTGAATCCGGAAACCATGTGGATTGCCAACGGCAAGACCAAGGAGGACTATGTGGCCGCCGCCAACAACCTGGCAAACATGTTTTCTGAGAACTTCGCGAAGAAGTATCCCAACATGCCCAAGAACATTGCCGAGGCCGGCCCCAAGGCGAAATAATTGCGTAACCCGGAACCCGGGGGCTTTGCCCCCGGGGACCTCTGCGGGGAAGGGCCATGCGTCTTCCCTGCCAGGCGGCTGTGTGGCCGTTCCCCGCAGTTGTCCCCAGTAAATTTTGACTGTGAATGTGATTTTACGGAGGTTTTGCCATATGGCACAAAACGGAAAACAGAAGGTCCAGCGGGTTCAGTTTGTGGAAACCGTGCTGCGGGACGCTAACCAGTCCCTCATCGCCACCCGGCTGCCCTACAGCAAATTTGAAGCAATTCTGCCCACCATGGACAAGGCCGGTTACTACGCCTGCGAGTGCTGGGGCGGCGCAACCTTTGATGTCTGCCTACGCTACCTGCACGAAGATCCTTGGGAGCGGCTGCGGAAGATCCGGGCCAAAATGCCCAATACCAAGCTGCAAATGCTGCTCCGTGGCCAGAATGTTCTGGGTTACTCCCACTATCCCGATGACTTTGTCCGGATGTTTGTCCGGAAATCGGTGGAAAACGGCATCGACATCATCCGCATCTTTGACGCCCTCAACGACGTCAGCAACCTGAAGGTCGCCGTGGAAGAGACCGTCAAGGCCGGGGCCATTGCCTCCGGCACCATCTCCTACACCACCAGCCCCGTCCATACCCATGCCAATTACGTAAAAATGGTCAAAGAGCTGAAGGCCATGGGCGTGTCTACCATCTGCATCAAGGATATGGCCGGTATCATGGGTCCCAAGGAGGCCTATGACCTGGTTTCCGCCATTAAGGATGCCGTGGATCTGCCCATCGACCTGCACACCCACTCCACCACGGGCCTGGCCTTTATGACATACCTCAAGGCTGTGGAAGCCGGTGTGGATATTATCGACACCGCCATTTCCCCCTTCTCCGGCGGCACCTCTCAGCCCGCCACCGAGACCTTGGTCTATGCCCTGCGTCAGCTGGGCTATCCATGCAACCTGGACGACAAGGTGCTGAAGGAAATTGCCGACTACTTCAAGCCCATTCGGGACGGCTATGTGAAGGACGGCACCCTCATGCCCAAGTCCATGGCCACAGATACCCAGTGTCTGACCTACCAGGTGCCCGGCGGTATGCTCTCCAATCTGCTGAGTCAGCTGAAGATGATGAACGCCCTGGACCGCTTCGATGAGGCATTGGTAGAAACACCCAAGGTCCGTAAGGACATGGGATATCCGCCCCTGGTAACTCCCACCAGCCAGATGGTCGGTGTGCAGGCAGTGCAAAATGTTCTGGCCGGTGAGCGGTATAAGAATGTCTCCAAAGAGATTAAGGCCTATTGCCGTGGCGAATACGGCCACACCCCCGCTCCTATTGACCCCCAAATCCAGAAGAAGATTCTGGGTGACGAAAAGCCACTCCAGGGCCGCTATGCCGATACGCTGCAGCCCATCTTCCAAAAGACCAAAAAGGAACTGAAAGGCATCGCCCGCTGCGACGAGGACGTGCTGAGCTACATTGCCTTCCCGCAGCTGGCCGAGAAGTTCTTTGAGGAGCGGAAGGCCAAAGAGGAGAACGAGGCCACCTACACCATTGAGGCCATCTGAGGAGGAACCAGGTATGATGCTGACAGAAGTGATTTCCTCCATTGGCGAGGCGGGCCTTGCCGCAATCACCGGCTACGCCGTGGTCTTCTTTGGGATCGTTCTGCTGATGGCTGTGGTGTCCATCATGGGCAAAGTCATGCAGGCCACCCAGAAGAAAGCCGCCCCCGCCCCGGTGCAGGCCCAAAGCGCCGCTCCGGCCGCCCAGCTTCCCACCGCTCCCGGTTCTGCCGGTAAGCTGAAGCTCTATGGCACCGATCCCAAGACTGCCGCTATGCTCATGGCCATTGTGGCCGATCAGATGGGCAAGCCCATCAATGAACTGCGCTTCATTTCCATCAAGGAGGTCAAGTAAACATGAAATACAAAGTTACCCTCAATGGCCGCACCTATGAGGTGGAGGTAGAGGCCGGAAAGGCCATGCTCCTGGATGAGTATGAGGCCATTGCCCCCGCCGCTCCCGCAGCCGCACCTGCCACCGCTCCTGTGGCCGCCACCGCTGCTGCTCCTGCCGCCTCCCCATCCCTGGCTGCCGGTGAGCCCGTGAAGGCTCCCATGCCAGGCGTGGTGCTGAAGGTTGTGGCCCAGCAGGGCCAGGCGGTCAAGGCCGGTCAGGTACTGGTGATCCTGGAGGCCATGAAGATGGAAAACGAGATTGTCGCCCCCAAGGATGGCACAGTGGCCCAGATTGTGGCTGCCAAAGGCACCTCTGTGGAGTCCGGCGCGCCTCTGGTCATTCTGGCGTAAGGGGGATGGCCCATGCTTGCATTTAACATTGGACAGACCCTTTTGCGGCTCTGGAACGACTCCGGCGTCAACGCCTTTTTCGTGGGCGACGGCTGGAAAAGCCTGGTGATGATCGCCATCGCCTGCGTGTTTCTCTATCTGGGGATTGTCAAGAAATTTGAGCCCCTTCTGCTGGTTGGCATTGCCTTTGGCTGCCTGCTGAGCAACCTGCCCATGGGCGGCCTGTATCATCAGGAGCTGTGGACCGAATTCATGGACGAGGGCAGCGAATTTTATCACAGCTACGGTCATGTGCTGGCCAATGGCGGCCTGCTGGACATTTTCTACATCGGCGTCAAGACCAGTCTGTATCCCTGCCTCATCTTCCTGGGTGTCGGCGCTATGACGGACTTCGGCCCCCTGCTGTCGAATCCCAAGAGCATGCTCATGGGCGCTGCCGCCCAGATGGGTGTCTTTGTGGCCTTTTTCCTGGCGATTCTCTTTGGCTTCACTGGACCGGAAGCCGCCTCCATCGGCATCATTGGCGGCGCAGATGGTCCCACGGCCATCTTCCTGACTTCGAAGCTGGCTCCTTGGCTGTTGGGTCCTATTGCCATTGCAGCTTACTCCTATATGGCACTGATTCCTCTGATCCAGCCTCCCTTTATGAAGCTGCTTACTACCAAAAAAGAACGTCAGGTAGTTATGAAGCAAACCCGGGAGGTCAGCAAAACCGAGAAGATCATTTTCCCCATCGTGGTTACCATCTTTGTGGCTATTCTGCTTCCCTCCACTGCTCCCCTCATTGGCTGCCTGATGTTGGGCAACCTCTTCCGGGAGTGCGGTGTGACAGCCCGGCTGTCTGATACGGTGCAGAACGCACTGATGAACATTGTGACCATCCTGTTGTCCACCGCAGTGGGCGCTACCATGGTGGCTTCCTCCTTCCTGAGTGTCAACACCTTGAAAATCATCGCCTTGGGTGTGTTTGCGTTTATCCTGTCTACCGTTGGTGGTCTGCTCATGGGTAAAATCATGTACGTGGCTACCAAGGGGAAGGTCAATCCCCTCATCGGCTCCGCCGGCGTCTCTGCCGTCCCCATGGCTGCCCGGGTCAGCCAGGATGTGGGCCGGAAATACAATCCCAACAACTACCTGCTGATGCACGCCATGGGTCCCAATGTGGCCGGCGTCATCGGTTCCGCCATTGCGGCTGGCTTCCTGCTGTCCGTATTCGGTGGCTAATCCATATGCAAAAGGCCTGCTGAAAAGCGGAGCGGCTCCCACCGCTCTGCCCGACAGCAGGCCTTTTTACATCCATGAAAGAGGTTCTTCCGCGGTAGTACTTTGGAACTTCTAAAGGTTTGTGTTTCAATGGGTATGGGCAGACCATGCCGCCCACTCGTAGGGTGCGGCCACCTGGACGCACCGCTGGTAGGCAGTCCGAATTTACCGGAAACGGGCAAAAAACGGCAGCCTGCCGCAAGGAACGAGCCTTGGCTGTACACCTATGCCCTCGGGGGAAGGCAGGGCTCTGCCGCGCCAGTGTGAAGCAGCAAAATGATATGTTTATTCTGAAGCTTGTGACATTGGAACGGGCGAACGGCCTACCGCTGGGAGCCCAGGAAGAACAGAGCCAGGGTTCCCGGACCAGAGTGAGAGCCAATGACAGGACCCACATAGCCGATCACCACATCCTTGGGGTGGTAGGTGCGGCGGAGGGAATTTGCCAGGTATTCTGCATCCTCCAAACAGTCTCCATGGCTGATGAAGAAAACCTGGTTGCCCGGATCTGTTCCGGTCTGTCCCACCTTGGCAGCCATGGCGTCGATGGAAGCCCGGCGGCCCCGGGCCTTGGACACATTCACCAGATGACCCAAGTCATCCACATGGAGCACCGGCTTAATCTTCAGCATAGTGCCCATGACGGCCGTGGCCGCAGAAATCCGGCCGCCTCGCTTTAAAAACATCAGGTCGTCCACCGTAAACCAGTGGCACAGATGCCGCTTATTTGCCTCCACAAAATCTGCCACCTGATCCAGGCTTTCCCCGGCCCGCTGGCGCTGTACCGCATGGTAAATCAGGAGCCCCTGACCCATGGAGGCGCAAAGCGTATCTACCACACGAATGGTCCGGGCCGGATACCGGCTCCCCAGCTCCTGCGCAGCCAGAACAGCTGCGGCATAGGTAGAGCTGAGGCCGGAGGAAAAGGCAAGTACCAAAATATCCTGCCCGGCTTCCAAAACCGGGGTCATGAGGGTACTCCAGCCCTCCGGATTGACTGCCGTGGTACTGGTGGGTGTACCGGTCCTGAGGGCGCTATAAAACGCCTTAATGTCCAGACGGCTCCTGGGATCGCCGTCCAAAAAATTCTCATATTCCGCTCCCCGGAACCGAACGCGAAGGGGAGCGTAGGAGATGCCCAGGCTTCTGGCCAGCGGGAAAGGCAGGTCGCAAGAGGAATCAGCTAGGATTTGGTAGTTTGTAGTCATGTGGAACCCTCCGTTTCATAATAGGGGAAAACGATTTACGGCCTCAGGTTTGTCTGGACTTCTTCGCAGATTATGGTATAATAACCAGAAAGTGGCTATGATACCTATAAAGTGGCGATTTTCCCCGGCCTTGTCAACTGGGGCCGCTGCCGGAAATTGTCCCGCAGGCGGCATGTTGGGCCGGTAGCTTCATAAGATTATCATAAAGCAAAACGCCCCAAATGTACAGTGCCAGAAGAAATTTTTTATGCTGACGGCCTACCGGTTGGAGGTGGGTGACTTACTAAGAGAAGGGAGCCTGAACGTATGACGCGACTGCTGCTCCAGCTGTTTGTCCGGAATGCGCACCAGACAGATGATCCTAAAGTGCGCAGTGCCTATGGCACCCTGTCCGGAATCGTGGGAATCCTGTGTAATCTGCTGCTGTTTACCGGGAAGCTGGTGGTGGGGACGCTGTCCGGCTCCGTATCCATCACTGCCGACGCCGTGAACAACCTGTCGGATGCCTCCAGCTCCCTTGTAACCCTGGTGGGCTTCCGGATTGCCGAGAAACCGGCAGATGAGGGGCACCCCTATGGTCACGCCCGGGTGGAGTACATTTCCGGCTTGGCTGTAGCGGCTTTCATTCTGATTATCGGTGTAGAACTGGTCAAGAGCTCGGTAGAAAAGATTCTGCATCCTGCCCCAGTAGAGTTTTCTCCGGTGGTAGCCGCTGTGCTGCTGATGTCTATTTTGGTGAAGTTGTGGCTGGCACTGTTTAACCGCACTTTGGGGCGGCGCATTGGCTCTGCAACTCTGCAAGCTACGGCGGCAGACAGCCGGAACGATGTGATTTCCACCGGCGCAGTGCTCTTGGCAGCAGCGGTGGAGACCTGGACCAGCTGGACCATTGACGGTTATGTGGGGCTTTTGGTGGCCCTCTTTATCATCTGGTCCGGGGTGGGGATTGCCCGGGACACCATCGACCCTCTATTGGGAAAACCCACAGATCCAGCCCTGCGACAACTGATTGCCAGGGAGATCTTTCAGAGCGACAAAGTCCTGGGCTTCCATGACCTGATGGTTCACGACTATGGTCCCGGCCAGCGGTTTGCCACAGTTCACGTAGAAATGGACATGCGGGAAGACCCCATGACTTGTCACGATATCATTGACGACATTGAGCGGAACTGTTGGGAGCGGCACCGCATCCATTTGTGCATCCATTACGACCCCATCGTCACCGATGACGCAGAGCTGAACCATATGCGCAAGCTGGTACAGCAGCGCATTCAGGCGCTGGACCCACGGCTTTCCATCCACGATTTCCGCATGGTCCGGGGTACCAGTCACACCAACCTGATCTTCGACATGATCATTCCTTACGAAATGGAGAGCCGAAAAACCGAGCTGAAGCGCCAGATCGACGAGGCGGTCTGGCAGGAGTCCGACCGGTATTTCACCGTCATCACCTTTGACGAGGCCGCCTTCAACAGCCAGGAGAATCCGAAGGGGGAGAAAAAGTAAGACGCGCATCCGGCTTCATGCAGCCGGAAAATTTACTTGAAAAGGAGTTACGATATGCTAGAAATTTTGAAGGCCATTCTCTACGGCATTGTAGAAGGAATCACTGAATGGCTGCCCATCAGCTCCACAGGTCATTTGATTCTCCTGAAGGAGCTGCTCCCCCTATCCGTATCGAATGAATTTTGGACTATGTTCGAGGTGGTCATTCAGCTGGGTGCAATTTGCGCCGTAATTTTCCTGTTTTTCCACAAGCTGAACCCCTTCTCCCCGCAAAAAACAGCACTGGAGAAGCGCAAGACCTGGGATCTGTGGGGCCACGTAGTCGTAGCCGTAATCCCGGCCGGTGTGCTGGGCGTCCTGCTGGACGACTGGCTGGACGCACACCTGTATAATTACATCACAGTGGCTATTACTTTGATCCTTTACGGCGTGGCTTTCCTCTTCCTGGAACGTAACCGCCGAAGCCAGCCGTCCGTCCGGCGCACCAGTGAGATTTCTTGGTCCGTAGCGGTATATATTGGCCTGTTCCAGTGTCTGTCCATGATTCCGGGCACCTCCCGCTCGGGAGCAACCATTTTGGGCGCCATGCTCCTGGGCCTGAGCCGGGGCACGGCGGCGGAGTTTTCCTTCTTCCTGGCCATTCCCACCATGGTTGGCGCCAGCTTCCTGAAGATTCTGAAATTCGTGAAAGACGGCGTCGGTATGACCGGCCAGGAGGCCGCCATCCTGATTGTGGGGTGCCTGGTGGCCTTTGTGGTCTCCCTGGTTGCCATCCGCTCCCTGATGAACTATGTCAAGCGCCATTCCTTTGCAGCCTTCGGCGTGTACCGCATTGCCTTGGGCCTGGTGGTGCTGCTGTACTTCCTGTTTGCCCGCACCAGCGCATAAGCCATCTTTCCCCCGGCGCGTTTTCTTGGAAAGAACGCGCCGGGGAAGTGTAAAAATGCAAAAAAAGCTTGACAAGCCAACACGCGCGTGATAAAATAGCTTGGAAAAATAAAGAAGGCTGGTTACCCGCCTCACCTCCCGCGTTACGCTCCGGGGGTTCACATGGTTAGATCGGTCCGGAGTTTCCGGGCTTTTCTGGGTGTGTAGCGGGTGCAGTCGGCATCCGCTTTTTGATTTGAAATTGGAGGTGTTTTCCCATCGGCAAACTAGATCATCAGCTCAACGAGGATATCCGGGATAAAGAGGTCCGGCTCATTGGCGCAGACGGCACCATGCTGGGTATCGTTCCCGGCTCAGAGGCGCGGCGCATGGCAGAGGAGCAAGAACTGGACCTGGTCAAGATCTCACCCAATGCCGTTCCCCCCGTGTGTAAAATCATGGACTACCGGAAGTTCTGCTTCGACCAGAAGAAGCGGGAGAAGGAAGCCAAGAAAAATCAGCGGGTGGTGGAGATTAAGGAGATTCGCATGTCTCCCGGCATCGACACCAACGACCTGAATACCAAGGTGAAAAATGCCATGAAGTTCCTGACCGATGGCAACCGGGTGAAGGTTTCCGTGCGGTTCCGGGGCAGAGAAATGGCCCATACCAACATCGGCGAGAAGCTGCTGATGGATTTTGCCGCCGCCTGTGGCGAGCTGGCAAATATGGAAAAGAATCCAAAGCTGGATGGTCGGTTCATGACGATGTTTTTGTCCCCCAAAAATGCCAAGTAAGCCAGCAAAGGCTTACGATACGGAAGGAGTTTCAATATGCCCAAACTGAAGACCCACAGCGGTGCAAAGAAGAGATTCAACCTGACCAAGAACGGTAAGGTCAAGAGAGCCCACGCCTTTAAGAGCCATATCCTCACCAAGAAGGACACCAAGCGTACCCGCCGCCTGCGCAGCACGGCCTACGCCGATGTGACCAACGTGGAAACCATCAAAAAGATGATTCCCTACAAATAATCTGGAATTACAATAGGAGGATATTGAGCAATGGCAAGAGTAAAAGGCGCAATGATGACGCGCAAGAGAAGAAATAAGACCCTGAAGCTGGCGAAGTCCTATTGGGGTTCCAAGTCCAAGCACTTTAAGATGGCCAAGCAGGCTGTGAAGAAGTCCGGCGTTTATGCCTACATCGGCCGCAAGCAGAAGAAGAGAAGCTACCGCAGCCTGTGGATCACCCGGCTCTCCGCCGCTGTGGCCCCCTTTGGCCTCAACTACTCCCGGTTTATGAACGGCGTGAAGAAGGCCGGCATCGAAATGAACCGCAAGAGCCTGTCCGAAATGGCCATTCAGGACCCTGCGGCTTTTGCCGCTGTGGTGGAGCTGGCTAAGAAGGCCCTGTAAAACTTTACACCGTTACCCAGGGGGTTGTCTCAAAATTCACTTTGAGGCAACCCCCTGTATAAAATTACTACGGGCTGCTGGAATAGCCCGTAGTAATTATTTATTTCAGTTTACGGTAAGCAATCCTTAAGCATGGCGGTATGGAGCGGGACGCTGATTTTAGCCAATTGGGTACCATTGGCCGTCAATCTGCAGACCGGTCACCCGGCCCAAATCCATCACTTCAGCGAACCTCCAGGTTAGCTGAAAATCCGAACCCACGGTGGCTTCAAAGCAAACCCAGGAGTCCATCCAGCTGTTGGTGCAAACCTCGCCTTCTTGTACCAGGGGGATTTCTGTGCCATCTTGTAAGGAAAGCGTCATTTCCTGGACGGCTCCCAGCTTTTTCTCCTCTACATCGCCGGTAGGAATGACTTGGATGCCGCGAATTGTGATGGAAAACGGCGTCATGGCAAACTCCTTCACCTGCTCATGCTCCAAAGTAAGGGTGCGTGCGCTGGTGCTGACTGTGGGAATTTCCAGCATACATCTGGCCTCCGCCAGGATCTCGGCGGTCTGCTCTGGATTCTCGGTGGGCAGAGTAGGCTCTTCGCTGGCTTGAAATTCAATGGGGCGATCTTGCATGGCCAGATACAGGGGGAAGGACTCTCCCTGCACAAAGGCCCGGTTCACGGTAAACACGGAAATTCCAATGCGTTTGCAGGTCTCTGTTCCGTCCGGTAAAACCCAATGGTCCCAGCTGATAAGGCCTCCGTTAGGAAGGGGATCCGGATGCTCCGTGTCAAAGGCTTCCAAATCGTAGCGTAAGTCCACATCCGCCAGCTTTGTCTGCCCCTCCTCATCCAGGGGCGTAATTTCCAGAACAACGTTGGCGCTGTCTGTAGTAAACAGGCTTTGGACCACCTGCACCCGGAAATGGTCCATGGTTAGCTCAGCCAGGACCCCCTCCTGGATCTGGTCCTCCCATTGGAGGGCCTCCCGGCCCAGCATTTCCTGGAAAGCCTGAGACCGCAACAATGTTGCTGCCAAAGCGGTGGTGACCAGCAGCGCCACAGCTGCAGCCGCCAGGGCAATCCGCCGCAGCGGGCGCCGCTGGTGTGTTTGCCTGGTCTTTTTCTCCATGGCGCTGCGAATCTTCCGGTCGCAGTCGCCAGACATATGGATTTGATTCATCACATCTCGATACTGTTCAAGCATTGGTTTCCTCCATTTCACGTTTTAGCATGGCCCTGGCCCGGTTCAATCGCGTGGTTACACAAGAGCGCCGGATGCCAAGAATTTCTCCGATTTCTTGGGTGGAATATCCTTCATAATAAAATAGATGCACCACAGCGCGATACTTTAGCTCCAGCGTCTGCACCAATTCAAAGAGCAGGGAGTCCTGGGGTTCGGCAAAAGGGATCTCCGGAATTGCCTCTTGGGCCAGATGACGCCGCTGCCGGAGTATGCTTCTGGATTCGTTGGCCGCCACCTTGAGCAGCCAATTTTTCTCCTTGCCTGGGGTCAGCCTGTCATAGTGGTCCATGAGCTTCAGGAAAACCGTCTGACTTACGTCCTCTGCATCGGCGATTTGGCCTGTATAGCTGAGAGCCAGGCGAAAGACATCATCCCGATAAGCCTGGTACAGCGCTTCCACTTCCTCCAAGCCACCACCTCCTGTTCCAGTTTTGAACATGTTCTGCCTATACAACGCAGGGAGCCTGCCTGATGTCACATTCCCGCCAATTATTTTTACCGATATTTCCCCAAAATTACAAAAAGGCCTTGACAGCCGGATGAAAAAGTGGTAGATTATATAGGCTGCCAGAGACAGCAGGAGGCTTTGCCATAAGGGGGTTCCCATCCTGCCGAGGTTTGCGGAATTTGTGTATACATGTTCTGTGTCCTCATGTCTTGTGGCATGAGGCATTTATTTTTTCGGAGGTGACACTTTCATGCCCAACGCAAAGGTTCTTGAAAGCAAGAAGGCAATCGTTGATGAACTCACCGGGAAGATTCAGGGCGCCAGCGCCGTGGTCTTTGTGGATTACAAGGGCATCAATGTTGCTCAGGATACCGACCTGCGCAAGCAGTTCCGGGACGCTTCCGTGGACTACTCTGTCGTGAAGAACACGCTGACCCGCTTCGCCGCCAACAAGGCCGGCTACAGCCAGTTCGACGAGCTTCTCAACGGCACGACTGCCATGGCCTGCACCACCGGCGACCCCATCGCGCCCGCCCGTATCGTCTGCGAGTTTGCCAAGAAGAACAAGAACGTTCTGTCCATCAAGGGCGGTCTGGTGGAAGGCTCCGTCCTGACAGCCGAGCAGCTGAACTCCTTCGGTGAGCTGCCCAGCAAGGACGCCCTCATTGCCCAGGTTCTGGGTACCTTCCTGGCTCCCATTTCCAGCCTGGCTTTTGTTCTGGACCAGATCCGGATTCAGAAGGAAGGCCCCGCTCCTGCAGAGGAAGCTCCTGCGGAAGCCTAACGCATCTACCCCATTTACTACACTTTGAAATTATTTTAGGAGGATATTTACAATGGCTAGCGAAAAAGTCACTGCTCTCGTTGAGGAAGTTAAGGGCCTGACCGTGCTGGAGCTGTCCGAGCTGGTACACACCCTGGAGGAAGTATTCGGCGTATCCGCCGCTGCCGCTGCTGTTGCTGGCCCCGCCGCCGCTGCCGCTCCCGTGGAAGAAGAGAAGACCGAGTTTGACGTGGTCCTGAAGGAAATTGGCGCCAACAAGATCGCCGTCATCAAAGTGGTTCGCGCTGCTACCGGCCTGGGCTTGAAGGAAGCCAAGGAGATCGTGGACAACGTTCCCAAGACTCTGAAGGAAGGCATCTCCAAGGAAGACGCCGAGAAGCTGGCCGAAGAGCTGAAGGGCGCCGGCGCTGTTGCCGAGGTCAAATAAGAACCATTGATTCAGTAAATTGCGGTGCTGTAGTGGCGGCGATGCCTCTACAGCGCCGCTTTTTCAAATCATGCCTTTCACAAGGAAATGAGGCAGTGCTCCAAGCCGGGAAGCGCTGCCTCAAAGTACGCGTCATTCTGGTTTTTTGGTGAAGGCGGCCCCTGCAACCTTTGGTCCGGCATTGGCGGCAATCACCGCGCCGATTTGGTAGGCTGCCGCCGGGGGATAACCCAGCTTTTCCGTCAGGAGCCGGGTCATCTCCTCCCGGGAGCTTTCGTCACTGCCGTAAATCACCTCATAGGGTGTCCCGGGGAGGATGCTCTCAGCGGTCATCTCTGCCACCCTTTGGGCCAGCTTGGCGTCACCCCGGCATTTTGCCGCCGTGGTGATGGCCCGGTCAAAAATCTTCATAATGGGCTTTAAGCCCAGCTTGTCCCCCAGGAAAGCCGCTGCACTGGGGATGCGGCCGGATTTGGCGGCATATTTGAGGGTATACATGCCAAAATACACCTGCCGGCGGGGCAGGCAATCTTCGAGATAGGCGGTAATGGCCGCCGCATCCGCGCCGGTGCCTGCCATGCGGGCAGCCTCAATGACTGGCGCACCATAGAGCGCGGAGTAGCCCAAGCCGTCATAGCTGTGAATCCGCACCCGGCCCTGATACTCCGGGTGCTCCTCGAAAAACAGCTCTGCCGCCATCAGAGAATTCCCATAGGTGGCTGATCCCTGGGAGTTGATGAGTACCAAAATCAAATCGGTATACCCCGCCTGGGCCTCCTGGAGATAAATCTCCTGAAACTGAAAGGGATTTACCTGGGCGGTTTTGGGAATTTCATCGCACTGCGCCATCAGCGCGTAAAATTGAGCGTTATCTATGTCTACCCGGGTGGTGTAGGACCTGTCCCCCAGGGTCACCTGAAAGGGGATCACACGAATGCCGTATTTCGCCTCATCCTCATAGGAAATGTCACTGGCCGCATCGGTGATGATTTTAATTTTGCTCACAGGATGTCTCCTTTTCTAATGGCCGCAGCCGAAGCCGCTGCGCCACTGTTATTTACGGAATATTCTACAAGCCGCAGCAATGGGCCACTTTCCTCCCGGAATGCCCTGCGGCACATGGGCTCGTCACCAAATGGTAATGGACCAACGATTTTCAAAGGTTTGTCCCGGAGCAACGGTGGTAATGTCCGGCATTTGGCTCAGCTCTTCCACCAAATGATCACGTCCGGGGAGAATGGACCAAGGCTCGATGCACACATAGGGCGCGTCC
>ENA-UONY01001334-UONY01001334.1-human-gut-metagenome-genome-assembly--contig:-CS9-NODE-1334-length-21491-cov-5.292545_pt1 | contig 21491 bp, 18 predicted proteins | sample MGYA00242465_ERZ724012 | MGnify/ENA metagenome assembly ERZ724012 | reverse complement strand
GCCGCAGTTCCTTCGCCGGTGGACTTTGACCAGATGACGGAAACCGGATTTTTCTTTATCGAGAAGGGTTCCGAGCTCACGAACTATCCCGGGGACAACCCGCAGACGTATGGAACATTGCAGGTGTTGAGCGCCGGGGACAACCTTACGCAGATGTTTCTCGTCTGCGGTTCCGCAGGAACATCGGTCTGGGAACGAAACCGCTATCGTCTGGATAGTGGTTCATTGCTTTTCACCGGATGGCGGAAACTCATGCTGGCGACGGCAATTACGGAAAAATTCGGCTCTTCCGGCTACTTCAAGCTCCCCGGCGGAACGATCGTGCAGTACGGCCTTGCTGTCACGTCATCAAATAGCGTTAATACAACCGTAACACTGCCGGTTGCCTATCCGAACCAAATCAGTTCAATTGTCGCTTCCTGCGGCTTGTCTCACGTCGTCGCGGTTGCGAGGGATGGATCTCTTTCGACGATAAGGCTGACCACGGAAACCCCGCTTGACGGGGCAACAATCAACTGGATGACAGTGGGGTACTGACATGAAATACTATTGGAACAACGGCTTTTACATCGACAAAATCCATTTCGACTTCAACGAAGAAACGGAAGAATACGTCGTGCCGGATGGCTTCCAGGAGATCACGGAGGAGCGCTACCGGGAGCTTCTGGCCGGGCAGGAGACCGGGAAGCACATTGTCACCGGGGATGACGGCCTTCCGGAACTTGCGGACCCTGAGCCGACGCCGCCTGATCCGGTTATTGTGGCTGAATCACTTCTTCGCTCGATGCAGGTTCGGGCGATGTCAATTACAGTTCCACTTGAAGACGACGCGACGGCTTTTACACTGGCTCCAATCTGCGCCGAATGGAAAGCCGGTGAGCATTACGACAAGGGTGAAATTCTTAACCACGGCGGCCAGCCTTATCGCGTTGTTCAGGCGGTGGACGCTATCGAAAGTCAGCCGCCGGACGCTGATGGAATGCTCGCGGTTTACCGGCCGCTGAATCCGGAGCACGCCGGGACGCTGGACGACCCGATTCCGTTTGTCAACGGCATGGATGTGTATACTGGAAAGTATTACTCGTTCAACGGGAAAACTTATCTTGCAAAGGCGGATATGATCCCCTGCGTCTGGGATCCCGGAACGGCTGGTCTCTGGCAGTGGGAGGAGGTGACGAAATGAAGGTCAAAGAGCTGATCCGGAAAGCCAGAGAGCTGAATCTGGAAAACGTCGAAATTCTCGACCGGTACAGCGAGGAGGAGATCAGTAGGATTTACAACGGGATCGGCCCGGACCGGTTCCCGGAAGTTCTGCGCGAGTTCCTGAACACGTTGCATCCGACGCTTCAGGTGGTGGCGCTGATCCACGACCTCGAGTACCACGAGGGAGGCACGCGGGAACAGTTCACCGAGAGCAACAACCGCTTCTACCGGAACGGCAAAACGGCAGCCTTCGACGCGTACAGCTGGTACGACCCGCGCCGGTACCTGGTGTGGAACAAAGCGCGACAGTTCTCTAAGTTGTGCGAACTCTTCGGCTGGTCCGGCTGGACGAAACCGGAGGAGGTGGCAAAATGAGTTGGACAGGAGGGGTACCGTGTCGCAAATAATTGAACGAATTGCCAAAATCGAAAAAACGCTTGAAGATAATAATCAGATTATCCACCGCGTCGAGCAGGCAATTTTCGGGAACGGGAAACCTGGCTTATTATCGGATTTCCGTCTGCTCGCCGAGAGTGTTGAACGACATCATAAAGAGGCAAACGAACGAATTAAGCGGGAGGAAGAGGAGCGACACCGGCACAAGCTGGACTGGCAATGGATAATTACAACAATTGTTGCCGTTGCCGCGGTGGTGGCGGCGTTAATAAGATGAGTAGGAGGTAATGCAATGTCAGAAAAATGTGGCGAAAAATGCGAGGTCTACAGTCGTGTCTGCGGATACTTCCGCCCGGTGGCCAACTGGAACAAGGGTAAAAAAGAAGAGTTCCGGGAGCGGAAAACGTTCAAAATTCCCGGCGCTCTGCTCGCTATGCTGGCCGCGCTGGTGCTGCTCCCGGCGCTGACCGGTTGCGAGGCCGTGGAGGCCGTCACCAATTCGACCCGGGAGAAGAGCATCGCCGCCGGAAGCGATACCTGGGGCGGCGGCGTGGAGGCGAAGACCGCGACGGCGGACTGCCCGGTGCCGGGGTTCGAGTGCTGGTTCGGCCGCCGGAAGGTATGGTACGCGAGTGTGCGCGACCGGGCGACCGGACAGGCCGCCGCGGAGATCGTCCGGGCGTCGAATTCGCCGCTTTCAGTGACTGCAGACAGCGACGGCCTGACCGCCGAGAATGCGAGTTCCGGCGAGACAGACGATTGATTTTTCCCGACCTCCGGGCGCTCCAAGCGGGCGCCCGTTTTTTATATCTTGCCAAAGTTTTGATACAAAAACAGGGGAAAAACAGGGGAATAAAAAATAAATGTGAAAGTAATATATTTACGTAACTGATTGAAAAAAAATGGCATCCCCATCGGGATTCGAACCCGAGTTGCCGGGATGAGAACCCGGTGTCCTAGGCCTCTAGACGATGGGGACGCAGGAGGCTCGTTAAACGATGGTGCTTACTATAAGCCGTTTTTTGAAAAAGTCAATCTGGAAAGTGTCGCTTTTTTCATTTTTCTCTGCAAAAACCGCTCCAGATCTTCTGTCCGGCGGAAAAATTCCGGATTTTCCGCTTTTTTTTCCGCGTCATCTTGATTTTTCTTCGGCACAGCTTATAATCAACAGTGCATATATCTGTTTTTTTAATCAAAAGGAGAGATGCCGTGAAATTCCGCCCCCTTCCCTTCCTCCTCTGCTGTCTTGCGGCGGCCGTCGCCACCGGCGCGGAGGAGATCAAAAAAAGCGACGGGACACTCTATTCCAACGTCATGGTGGAACAGGTCGATCCCGCCGGATTGACCATCAGTTTCGTCAATGAAAACGGAACCGCCGTCCTCAAACGCATTCCGTTCGAAGAGCTGGACGCCGCCGTTCAACAGCAGTACCGCTACGACCCCGAACGCGCCCGCCGATATGAGGAGCGGCGCGAACAGCTCAGCCGCGACCGGGCCGAAGAGTTGAAGGCAGACGATGAATCCGACCGGGCCGAGGCCATACGGAAAAAATTGCGCGAGCGCTTCAACGGCAGAAATGTCGAGGTGAGCCGCGAAGACCTGCTCTTCTTGATCCATGCCAACCGGCGGGCACTGCGGGTCAGTGGTGTCGAAACCGCCGGGGATGGAACGCTCGTCCGCGTTCTCCAGGATGACAGCGGCCAGAACGCCCTGCCGATGATGATTCTCGCCGACGGGCTGAAACTCAAGGCGGAAGAGAGCTGGACCGGATTCCTCTATCCGACCGGCCTCAAGGCGCGTATTCAGGGGAACGCCAATCTGCCCGTCTTCTGCGCCTCTGCCGAACAGGCCGCCGACCTCGTGAACAACTATCTCGACATCTACTACCAGTTTGCCGCCGCAGGAGGAAACGACGCCGCGGCAGGCGCAACGGCGAACGCCTCCGGAACAACGGACAATCCGTCCGGCATCGCCGGAATCGACACCAAGGACAAAAGCAGTACCGAACCGATCGACTTCGGCAACGTCCGCAACTACTCCGGCTACTATTTCGGCGACAGCTACTATCCGGTCTGGTGGTGGTACTACGGGAACTGGTGGAATCGATATCCCATCCGCCCTCGGCCGCCCCGGCCGCCGTTCCCCCCGCGTCCCGACTGGCCCGACCGGCCTGACCGGCCTGACCGGCCGAACTGGCCCGACCGCCCAAACTGGCCTGACCGGCCGAATCGCCCCGAGAAACCGGGACAACCCTCCCGCCCCGGGCAGATGGACCGGCTGGAACCTCCGTCACGCCCCGTCCGCCCGACCAGTCCGCAATCGCGGCCGGGAACCATTCAACCGCCGTCCCGCGAGCCCGCGCGGCCGACCGCTCCCACCCGGTTCGACTCCCGGCCGAGCCGCCCGGCGGTCAATCTGCCGGCACGGCCCCCGTCAAGAAGCGGAAACATCGTTCCGGCCGCGCCGGCAGGTGGTGGCGGAGGGCGTGCAATGGGGCGCTTTTAAACTCGCACCGCCCCTTCCCTGCCGACCGGGAGCATCGATCGCATCAAAACAAAAACGGAGGTGTGAAAAAACACACCTCCGTCTCTCTTTTTCGAACGGAAAACGGCGCTTACGGCATCGCCAGAAGCGAGAAGACCAGCGCGAAGATTGCGCAGGTTTCAATGATGCCGAGCACCATCAGGTAGTTCGCAAATCCCTGATTGGTTTCCCCGAAGGCGTTGCAGCCGCCCGCCGCCGCCTTGCCCTGATACCAGGCGGAGACCATCAGCGCCAGTCCGCCGAAGATGCCGATGGCGAGATAGAGCGGCCAGAACTGCGGCGCAGTTGCCGCCTTCCCCTTCAGAATGACCATCATGATCATGCCGTAGATGGTCTGCGACAGCGGCGCACCGGCCAGCGCAACCAGAAGGAACGGCGCCGGCTTGTCCTGCTGATAGCACTTCTTCCAAGCGCCGACCGCGGCACTGCCGCCGATTCCGGTGCCGAGGGAAGAGCCGATTCCGGCCAGACCGACCGCCGCATATCCGCCGGCGAGCGCCAGCGCTTTCATCATTTCAAGTTCCATTGCTCAGTTTTCCTCCGATTTTTTGTGGATTTTAAACGGTTTGAAATTCGATCCGCTCCAGCTCAATCCGACGTGATTGGAAAATTCCAGCGTGTTGAGCCGGACGCCGTGAACCAGCACACTCAGAACGCAGAGCCCGATGTTCAGCAGGTGACCGAAGAGGATCACCAATATGCCGAAGATCAGAAAATAGGGCGACGCCTTCCAGATACTGACCCCCATGCCGTTGAAGCTGAACGCGATGTAATACCCCGCCATGCCGACCGCAAAAAGCCGGATGTAGGAGAGCACATCGACAAAACTGCCGATGATGTTGAAGGGAAACTGGAAGATATCCGCAACGTTTTTCCAGTTGATGTCGCAGCACACCACCAGCACCAGGCCGATGCCGTAGAGCCAGTACATGTAGACCGGAAACTCGCCCGGCCAGACAATCAGCCGGATCGTCAAAAAGAAGTTTCCCCACAGAATCAGCATCCAGCCGAGGTTCCGGCCGATGCTGCGCAGATTCCCGTCGTGGATCGCACGCCAGATCCGCCCGAGCGAAAGCTGCGCCACCGCCAGAGCAAAGCAGAACGCCTGCACGTTGGCATCCTTGACCCCCTCCTGGGTGAAGAACTTAAAACTCAGCTGCGGCAGCGGAGCCGTGCCGAAGTAGTTGTTGGTCAGCACACCCCAGACGATGGCGGCGACGCTCAGCACCGTCATCATCCGCAGCGGCAACACCGCCGCCGGGCGGTTGCGGAACTTCCACTTCGCCAGCAGCGTCGCCGCCAGACAGACCAGCCCGTACCCCGCGTCGCCGATGATCATCGCATAGAAGATGGTGAAGAAAATCAGCACCCCGCCGGAGACGTCGATCTCATCGTAGCCGGGCGAAATACCGAGAAACTGGAAGAGCGGCGAAATCAGCCGGCTGAACTTCGACTCCCGGAGCAGAGTCGGCACCGAATCGCCGGCTTCCGGATCGGTAATCAACAGCCCCCAGCCATGCTCCCGGGCCGCGTCACGCAGTTTGTCGATCTCCGGGGCGGGAACAAATCCGGCAAGCGACACCACCGCCCCATGCTCCGCCAGCGAATCATGCACCCGCGCATACTCCAGCTCCGAATCCAGCGTCTGAATCCTGCGCTGTGCCGCCGGCAATGAGGGAAGCAACGCAGTCAGTTCGTCGCCCACCGCCTTCAATTTGAGTGTCAGAGCCTCGGCGCGGCGCCGCAACTCCGGCGGATTATCCTCCTCGCTTAGGCGGACCTCCGGCAGGGCGTCCGGGGCAAGCTCCCGCAACGTCGTCACCACGAAGAAAATCCGCCCGGCATCCTCGCTGATCGGACGGCACTGCACCTCCTCCAGCGCCATCGCCGCCTCGTACTGCTTCTCGTTGCCGCAGCAGAGGTGGACATGGATCCCTTTCGCCTCCAAGGCGGTCAGGGTGTCACGGTTGAACTCCCCCCACACGGAGAGCGCCTTCTGCCGCTGGCGGATGTTCTCAAGCTCGCCGGCAAACCGTTCCCGCTTGTCGAGCAGATCGGCCGCCTCTTCCAGCGCCTCCGCTCCCGACCGCGGTTTCCCCGGCGGAATTTCGCCGCCGTTTTCCTGGACCAGCTTCTCCAGCTCCCCCGTAATCCGGGTCGCTTCGGAAAGCTCTTCCGCAAGCTGCTGAGCGTTCTCCGAGGCGCTGCTGCGGATTGTTTCAACCTGCATCACGCCGAGTCCGCGCAGTGCGGTGAGCGCCTCATCCTGTTCGGTGCCCAGCGCCAGCAGCGTGACCTTTTTCATCGGTACAATCATCTTATCTCATCTCCCGTTGATTTCACGGCCGGATCTGCCCGTTGCCGCGAACGAGATACTTGTAACTGGTCAGCTCATCCGCACCCATCGGACCGCGGGCGTGGAGCTTGTCGGTGCTGATGCCGATCTCCGCCCCCATGCCGAATTCCCCGCCGTCGGTGAACCGGGTCGACGCATTGGCGTAGAGCGTCGAAGAGTCGACGTTGGCGAAAAAGTAGTCGATATCCGCCGGAATCGTGCTCAGAATTCCATCGCTGTGCCCCGAACCGTAATGGTTGATGTGCTCCACCGCCTCCTCGACCGAACCGACCGTCCTCACCGCGAGAATGAGTGCGAGGTATTCGGCGAAGTAGTCCTCTTCGGTGGCGGGGAGCGCTTCCGGCGCGAGTTTGCAGAACTCCGCGTCGCCGCGCAGTTCCACGCCGTTCTCCCGCATCGCGGCGAGGAAGGGCGGCACGAACCGCGGCGCGATGTCGCGGTGGATCAGCAGCGTCTCCAGCGCATTGCAGACGCCGGGGCGCTGGCACTTGGCGTTGACGATGATCTTCACCGCCTGATCGATGTCGCATTCGCGGTCGACGAAGAGGTGGCAGACCCCCTTGTAGTGCTTGAGCACCGGCATGGTCGCTTCGGCGCAGACCAGCCGGATCAGCCGTTCGCCGCCGCGCGGAATCACCAGATCGAGATAGCGGTCCATCTTGAGCAGCAGATTGACCGCCGCATGGTCGGTCCACGGCACCAGCTGGACGACGCCGTCCGGCAACCCGCACGCCACCGCCGCCCGGTTGAGCAGTCCGGCAAGGCAGAGGTTCGAGTGAAACGCCTCGCTGCCGCCGCGCAGAATCACCGCGTTGCCGGCTTTCAGACAGATGCCGGCGGCGTCGACGGTCACGTTGGGCCGCGACTCATAGATGATGCCGATCACACCGATCGGAACGGAGATTTTGGTGATCTCAAGCCCGTTCGGGCGGACATTTTTCGACAGGATTCTCCCGACCGGGTCGTGCTGGGCGGCAACGGTGCGCAGCCCGTCGGCCATCCCCTGAATGCGGGCGTCGGTGAGGGTGAGCCGGTCGATCATCGCCGGAGCGATCCCCTTGGTGCGGGCGGCTTCGAGGTCGGTTGCGTTGGCCGCCAGAATTTCCGGACGGGCCGATTCAATTTCGCGCGCCATCTGTTCCAGACAGCGATTCTTTGCTTCGCTTGCCAGAGTGGCCAATGCGCGGGAGGCGGTTTTCGCTTTCGCGCCCATCGTCTCCAGCGTCTTCTTCATCACATCGGGTGTCACCGTCTCACTCACCGCGTTCCCTCCGGAAAATCCTCAATTGTCTGTCAGAATACACTCATTTTAAAATACAACAGTTTTGCCCCGGTTGCAAATCGCCGGAACGGGAATCTTGGGCAATCTTGAAAAAAACTCCGGAAAAAACTCTCCGGCGCCGTTTTTTCCATCGAAAAGGATTGCAATTTTCCTGAAACGGGTTATGTTAATTTCCTTGTTTTATTTTTGTTAAAAAAACAGATCCTCATTTTCAAACAGGAGAAGAAATATGCCGGTTGATATTCTGGTCGGTACCCAGTGGGGTGACGAAGGCAAGGGAAAGCTCATCGACGCGCTCACCCGCGACGTCGATATGGTGGTGCGCTTTCAGGGCGGCAACAACGCCGGCCATACCGTCGAAATCGGCAGCGAACGTTATGTGCTCCACCTCGTGCCCTCCGGCATCTTCCGCAAAGGGGTCCGGTGCGTCATCGGCAACGGTCTGGTGGTCGACCCGGTCGCGCTGACCGAGGAGATGAAGGGGATCGCCGAAAAGGGTTTTGACGTTTCCGCAATCGAGCTCAGCAACCGCGCCCAGCTGATCTTCGAATATCACAAGCGGGCCGACGTGCTCAACGAAGCCGGCGCCGGTTCGAAGAAGATCGGCACGACCAAGCGCGGCATCGGCCCGGCCTACGCCGACAAGATGCACCGCTGCGGCATCCGCGCGATCGACCTCACCGCGCCCGAACGGCTCGAACCGCAGTTCCGCACCGAGGCCGCCAAATACAACAAGCTCTTCTCCGAACACGGCATCGCGCAGCTCGACATCGACGCGGAGTGGGAGCGCGTCAAGGAGGCGGCCGCCTACCTCGCGCCCCGCGTCTGCGACACCGTCTATTCGATCAACGCCGCGCTCAAGGAAGGCAAGAAGATCCTCTGCGAAGGCGCGCAGGGCGCTCTGCTCGACATCGACCACGGCACCTACCCCTTCGTCACCAGCAGCAACACCACCTCCGGCGGCGCCTGCACCGGTGCCGGCATCGCGCCGCAGCACATCCGCGACTCCTGGGGCGTCATCAAGGCCTACACCACCCGGGTCGGCGAAGGGCCGTTCCCGACGGAACTCTTCGACGAGGCGGGCGAACAGCTCCGTCAGGTCGGGCGGGAGTTCGGCGCCACCACCGGGCGGCCGCGCCGCTGCGGCTGGTTCGACGCGGTCGCCGCGCACTACGCCTGCATGGTTGACGGCATCAACAAGCTCGCCGTCACCAAGCTCGACGTGCTCGACAGCTTCGAAAAGATCGCCATCTGCGTCGCCTACGAAATCGACGGCCGGATCACGAAGGAGTTCCCCGCTTCGATCGCCGAACTGCAGGCGGTCAAGCCGGTGCTCGAATGGCTGCCCGGCTGGCAGTGCGAAACCTCCGGCGCCACCTGCTGGAACGACCTGCCGGAAAACGCCCGCAACTACCTGAAGCGCATGGCGGAGCTGGTGGATTCCAGCATTGCGGTGGTTTCGGTCGGTCCCCGGCGCGACCAGACCTTCATGGTCTGATGCGGTTCTGATGGATGCTCGGCCGAAACCGGAACACCCGGTTCCGGCCGTTTTTTTTCGCGGGAGAAAGGGATGAAAACGGAGTGGAGCGGCTGCTTTGATGCCGACCGTCAGGAGGAGGGAATTCTCGGACGGCTGGCGCATTTCGTGCCGGAATTTGACTTCGTTCAGATCGGCGCACTGCTCTTTCTGATCGGCACCGGGCTGCTCTTCATCTACTCGACGGGAGCTCAGGTGGGCGGAAACCACGCGGCCTCCTTCTTCTTCCGCCAGCTGCGCTGGATCGGCGCGGGCGGCATTCTCTGGCTCTTCTGTGCGCTGATCGATTACCGGAAGATCCAGTACCGGATTCTGGCGGTCCTCTTCTATCTGGTCACGATCGTCCTGCTGATACTGGTGTTCTTCATCGGTGTGAAGGTCTACGGCGCCACCCGCTGGCTCTCGATTGCACCGCTCGGCATGCGGCTGCAACCCTCTGAATTCAGCAAGCTCGCTCTGGTGATGGTGCTCTCGGCGATGTTCGCAAGCCCGATGTTTCAGGTGAACCGCTTCCCCTGCCTGCTGCTCGGCGGGGCGACGGTGGCGCTGCCGTTTCTGCTGATCGTGCGCGAACCGGACCTCGGCAGCGCGCTGATTCTGGTGCCGATTTTTCTGTCGATCCTTTTCACTGCGGGGCTGAAGTGGCGCTATATTCTGCTGGCCGCCGTCGCGGTCTGCATTCTCGGCGGAGCGGCGGTGCTCAACGAGGCGATGCAGTTCCGCCCGATGCTCAAGGAGTACCAACGCGACCGGATCCGGGTCTTTCTCAACCCCGAACTGGACCGCACCGACACCGGCTACAACTCCTATCAGGCGCGGCTGGCGGTCGGCTCCGGCGGGCTGACCGGCAAGGGAATCGGCGAAGGCACCCAGAATACGCTGGGATTTCTGCCGCAGACCGTCTCCAACAACGACTTCATCTTCTCGGTGATCGCCGAGGAGGTCGGCTTTCTCGGCTGTCTCCTGCTGATCGCGGCCTATCTGGCGCTCTTTTACTCGATCATCCGCACCGCGTTTCTCACCACAGACCCCTTCGGGCGCTATCTGGCGGTCGGAATCGGCAGCATCATCTTCACCCACTGCTTCATCAACATCGGCATGAGCATCGGACTTGCACCGGTGACCGGCCTTTCGCTGCCCTTCGTGAGCTACGGCGGCTCCTTCATGCTGACCGGTCTGGCGGGGTGCGGTCTGCTCCAGTCGGTCTACCGGTTCCGGAATTCGCGCTGACGGTGCGGTAGCGCCCCGGCGGCAGGCCGTTCCGGCGCCGGAAGAGCGCCGCAAAATGGTATGGATCGGTAAAGCCAAGCATTGCGGCCAGCTCCTTGATCGGCGTCCGGGTGCTGGCCAGAAGCTCCCGCGCCGCCTCCATCTTGCGGTCGAGCAGATACTGCAGCGGCGTCTCGCCGAAGTCCCGGCGGAAGATGCGGATGGTCTGCGCGCGCGATTTTGAGATCGCCACGGCCAGCTCCTCCAGCGAAGGAACCGTTCCGAACACCGCCGCATCGAGACGGGCGCGGAGCAGTTCGCCCTCCTCGGAGATTGCCGGTTTTCCGGCGGCGCCGGCGAGGTCGGCCGCCATCGTGGTGATGACCGCCGTCAGAAACTCCGGACCGGTGCGGGTGTGGATGAATTCCGGATGTTTCCGGAACTGGTGCAGTGCGTCGAGAAAAAGCTCCGGCCGGGAGAAGCCGCGGACGAGAAAGAGCCGCTCCACCCGGAAGATGCGGCGCAGTTCGGTGCCGAGTACGCCGCCGAAGTTCATCCAGTATTTCACCCACGGATTGTGTGCGTCGGACCAGTAGCGGTGACGGCTGCCCTCCGGCAGGAAGTAAAGGTCGCCGGCCGAAGGGTGGAACTCTTCCCCGTCGATTTCGAGCGTGCCGGTGCCGCGTTCGACATATTCGACCACGGAGAAATCGGCGGTTTCCCGTTCAATCCGGTAACTGCCGTCGCAGTAACTCACCCCCGCCAGCCGGAGCTGGAAGGGGGAGTCGGCCGGGACCGGCGGCGGCAGAACGAACTCTTCGCGCATGCTGTCTCAGCGTTTCAGGGTGAGCGAAACCCGGCGGAGCTGCCACGGGGGCAGTGTCTCCTCGCCGCCTTGCGCCGTCCTGACCGTGACCGGGTGAAGCGTACGGTTCTGCAGTGTTGCCAGCAGTGTGCCGGGCCCTTCCTGTTCGAGCGTGACCAGCTCCACCCCCTCGTTTTCGAGAGCGGGCAGCGGCAGCAGCGAACCGGTTCCGGGGCGCTCCCCGGAATGCGGCCAGGTGAGGATCGTCACCGGCGGGAACTCCAGCTCATCCGCGAGGGCCGAAGCATCGCCGCCGGGGGCGAGGCGGAAGTTGAGTTTGAGTTCTCCCCGCTCGGTGGCGTGTTCCGGGAATTCGTCCGCCGCCGTCATGGTGCTGACCGAATAGCGGCTGCCGCGGGCGAGCGTCAGCGTGAAGAAGCCGTTCTCGTTGTCGAACCCGTAGCTGGAATCCGCCGCAAAGCTGTAGGGGCGGTCCGGGAACACCCGGGCGTAGCGGACACCCGGCACCTGGCCGGTTTCGCCGCGGGTGATCTCCGCTCCGGCGACGTCGTAGACCACCCGGTCGCCCTGCGGCATCCGCATCTTGAGCCGCACCGAGCGGTCGAGCCAGAGAATCCGGGCGGCGCCTTCCAGCCGGGAGGAGTTGCGGTTCAGCCGGAGCGTGAGTTCGATCTGCGAACGCCCGCCGGAGAAGCGCACCCACAGAGCGGCCCGTTCCGGACCGGTTTCGAGCACCTTCGCTTCGGTGATGCGCCAGAGTTCGACCAGCTCCTGCAGATGGATGCCGTCGAACTCCTCGGAGCCGTCTCCCCAGGAGCCCCACGGGTCGCGGTAGAGGGCGAATGAGATGCCGCCGTCGCCGGCGAAGGGTTTGCCGTTGCGGAGCAGCTCGATCCGGTAACTGCCCGGCACGGCGCGCACCTCGAGTTCACCATTGCCGATGACGTGCTCCGACAGCGCTTCCGCCGGATGTCCCGCCGGAGCGGGAGCGTATTCCGGATGGCTGACGTAGCCGAAGGTCATGACCTTCCAGCCGAAGGGAGGCAGTTCCACCGGGCAGAGTACCCGCTGCCGCCAGAGGATTTCCGGATAGCAGTGATGTTCGTGTTCGACCTCCTGGAACGGCACCGGAATACCGTTTTCATCGCGCACTTCGAGGATCTTGTCCCCCGGAACCGCTCCGAGCAACGGGCGGTAGTCGAGGTTGGTTTCGAGCTCCACCGGTCCGCAGTAGGCGACCGGGCGCGGGTTGAAGACCAGGAACGGCACCGCCTCGGGCATGTCGTCGGCCGGAACCGGCACCCGCACCGCGACGGTGGCGGCCAGATCGTTCAGCGCCGCGAACTCCCGGGCGCGGGCGGAGTGGGCCGCGCCGCCGAGCCAGTCGCTCTGCTCCTCGTAGGCGCGCTCGACACTGCTCCCCGGCAGGATGTCGTGGAAGGTGTTGAAACAGATGTCGCTCCACTCCCGGTGGAATCCTTCCGGCTTCTGCCCCAGCGCGGTGCGGATGACCGATTCGCTCCGTTCGGCGCGGCGGACCAGTGCCTCCGTCCGGCGGAAATGGTGTTTGAAGCCGGCCATCGAGCTGTAACAGCCGCGCAGGCAGAAGTTGAGTTCGCCGCGGTAGACGGGCGGTTCGAATCCCTCCGCGATCTCCTGGCGGGCGGCGTTGAAGTAATCGGAGAAGGTGGAGAAACGCACCTCCACTTCCGGATGCGACTCCGCCCAGGCGAGCACTTCGCGGATCTGCCGCCTCGTGGTGCCGCCGCCGTGGTCCCCGAGCCCCATGCCGAGGGCGATTTCGCGGCGGGGGGAGTCGGCGTAGCGCTCGAGGGCGGTGTTCAGCCGCAGAAGCGTCTCATCGCGGCCGCAGCCGTACCAGCCGATCACCAGACGGCAGGAGAGAATCCGGCTGCCGCCGGGGCCCTCCCAGTAGAAGAGGTCGTCCGGCAACGCAAGCTGTGCCTCCGCCGGACGGGAGAAACAGAAGTTTTCAAACCCGGCCAGCCGGAAGATCTCCGGCATGCCGGCGCTGTGCCCGAAGCAGTCCGCCGACCAGGCGGTTCTGACCGGTTCGCCGAAGGTGTCACGGAAATACTGCTGCCCCAGCAGGAACTGCCGCACCTGCGTGGCGGTGTCGGGCATGTTCTGGTCCGGCTGGACCAGATTGCCGCCGATGATGTCCCAGCGGCCCGCCCGATGAAATGCGCGGATTTTTTCGAACAGTTCCGGGTCGAAGCGCTCGATCTGGCGGTAGATCGTCGCTTCGCCGCGGGAAAAGCGCAGGAACGGAAACTCTTCCAGCAGTGCCGCCATACTGCGGCAGGTTTTGACTCCTTCGTTCAGACCTTCGCGCCAGTCCCAGAACCAGACCGGGTCGAGATGCGCGTTCGACAGCAGGTGAAACGTCAGCTTCTTCATCGTCTTATCCCTTGAACATTCTCCGTTGTTGCGGCTGTAAAGCTGGTATAAGATAGCATCCGTTTCGCCGGATGCAATCGGTTGTAACGGTTTCCGCGAAGGAATTTCATCCATCGCGGAGGGCTCCGGCGGCGCCGCCGGGAGAAAATTGCGGAAACCATTCGTATTTTTCCCGGAAAGGTGCTATCTTTAAAAGAGAAAGTACGGTTGGAACAATGGGAGGCGCGATGGAGACCTTGAGTGCGGCGATGAGCGGTTCGCTGCTGGCGGCTGTCTATCTGGTCTATCAGCTTCCCGCCGTCTGGACGGCGGTTCTTCTGGCCCGCCGGTTCGCGCCGCGGCGCTGGTGTGAATTCCTGACCGTGGCCGGGTTTCTCTACGAACTTCTGATGATCGCTCTGCCCGGCGTGCTCGGGCTGTGCGGCCTGCTCGATCACCTCTTCGTCGCCTCGATGGCGCTGGCGGCCGGCGTGACGGTGATCACCTGGAAGAAACCGTGGAAGCCGCTCCCGCCGGAACGGTTCACCGCCCCCGAACTCCTGATGATCGCACTCGCCGCCGGATTCCTCTTCTACCAGTGGCGGATGTTCGCCTATCTGCCGGTCATCGGCACCGACGCGCAGACCTACCACATCTACTATCCGGCGGTCTGGCTGGCGGAGGGGCGGCTCGAGCGGATTGTCCAGCCGGGGCTGATGACCGCGACCTATCCCTGTTACGGCGAACTCATCTACTGCTGGCACATGGCGCCGGTCCGGCTCGACTTCTTCGCCCGGAACATTCAGTTCTTCCATCTGCTGCTGGCCGGAATCGCCGTCGTCGCCGCCGGACAGGCGGCGGGATTCCGCCGGGCGGCGGCGATTGCGGCGGCCTCGTTCGTGATCTTCTCGGGGGTGGTCTTCCGCAACGCCTCGGTGGCGAACACCGATCTGATGGTCGGGGCGAATCTGGTGATCGGCACCGCACTGCTGATTCCGGCGATACGGCGGAACTCCGCGGCCTGGTTCGGGCTCGCCGGGGCGGCATTCGGCGTCGCCGCCGCGACGAAATACCTCGGGTTCCTGCTGGCGCCGCCGATGCTGCTGGCGCTGGGAGGCGGCATTCTGTTCTTCCGCCGCTCCTGCCGGAACGGAGTGCTTTGCTCGTTTCTCGTCGCCGCGGTAACCGCCGCTCCCTGCTTTGTCGCCAACTGGATCACCTACGGCAACCCGGTCTTCCCGGTGCGGCTCGGCATCGGCAGTTTTCCGCTCTTCTCGAGCTTCATGACGGAACCCTCGCCCACCCTCGGCTGGTCGCTCCGGGCCTGGCACTACTTCGTCGACGGCGCGAAAAACAGCCTCTCGTTCTGGAATGCGCTCCTGCTCGGCGCCGGATGTCTCGCGCTCTTTCTGTACGTTTTCACCGCCGGGCGCCGCCGCCGCGGCGGACGGATGCTGCTCTTCTTCGCCGTCCTTCTGCTGGTTCTGCTGCTGCTCCAGCTGAAACACTACCCTGCCATCACCCAGCCCCGTCAGAGCGTGCCGCGGGTGAGGCTGGCGGCGGCCGCCGGCATCGGCGGATTTGAACTGCTCGCCCGCCGGTTCGGCAACTGGTGCGTCGCGGCGGTGATGGCGGCCGTCGCGTGGGGAGCCTCGTTCGATCAGATCTCCTACCCGATTCACGGAATGGGGATTCTCGTTACTGCGGCGGTCTCGCTGCTGTTTCTCCTCTCCTGCCGGGTGCGGCGGCGGCCGCTCCGCCATCTCCTGTGGCTGCTCTTCGGCGCGGCCCTGCTCCTCGACGCGGGGTACCGGTACGGCGTGGCCAACTCCTCCGGACCGCTGATGCGCGCCCGCTTCCTTTCTGCAGAAGATGAGGCGATTCGCGACCGGATGGAACAGGAGCGCGGCGGCCGCGGCGCGGTGATCGCCTACTGCGGCCTCTATTTCTACCACTACTTCGCTGACGGCCGGAACCGGGTGGTGTCAATCCCGGTCACCGAATCCGGCAATCCCTCTCTCGCCGGCTACCGCGACTTTGCGGAGATGCGCCGCCCCGGCAGTTTCGCGGCGTGGCTCGATCGGCTCCGGGCGGCGCAGGTGGACTACCTGGTGACCGACCCCGGCGTCGCCGGAATTCCGAACGCCGATCTCGAACTGCGCTGGGCGGAGGAGCATCCGGAACTCTTCACCCCGCTCAATCCGGGCGGCCGTGTGCGCGCCTTCCGGCTGAGGCCGGAGGAGGGAGGCCGCCGGTGACCGAGGTACAGACCCTGACCCATGCGGTGATCTCCGGCGAGATCCGCCGGATTCTCTTCGACAGCGGCGACGGCCGTTACGCCGTGCTCCGGCTGGCGGACGGCTCCGGCGCGGAACATGTGCTCTGCGGACCGCTCTGCGGACTCGCCCCCGGCCAGAACATCGAGGCGGAGGGGCGCTGGGAGAAGCACGCCGAATTCGGCAACCGCTTCCGGGCAGAGAAGTTCCGGCTCCGGCTGCCGTCGACGCCGGAGGGGATCAAACGGTTCCTCGGCTCCGGCGCGATTCCCGGCATCGGCGGACGCACCGCGGAGATCATCGTCGACCACTTCGGCGACCAGACCTTGACCATTCTCGACCGGTTTTCGAAGCGCCTGCAGGAGGTTCCCGGCATCGGCCCGAAAAAGGCGGAAGCGATCATTCAGGGGTGGCGCGAATCGGCCGCCCGCCGCGAAAGCTACATCTTTCTGCAGGGGCTGGGCATCACCCCCGCCTACTGCGCCCGGCTCTTCCGGCAGTACGGGGAACGGGCGCCCGACGTGGTCCGCGCCAACCCCTACCGGCTGGCGGAGGAGGTGGACGGCATCGGATTTCTCAAAGCCGACGAGATCGCCGGCGCACTCGGCATCGCCCGCGATTCGGTCGACCGGATGGCCGCCGCCTGCGTCTACACCGTCAATACGCTGGTCGGCTCCGGGCATGTCTGCTGTCCCGAACCGGAACTGCTCCGGCAGACCGCCGAGCTCGCCAATCAGAAGCCGGAGCGCGCCTCCGCCGGGCTGGAGGCCGCGCTCGAACGGGGCCTGCTCCGCCGTTCCGACGGCATGATCTATACGCCGCTGCTTCTGCGGGCGGAAACCGAATTGCCGAAGCTGATCGCCGCGCTGGCGACGGCGCGCCGTTTCGCCGGGCAGTCGCTCCGGCCGCTGGCGGGGGCAACGCCGGTCGTGCGCTACGCTGGGCAGCTCGCCGCGGTCGTAGGGGTCAGCCGGACACCGCTGTCGATCATCACCGGCGGCCCCGGCGTCGGAAAAACCACCGTGGTGGGGGAGATCGTCCGCCGCGCCCGCGCCGCCGGCGTGCCGCTCGCACTTGCCGCCCCCACCGGACGCGCCGCCAAACGGCTGTCGGAGTCGACCGGCGTCACGGCGAAGACTCTGCACCGGCTGTTGCAGTTCGACCCGGCCACCGGGCGTTTCACGCACGGCACCGGTTCTCCGCTCTCCTGCCGGCTGCTGATCGTCGACGAGGTGTCGATGCTGGATCTCCTGCTGGCGCAGGCACTCTTCCGGGCGCTCCGGCCGGGCACCTCGGTGGTGCTGGTCGGGGACGCCGATCAGCTGCCGTCGGTAGGGGCGGGCACGGTGCTGGCCAGCTTTCTCGCCTCGGGCTGGTTTTCCGTGACCCGGCTCACGCAGATCTTCCGGCAGGCGGAGAACAGCCGGATCATCGTCAACGCCCACCGGGTCAACCGCGGGCAGCTGCCGGAAAATCTTCCGCTCCGCCCCGGGGAACTGACCGATTTCTACTGGATTGAGCAGGACGATCCCGAGCGTGCCGTCGAGCTGATCGAGAAGATGGTGGTCGAACGGATTCCGGCCCGTTTCGGCCTCGATCCAGTCCGCGACGTGCAGATTTTAACGCCGATGAACCGGGGCAGCTGCGGCACGATTTCACTCAACGCCCGGCTGCAGGAACAGCTCAACGGCGGCGACCGGCCGCAGTTCAAGCTGGGGGAACGGGTGTTCCGCACCGGCGACAAGATCATGCAGATCTCCAACAATTACGAGAAAAACGTCTTCAACGGCGACTTCGGCCGCCTCGGCAGGATCTATTTCAAGGAGAAGAAATTCCTGGTTCTCTTCGACGACGGCCGGCTGGTCGAATACCGGTTTGAGGAGGCGGAACAGCTCTCGCTGGCCTACGCGGTGACGGTCCACAAGTCGCAGGGGAGCGAATTTCCGGCGGTCGTGCTGCCCTTCCTCACCCAGCACTACATGATGTTGCAGCGGAATTTGCTCTACACCGCCATGACCCGCGCGAAGCGGCTCCTGGTGCTGATCGGCAGTCAACGCGCGGTGCGCATGGCGGTGGAGAACGCCCGGCTCGAACCGCGCTTCTCGCTCCTGACCGAACGGCTGGTCGAACTGCGCCGCCGCTGTGAGGAGGCGTTCCGCAACGCTCCCTGAACGGTTTTCACTGTTTCGCGGGTTGACAAAACGCACTGTTGTAACACCATCCGCGAAAGGAGAACCGTATGGAACCGAATTGGGACTTTATCTTTCACCGGCGGCATCCGCACTATTTCCGCAACCTGGAGTGCTGGCAGCGCAGTGCGGCGGCCTACGCCGGCGGCGAAGCCTACCTGCGGCAGGCGCTGATCCGGCACGTTTCGGAGGTCGAGCTGGAGTTCGCCGAACGGCTCCGGCGCGCCTACTACTTCAACTACCCGCGCAAGCTCGCGCGGCTGATCACCCAGTTCGTCCTTTCGGTCGAACCGACCCGCGAGGGGGCGGATCCGGCGCTGGTCGAGGACTTCTCGCGCAGCGGACTGCGCGCCGGCGAGGTGATGCGCCAGTTTTCCACACTGCTCAACGTCTTCGGCGGCGCGGCGGTCGAAATCGAAATGCCCTTCTTCGAAGGCGAAGTGGACTGTGAGCGGAGAAACCGGGAGAAACTGCGCCCGGCGGCGAAGGTTCACTCGCCGCTGGAGATTCCGGACTGGGGCTTCGGCGCCGACGGGGAGCTCGACTGGATCATCTTCGAGGAACATGTCCGGGTCGCGCCGGGGCCGTGGAAACCCGCCGTCGAACTGCTCCGCCGGAAACTCTACACCCGCAACGAATGTTTCGTGCTCGAACGCGAAGCGGGCACCGGCATCGTCCGGCAGAGACTGCACGCCGTGCACCGCCTCGGCGCAGTCCCCGCCTTCTACCTCACGGAACCGGATGGCTACGGACTCAACTCCGGCCATTACTTCGAGGATGTCGTGCGCATTTCGGATGCGATTCTCAACAACGAATCCGAGTCGCAGATGAACATCGTCAAACAGATGTTCGGACTGCTGGTCATCTCCGAAGGATTCGCCCGGGGAGCCCGTTCGTCAGGCGGAAGCCGTTCCGGCGGCGCGACGGAGAAGTTCAGCCACGTGCTCGCCCGTTCCGCGGCGATCTGGGAGAGCCCGGAGGAGCGCGGCATCAGCCGCTACATCTCCCCCTCCGGCGCCGATACCAGCCGAATCCGCGAGGAGAACGACGCGCTCAAACGCGAACTCTTCGACACGGTCGGCATGGCGCTAGTCACCCCCTGCCGGGAGGCGCAGACCGCCGAATCCAAGGCGTGGGACTACCACCAGGTCAAACAGTTTCTCGCCTGCCGCGCCGACATGCTCGAACAGGCGGAATCGCGCTGCTGGAAGCTGATGGCGAAATTCGATCCCTCAATCCGGGTTCCGTCGGTCCTCTACAACCGGGAGTTCGCGGTCGCCGACCTCAAGAGTTCGATCGAATCGCTGCTCGAACTGCGGGAGTTCTCCGGCGGGACTGCCTACCGGCGCGAAGTGGAGAAAAGCGCGCTCTTCCTGCTTGAAAAGATCCGCAAGATCGATCCGCTCCGCCGCCGGGCCATACTCGAGGAGATCGAGCGGGAGGAAAAGGAGGCGGATCATGCTTGAGTCACTGCCGCTGGAATCCGCTTCGCTGTGGAAAAAAGAGGAAAATGGCCCCTTCGTGGAGTTCGCCGTCCGCGCCGCCGTGCTGGAGGCCGGTTCGCTCGGCAGTTCCGGCGGGGAGGTGTGCGAGTCGCTCTGCTGGGTGGTCGCCGACGTGCCGCCCCGGCCGGGCGACCGGCTGGTCCTCCGGGAGCGGTGCTTCGATCTGGCGGAGGTGCGGGTGTTCCGCAACCTCGACGGCCGGGTGGTGGCTTACCGGTGCACCCCCGCGATGGAACGCGGATGACGGCCGCTCCCCTTCTCCCGGGAAAAAAATGTGGAAAAAACAACTAGAAATTCGTTTGGCGAAGGTTGCATTTCCCTTTTAATAAGGTTATTTTAAATAATAGTTTCAATCGGGAGGAAGGAAACACATGTTTTGTAAATACTGGTATCCGAATATGATTCGGCAGCATATTCTGTCGCGTTACGGTGTGGAGCCGTTGAACTCCCACTATTACGCGACCACGTATCCGAGTGTATATGCTGCGGCCGACCGGATTTTCGGCTCATGGGAAGCCGCCATCACCATGTGCGGGCTGGACTACAGCCAGATCCGCAAGTACAAACGCTGGAGCAACACCGCGGTGGTCGACGAGATCCGCAAACTTCACGAGGAGGGGCAGCCGATCTCCTCGCAGTCGGTGCAGGTCCACCACAAGAGTCTTTACATGGCGGCGATCAAGCGGTTCCGCGGCTGGAAACGCGCGGTGGAAGCCGCCGGGATCGACTACCGCCAGATCCGGCTCCGCCGCAGTCTGAACAAGACCGAACTCCGGCAGCAGATCCTGGAGCTCTACCGGAAGAAGGTGGATCTCTCGTACACCAACATGCGCCGGAACTACCAGTACCTTCTCGCCTCCGGGAGCAAGAAGCTCGGCGACGGGAGCTGGGCGCGCGCCCGCCTCCGCTGCGGAATCAAAGTCAACTACCGCATCGAAAATCGCGGTCTCTCCAAGCGCAATGCGGAACATCAGGAGCAGCCGCAGAGCTGATCCCCGGCAAAAACCGATTCGTCATTATGCCGCCGTCCATCTGGACGGCGCTTTTCTTTCAGAAAAAAAGGCCGGCGGAGAAAGTTCTGCCGCCGGGGTACCGAGGTGGACGCCGCCTCGAGCGTACCAGACTCGAAACGGGCAGGTCTTGGCTGACCTGAAATTTTCATCTATTAATTGGCGGTCCCGACAAAATCCTGACAGGATTTTCAAAAAAAATTTCACTTTTTTTGCCGAAACTTCCATTCTACTGGGAGGAGGCCGTTCTCATTCCCGCCCGCTTCCGGATTACCCACGGGATGTACCAGCAGTAGCGGTTCCAGATTCCCAGCAGAATGAGCCCTTTCCAGAACACCGGAAACGTAAACTCTCCGGCGGCCAGCGCCTCGCCCAGGCACTTGCAGGCCAGCAGCAGAATCAGAAACGAAAGCGTCGACTTCAACACCGTGCATCGCACCTGCCGGTGCATGAACAAAGTCCACTCAGACAGCACAATGCCGACGATTCCGCCGATTTCCAGCGCGAAAACAATCTCATCCATATCCGGTTTTCGACCGGCAGCCAGGCAGAGTCCGGCACTCACCAGCAGCGGCAGAATGTGCGAAACCGGTTCGCGAAGCTCCTCATCCGGCAGACTCATAGCGGCGAAACTCCATAGATATCCATGCGGTCAAGCACAAAGACCGGCATATCCTCCCCGTAGATCGAAAATCCAAAGCGCCAGTCCGGCACCCCGGCGAACTCCTGCCCCAATTCACATTCGCCCAGCTTCCGCT
>ENA-UONY01001331-UONY01001331.1-human-gut-metagenome-genome-assembly--contig:-CS9-NODE-1331-length-21534-cov-6.875925_pt1 | contig 21534 bp, 19 predicted proteins | sample MGYA00242465_ERZ724012 | MGnify/ENA metagenome assembly ERZ724012 | reverse complement strand
GAGAAAAACATACGCATTTTAACAAAAAATTATTTTCCCTTAACACATTATTTCATGAAGGCGCTCCTCTTCCTTTGGCAAAGAACTGCACCCCCCTAAAATCAGAAATGCACCCCCCTCCAAACCGTAATTGCACCCCCTTAACGGGTTTCTATCAAAATTAGAGTCATTTGCCAAAATGCCGGCGTATACGTTACGACGGCATTTTCTATTTATTCGCGAAAAAAGCAAGTTCTGTGGTATAATAAAAAAAGAATTTGAAAGTTGGGGACTTTCTATGCGTATGATAAAAGAAGCTCTGCACGAAAAAGAAAAGCAACGGAAGATCACATCAAGGAGCTTCAGCAGGAAGGAAAGCAAGATGTTCGCTATACTGCCATGATGCCGGACATCCCATTTCTTGTATGTGGGCTGTTAAGTGATGTTGGTTGGATAATACATCTTATCGCCGGTATCCTTTACTTTTGCCGAAACGGTTTTCGCCATGTGTTAGACTATATGGCTCTCCTCGCGTTGGCTGCTGTTCTATTCGGCGTCGCCTATATTATTTATCTGAACAAAATCCATGAAAAAGAAATTGCCACAAGAGCGCAAAAGAATTTGAGTTTCGGAATGACGGTTTATTCCGGATTAGCAGGGGCAATTATCGGTTTTTTCAGATCGCGACATACGCCGCCATTTCATCCGAACTTGTGTGGATCATAATCGGCAGCTTTTTAAACTTTGCTTCGGGATTGCCGATTTTCCTTTCCTTTAAAAAGGGATTTTTTATGGAGTAAAATAACTTCCGGCTTATACATTGGACTTAAATCACCGTAGTTCTTTCGGAATTACGGTGGTCTTTCTTATTAACCCGTTTACGAGGCAAACAGGATGTTTGAAACCATGGCGTCACAGGATACGTACTTCCGGTTTTCAAAAATTTGGGACGGGAGGTTTTATGTACAAAAGTGCGCCGATGCGAAAATCGAACGGCAAGCTCTGCAAGAGATACGGGAAATGCTAAAATGAAGGATGATGCCTTTCTATGAATCGTGAATGGTCAGAGTTAAATAAAAGCATGCAGACGCAGCTCCGAAGAGAATCGACCTTTTCCGAGGGGATCCAAACGCTTCTGATGCTGCGCCGCTCGCTTGCCGAAACGCTCCAGGATATGAAAACGCGGGCTGCGGCGCGAGGATTTCCATGCCATGCCGTTTCCGAACGCCGCCGGATATCACAGCAAAACGATCGCTTACTCCATCTGGCACATCTTTCGGATTGAAGATATCGTCGCGCACGACCTGATATGCCGGGATGAAGAAGTTATTTCCCTGTTCCGGGATGCGATCGGGGTGCCGATCATTACAACGGGCAATGAACTCTCCGGCCCGCAAATCACGGATTTTTCCAAAAGACTCGATCTGGACGCGCTGTACAAGTATGCCGCAGCGGTCAAAGAGGGCACCGACACGCTGCTGGGGCAGCTCACTTACCGGGATCTGCGCAGAACATTTGATGAAGCGGACAAAGAGAGGATACGTTCTTTACAGGTGGTGAGCAGCGATGAGCACTCCCGCTGGCTCATTGACTACTGGTGCGGCAAGGATGTCCGCGGCTTGATCCAGATGCCATTTTCCCGGCATTGGATCATGCACATTGAAGCGTGCCTGCGTATAAAAAAGAAGTTGGAAAAATCTATAAAAGACGGTATGGCAGATAAAAAAGACGGCGCAGCACTTCTGAACACGCGCCAGTAACTTTTTCTTGCGGTTTCCGCAGAAAACCTATATAATCTTTTTTGTGGTCTAACCACAAAACAATTGAGAGAGGGGTATTCAATGGCAAAGGCAAAATACGACGTTGTAATTGTCGGCGCCGGCAACGGCGGACTTAGCGCAGCAGCATACCTCGCAAAGGAAGGCAAGAAGATCCTTGTGCTCGAAAAGCACAATCTCCCCGGTGGCTGTGCCACTTCGTTCCGCAGAGGCCGGTTTGAGTTTGAAGGCACGCTCCACGAGCTTTGCCAGATGGGCAAGGGCGAGCATCAGGGCGCGGTGCGCACGCTGCTCGACGGATACGGCCTGAATGTAGACTGGGTCTCCACGGAAGAGGCGTTCCGCTCCATCAACACCGACCCGGATACGGGCTTTGACGTGCTGATGCCCGTGGGCGTGCAGGCGTTTATCGATGAGATGGAGCGCGCTGTTCCGGGCTCACGCGAGAGCATCACAACGGTGCTGGAGCTCGGGCGTATGCTCACCGACGGTGTGGGCTGGCTTGCCGCGCACCACAATGAGCCGTCTCCCCCGGCCAAGGTGGAGATGCTTCTCAAATACCACGATCTCATGAAGGTCGTCCCGATGACGACGGACGACATGCTCCGGCGCATCGGCGTGCCGGATAAGGCGCGGGAAATCTTTGAGTCCTACTGGGACTATGTCGGCGTAGACTCCACAAAGATGAGCTTCGCCGTTTACGCCTTCATGACCTATACATACCTCACGCAGAAGCCGTGGATGGCGCGCTATCGCAGCCATGAGATCTCCCTTGCCTTTGATAAGCGCATCCGCGAGATGGGCGGCGAGATCTGGTACAACACGGAAGTAAAGAAGATTGACGTAAAGAACGGCGCAGTGCACGGCGTCGAGCTCGCAGACGGCACATACATTGCCTGTGAGCGCGTAATCTCCAACCTGATGCCGCACGTGGTGTTCGACCGCATGATGGACAAAGCGGAGGTGCCGGAGCGCGAGCGCAAGCTGATGAACGCCCGCAAGCTTGCCCAAAGCGCGTTCACCGTGTATCTCGGTCTCGACATTCCCTACGAGCAGCTCGGCTTCAAGGCGTACGACACGTTCGTCCGCTCCACGGGCGACACGCTCGCGCAGTACGAAAACGCTGCGGCGATCGATACGCACAAGGATTACTGCGTCACCATCATCAACGAGGCAATCCCGGATTGCACGCCCGAAGGTACCTGCATGGTGCAGTTTGCAAAGTTCTATACCGAGGACGCCTTCGCCGACGTGAGTGTGGAAGATTACTTCAAAGTCAAGGACGCTATCGCGGAAGAGTGCATCACGCATTTTGAAAAGGTCGCGGGCATCGATCTTCGCAGCCACATTGAAGAGATCGTCGTTGCCTCGCCGGTCACCTGGGCACGCTATCTCGGCACGCCGCAGGGCGACGTTTACGGCTATGCCTGCGGCACTTGGGACGGCATGTTCCCGCGCGTGCAGAGCGGCCACAAGCTCGACTATACCATCAAGGGTCTGCGCTTCTGCGGCGGTCACGGCACGCAGATGGACGGTTACTCGCAGGCGTACCTCTCCGGCGCGGAGCAGGCGCGCTATACGCTTCTTGATATGAAGGAGGGCAAGTAAGATGGCGAAGTATAATTACGATAAATCTGCTCTCAAGGGACTGGGCGTCGGCGCATTTCTCGGCGAAGTCAAGCTGCGCGAGCAGCACATCGCCGCAGCCACCGACGAGATGCCGCAGTCGATCTACAACGCGAACATCCTCGCAAAGAAGCTCCACCCGGCCAAGCAGTTCGTCAAGGTCGCGAAGGTTACCGACCACGGCAACGCAAAAAGCTTCGTGCTCGTCCCCGATCCGGCGCGCGGCACCGAAGAGATGGCGTACTTCCGTGCCGGTCAGTATACGACCGTGGAGCTCTCCATCGGCGGCGCTACGCTCTGGAAGCCTTACTCCATCTGCTCCGGCCCGGCGAACGCGCTCCACGGCAGCTACACGATCACCGTTCGCCGCTCCAGGGGAGGTTACGTTTCCGAGTACATTCTCGATAACTGGAAAGAAGGCACCGAGGCCGTGATTTCCGGCCCGCAGGGCGATTTCTGCTATCTGCGTCTGCGCGACGCCAAGCACATCGTCGCCATGGCAGGCGGCAGCGGCATCACGCCGTTCCACTCCATGGCATGCGCCATTGCTGACGGCATTGAGGATTTTGATCTCACCATCCTCTACGGCAACCGGACGCGTGAGTCCATTCTGCTGCGTGATGAGCTGGACGCCGTCGCGGCACGTTCGAACGGCCGCGTGAAGATCGTCCACGTGCTCTCGGATGAAGAGGTCGAAGGCTATGAGCACGGCTTTATCACCGCGGAGCTCATCCGGAAATACGCCGGAGAAGGCGACTATTCTCTCTTCCTCTGCGGTCCGAAAGCGATGTATGCCTTTGCCGACACGCAGATTGCAGCGCTCGGTCTCCCCCGCCGCCGCGCCCGCAAGGAGCTGTACGGCGATTACGGCGATCCCGCGCGCGACACCGCTTACCCCGCCGCTGCCGCCGGAAAGACATACGCCATTACCGTCACCATCCGCGGTGAAACGCAGACCGTTTCCTGCCGCGCGGATCAGACGCTGCTCTCCGCCATGGAGCAGGCCGGCATCAAGGCTCCGTCCCGCTGCCGCAGCGGCGAGTGCGGCTGGTGCCATTCCCTGCTTCTCTCCGGCGAGGTGTTCATCCCCGCCGAGGCGGACGGCCGCCGCGAAGCAGACAAAAAATTTGGCTGGATCCATCCCTGCTGCACGTACCCGCTCAGCGACGTGGCGCTCGACGTTCCGGCGCTTATCTAAAAGCTATTCCCCGTAATACGGCAGACCGCCGCGGTTCTTTTCCGAAACGCGGCGGTTTTTTTCGTTTTTGCTCTGGTGTTTCCATGGCAAATCTGATATAAATATAAATAATTAGATATAAAATAAGAATGGAGTACAATCGTGGACAATTTCATCATAGAAAACGCCCGTCCGGAGGACGCCGCAGCGATACTGGAATATCTGAAAATCATCGGCGGCGAAACGGACAATCTCAACATGGGTGCGGAGGGGATGCCAATAACCGTGGAAGCCGAAGAAACGTTTCTTCGTTCCATGATCGATTCACCCGAGGGTGTGATGTACGCGGCAAAGCTGGACGGCACGATCGTCGGCATCGCCAACGTCAACCGCAAGAAGCGCCGCATGAGCCACCGCGCTTCCATCGGCGTCAGCGTCCGACGCTGCGCATGGCATCGCGGCGTCGGCACGGCGCTGATGGAAAAACTGATTGCCTTCGCCCGGAATAACGGCATCGAACAGTTGGAGCTGGAAGTTCGCTCGGATAACGAACGCGCCATTCGTCTCTATGAAAAATTTGGTTTTCAAAAGATTGGGACGATCCCGGCGTTTTTGAAAGTCAACGGAGAAACATTCGATTGCGATTATATGGTTCTCCGCCTATCGGATTTTGCCTGAGTCGGATGCATTACGTTCAGGCAAAGAGCATTCTTTCCGCCGCAAACGGAATGAATCTCTACCGCGGCTGCACGCACGGCTGCATTTACTGTGATTCCAGAAGCCGCTGCTATCATATGAATCACGCCTTTGAGGATATTGAGGTTAAGGAAAACGCCCTCGCTCTTCTGGAGGACGCTCTCCGCCGTAAGCGCAGCAAATGTATGCTCGGTACCGGCGCAATGACCGACCCTTACATCCCGCTCGAATCAGAGCTCGGCTATGTCCGCGGTGCGCTCTCGCTCGCGCTCCGGTACGGGTTTGGATTTACGTTGCAAACAAAATCTGACCGTGTTCTGCACGATATGGATCTGCTGAAAGTCATCAACGAGCGGACAAAATGCGTGGTGCAGATGACGCTCACCACATACGATGAGACGCTTTGCCGGAAGCTGGAGCCGAACGTTTGCACGAGCGCGGAACGCTTCGCCGCGCTGCAAAAGTTTCACGAAGCCGGGATCCCCACCGTTGTATGGCTCTCCCCCATTCTGCCCTTCATCAACGACACGGAGGAAAACATTCTCTGCATTCTCCGATACTGCGCCGAAGCAAAGGTAAAAGGCGTCATATGCTTCGGCATGGGAGTAACGCTCCGCGAAGGAAACCGCGAATACTTCTTCGCGCAGCTCGACCGGCTGTTTCCGGGCATGAAAGAGCAATACATCCGCGCCTTTGTCCTCAGCTACGAAAATAACAGCCCGAGAAATGCTGAGCTCATGCGCCTCTATCACAGCTTCTGTGAAGAGCACGGCATGATGCACGATAACCGGGAGATATTCTCCTATCTGAATACTATGGAAGACAAGGCCGGCGATGCACAGCTGTGTCTGTTCTGACACGGACTTACAGGACTATAAAACAAGAATACCCGATTCTGGAAAGGGAGGCGCTTATGACATACCTTCTGAAAAACGGCAAGATCTATGATGGGACAGGGGCTGACCCGTTTATTGGCGACATTCTCGTCCGCGGCGACCGTATCGAGCAGATCGGCGAAGGGCTTACCTCCGAGGGGGCGCAGGTAATCGACTTTCACGGTCTCTCCGTGTCCTCCGGATTCATGGACGCCCATTCCCACAACGACTGGTTCGCCATCCGCCGTGATCCCCGGCCGTTTTTTGAGTCGTTCATCCGGCAGGGCATCACCTCGTTCATAACGGGCAACTGCGGCCTCTCCGCCACGGGCTTTGCGCCGGATACGCCGCACCTCGATAAGATCGGCGGCGGTCTTTTCGGCTATCACGGCGAGGAGACTGGCGTTTACCCATCGGCAGGCGCGCTGCTCGATGCCGTGGACGGCCACTCTCCCTGCAACATTGCCGTGCTTGTCGGCCATTGCTCCGCGCGCGCCGGGATCACAGGCTTTGACGGTCGCGACCTGACCCCCGCCGAAGAGGAACAGATGCTCGCCGTCATGGAGCAGAGCCTAAAGGAAGGCGCTTGTGGCGTATCCCTCGGGCTGATGTACGAGCCGGGGCTTTATGTTTCGATCGATGAGCTGAAGAAAGTTGCACGCCTCGCTGAGCGGTATAACCTTCCGATGACTGTCCATCCGAGAGCGTGCAGCGCCGTTTCCATGACCTATCCCCTGCTCGGCCGCCCGCACCTTCTCCGTGCGCTCGACGAGTTGGAGGAGATTACCCGTGGCACACATATGAAGCTTCAGTATTCGCACGCGATTTTCGTAGGCCGCCGCTCGTTCCGCTGCAAGGACGAGCTCAAGGAGATCATCTACCGGATGCGGGAAAACGGTGTCGATGCGCAGTTTGACATATACAGCGAGCTGCTCGGTGTGTCTGTTATCACCGTCGTCATGCCCACGTGGTATCAGGCGCTCAGCGCCGAGGAAAAACGCCGCCCGGCAAACAAGCTCCGGTTTTCCGTGCTCGCTAAAGCGAGCATCGCGCTTCTCGGCTTTGGCTGGGACGACATCACAATTGCCTACGTCGGCGAGGGCAACGAGCAGTACGAAGGAAAAACCGTGGCGCAGATTGCAAAGGAAATGGGGAAATCCGACATTGACGCCTATCTCGATCTCTGCGAAATGAGCGATTTCAAAGGCCGGGTCAACATGGGCCCATACAGCACGCCGGAGATTGTCAGCGATCTCTCGCGCGACGACGTATGCCTTTATATGACCGATGCCTGGGTCGAGCCGCACGGCGTGCAGAACCCCGCCATTTACGACTGTTTCCCCAAATTCCTCAAATATTCCCTCAATGGCACCGGCGATACCATGCCGCGGACGATCCGCAAAATGACCGGCGGCGTTGCCGACCGGTTCTCGATCCCCGAGCGCGGATACATCCGCGAGGGCTATTTCGCCGACCTTACCGTTTTCAACGAGGAAAAGCTCAAAACTGGAGAAGAGGACCACGGGCACTCCTTCGGCATAGAGAAGGTATTCATTAATGGCCGGCTCATTCTTGACGGCGACGCGCTGAGCGCGGATGCGATGCGCACAAGCGGCCGCGCGATGCGCGCTGCGAATGCTTGACGCGCGTATACGCAAAGGCACCGGACGATCCAGTCGTCCGGTGCCTTTTGCATGCCGTATGTTTTATTCGCTGACCGCGTCGGTCTTGGTGCCGTGCAGCTTCTTCTGCAGCCAGTCCTTGCCGTCTACAAAGCGGGAGACAATGAAACTCACCACGTAGTCGCCGGCAGCATTGACCATCGTCGCGGGCGGGTCGATCAGCTCGCCGATAGCAAGCGCGATCGGGAACGCCACGCTGAGGTGATCCGGGAAGAACATCGAGCAGAGCACCAGCTCGCCCGTGCCGCCGCCGCCGGGGATGCCGGACATGGCAACCGAGGAGAACACCGCCACAACGATGGCGAGAATGGCCTCGCCCGTACCGAAGTCCTTGCCGAACATGCCGAACAGGAACGCGACCTTGATAATGGCGCCCATCGCCGAGCCGTCCATATGCATCGTAGCGCCGAGCGGCATGACAATATCGGAGACTTCCTTGGAAATACCGGTCTCTTCGGAGACCTCCATGTTCACCGGGATCGTAGCGACCGAGGAGCAGGTGCCGAATGCGGTGGCCGCCGGGCGGAAGAGGTGCCGGAACATAACCTTTGCCGCGCCCTTGCCGCCGCCGAAGCGGGCGTACAGCGGGGAGGAAATGAGCAAATAGATGACGGAGACAACGTAGTAAATGCCGATGGCGCGGGCGTAGTTGGAAACGAAGTCCGAGCCGTGCGTCGCAACGAGCGAAGCGAAGAAGCCGAAGAAACCGACGGGCGCATAGTAGGAAATAAGCTTGATGACCTTCAGGAGAATCTCGGTAAGATCGTTGAGCAGGAGCGCTACGCGGGATTCTCTGCCGCCGCACATCTGGATGCCAAAGCCGAAGATGATCGCCGCAACGATCAGCGGAAGAATGGCGCGGCGGCTCCAAAGTTCGGTGAAGTCCGGTTTCGTGAAGAAGTTGATGATAAGCGTGCCGATATCCACAGTGCCGACGCCGGATTCTTCATAGCTTGGCGCGGCGGTGAACACGGGGATAAAACGGACAATGATGTACATCAGAATGGCAGCGATGGCAGCGGTGGAAAGGAACGTTCCGACCGTGATGCCCATGATGCGCCCGGCGCGCTTTGCCGAGCTCATGTTCGCGATCGCCGAAGCAATGGAGCAGAATACCATCGGTACAACGACGCAGAACATCATATTGATGAACAGCGTACCGAACGGCTCAAGAGCTGTTGCGCCCGGCCATACCGCGCCGACGACGCAGCCGGCGACGATGCCAAGCAGCATCAGTGTAATGAAACCATATTTCTTCATAAACTTCTTCATTGCACATAACCTCCACTGAGTGTTTTCGTGCTCTATTTTACTGCGCACGCCTTGCAAAGTAAACGCATTCTATGCTATACTCTTTGCAAAAGATGCTTTTATGGAGGCCGTCATGGACGAAAGCTATGAGAAGCGCGGTTATCTGCTGGAGGATTTCCGGCTCTTTCATTTAAAAGATGACCGCGGCACGAAGGTTGACTATCACTACCACGAATTCTGCAAGATCGTTCTCCTCCTCTCCGGAAGCGGCAGCTACATTGTGGAGGGGCGGCGATATCTCCTGCTGCCGGGCGACATTGTGCTCGTCGGCAGTCGGTGCGTGCATAAGCCTGAGTTTGAAGAGGGAATTTCGTATGAGCGCGTGATCCTTTATATCTCCCCTGCCCTGCTTGCGGATAGTTCCGTACCGGACTACTCACTGGAAGACATTTTCTCCGGGCAGCGGGGGCATGTCCTCCGCCCGACGGAGGACATCCGGCGGCGTCTGCGCTTACTGGCCGAGCAGCTGGAGGGCGAAATGGCCGCGAGCGGCGGCGAGAACATCATCCTCTCGCGGTGTACGCTGCTGCGGCTGCTCGTGGAAATTGGGCGCGCGATGCAGAAAACTGGTTCCGAGCTGCCGCAGCCGGTCGTGCCGCGGGATGGGAAAATACTGGATATTCTGCGCTATCTGGAAGCCAATCTCGCCGAGGACATTTCCATTGACGATCTGGCCGCGCGGTTTTTTATCAGCAAGTACCACATGATGCGCCGCTTCCGCGAGGAAACCGGCACATCCATTCACAACTACCTTTCCGATAAACGGCTTTTGGCAGCGCGCGATCTTATCGCCTCCGGGACAGCAGCTACGGACGCCTGCTTCCGCTGCGGCTTTCGCAGCTATTCCGCTTTTTCCCGCGCCTACGGACAGCTCTTCGGTGCTACACCGACCGGACGCATCGTTCAGACGCTCCAATCGGACGACTTTGATGAATAAAAACAAAGAGGTATTCCTATGAAATTTACGAAAATGCAGGGCGCCGGGAACGACTTCATCGTTCTCGACAACCGCTCCGGCGAGATAAGGGAAAGCGATTATCCCTCGCTCGCTGCCGGTCTCTGCCGTCGCCGTCTCTCCATTGGCGCGGATGGACTGATGATCGTCCTACCGGCGCAGAGCATCGGCGACTACGCTATGCGGTTTTATAATTCCGACGGTTCCCTCGGCGAAATGTGCGGCAACGGCGCACGGTGTATGGCGCGCTACGGGCATGACCACGGTATCGCCGGCGACATTCAGCGCATCGAGACGACCGCCGGGATCGTCGTCGGGCAGCGGATCGAAGAAGACCTTTACTGCGTCCGTCTGAACGATCCCACCGCCGCAGAAACCGAGGTCGGCATTCCGTGGGACGGACAGATCCTCTCGGTATCGTATCTTGAGCTCGGCGATCCCGGTATCCCGCACGCTGTTTTGGAACTGCCGGAGTGGGACGAAATGCCGGAAGCGGAGCTCCGCTCGCTCGGCGCTTATATCCGCAGCTACGCCGCGTTTCCGAAAGGCGCGAACGTAACGTTCCGTAAGTGTCTCAGCCGGGATCATGTGAAAGCTGTCACGTACGAGCGCGGCGTGGAGGACTTCACGCTCTCCTGCGGCACCGGTGCGGGAGCTACCGCCGCTGCGATGCGGCTGCGCGGCGAGATCGGAAATGAAACACTCCGGCTGGACTTCCCCGGCGGCGAGCTGCAGGTATCGCTCTCCGCAGAGGACGACGCCGTCTGCGACATTTACCTCACCGGCCCGGCGACCGTTGTCGCCGAGGGCGAGTATATTGGGAGATAACGCCATGAGCAAGGAACGCGATATGCGCCGCACGGACTGGAAGCGCATCACGAAACGCCGGTATACTTCCCGCGAAGAAGCCGACATTTTCGGCAGCGCCGGGCGAATTTCTCTCATCTCCATCGACGAGGTGACCGGGCCGCTCACGGTTCACTATCATAGCCGCGCCGTTCTCATCGCTGATGCCGGGTATTCGTGGCTTCAAGCTGCTGTTCCCGGCGCATACTGGTGGCTGACGGCGATGTTTGACGAGCACGACCGGCTCATACAAATTTACTTTGACATCACCGGCGGCAGCCGTTTTGACGCTCCGGAAAACCCAACGTTTGAGGACATGTACCTCGATATCGTTGTCTCGGCCGACGGTTCAATCGAGGTTGTTGACCGCGACGAGCTGGACGAAGCCCTACAGAGCGGCGCGATCACCGCGGCACAGCACCAGGGTGCCATCGAAAACTGCGATATGCTGGAGAAATTTCTCCGGGAAAACACCGCGGACGTTATGGCGTGGTGCCAAACGCGGCAGAGAGAACTGAAGCACAAGATGTTATAAAGGGAGGGAGAAGGTCACACACCTTCTCCCTCTTTCACATTCCGGAAATCGTTCCGGCAGAGGAACGCCGCGGCCAGGATAAATACACAGCAGACCACCCATGTGACAGGCTCGCATACGCAAACCGCCATGTACCCCCGTGCAGGGACGATCCAGAAAGCAAAAATCACCTTCCCGATCAGTTCCAGTGAGCTGCAAAGAAGCGGCGCAACCGTGTGGCGCATTCCCTGCAGGGTGCTGCGCAGTATTACAAGCACTGCCATCGGCGGGATCATAGGTATGCTGATTTTCAGATACTGCACAGCATTTTGTGTCACCGCGTCACTGTCGCTCCCCGTGATCGCGCGGACAGCAGCCGGGGCAGCCAGAAAGGTAAACGCCAACGCGGCGAGCCACCATATGCCATACAGTAAAATGGCAGTGCGGACGCCCTCGGCGATCCTTGAGCGCTTCCCTGCCCCGTAATTCTGACTGGCAAATGTCGCCATCGCCGTGGCGACGGAACCGCCCGGCATGTAGAAAAACTCCGCAAGGCGCCGCCCGCCAACCTGAGCAGCGATATACACATTTCCAAGCGCGTTGATGCTGCCTTGCAGCACGACACTCCCGATGTTATAGATGGCGCTCATCAGCGCCATACTGATCCCCGCCCAGAGCATGGCAGGAGCGTGCTTCCGTCCTGCTGCATGATCCTCCTTCGAAAAACGCAGTTCCGGGTAATTTTTCAGGATATACACGCCGCCCAGCAGCGCGCTGACGCCCTGCGAAAGGATTGTGGCGATGGCCGCGCCCCGTACGCCCATGGCGAGCGGCCCCATAAACAGCAGGTCGAGCCCAACATTGAGCAGGCTGCTGAAAAGAAGGAACAGCAGCGGCATAACGCTGTTCCCTACCGCCTGCAGCAGCGCGGATTCGAGATTATACAGCATAGTAAACGGGATCCCGGAGAGAATGACCGTCAGATACTGCAAAGCGCCATCGACCGTGTCCGCCGGGATTTGCAGCGCGGATACGATGCTTTTTCGGAGAAGCAGAAACGACGATGTCAAAACAAGTGCGCTCAGCAAGGAAAGCTCGACCATCCAGCAGACACCCTGCCGCATCCGTCTCTGATCCCCCGCGCCGAAGCTTCGGCTGACCGTGAGTCCCAGGCCGTTATTCAAACCGAAGGCGGCGTTTGTAATGAGACCGTACAGCGCCGCTGTCGCGCCGATCTGTGCGAGAGCAGCATCGCCCAGCAGGTTTCCCGCAATTGAGGTATCTGCAAGATTATAAAGCTGCTGCAACAGATTTCCCAGAAACAGCGGCAGCGAAAATTGCAGCAGGAGCGTTATCGTTTTTCCGCGCGTCATATCCAGAACACGCATGGTATCTTTATGGTGCATGGTGTTTTTCTTCTTTCATTTCACGGATAACGCCGTATTATAGCGCCGCTCTGCCGCCGATTCATTCAAATTCGGTTACAAAATTCGGCCTGCCGGCAAAAGAGAAACCCTTGGGAAATTCCCAAGGGTTTCCTTTGTTCAGTCGATCTTATAGGCGCGCTTGGTGACATCCTCGCGTTTCATTTTATCGTAATGCTTGCAGAGGAAGGGCTCAACCACGTAGTACAGCAGCTTGCCGTCGAGGTCGAAATAGAACACCGCAAACAGCAGCGCATAAAGCCCCGCCAGAATGCCGGCGATCTTGCCGAGGATCTTAAACAGTTTACGCATTCTTTCTTCCTCCCTGTTACCAGCTCATGGAATCGTCGTACTCAAGCAGCGACGGATCCAGCGGCTCTTCGTGCATGACGGTGGTCATGTAGTCGTTGATGATGCGGCGGATCTCCGCACGGGAAACGGTGCGGCTGTCCGGCAGCGCGTGAGGAATCCAGATGGCGTGGATGTTGCGCTTGCGGAACTCATCCTCGAATACGCCGTGCATGCCCTGCGCACCCTTGCACTGGAGCTGGTCGTACATGGCGACCATGTCGCAGTTGAACTGCTCCATATACTTCCAGAGCTCAAAGAAGTGATGCATGCCGCCGACGGCCATGCGGCGCATGGGCGCCCACATGTGGTACTGCGCCATATCCTCGAGCGTGTTCTCGTAGCTGTCGGTACGGATGGTCATATCGAACATGAGAGAGTCCATGTTGATGACGACATTGAGGCCCCAGCAGTTGTACGCCCAGGTGCACCAGTTGGAGAAGTACAGCGGCGCGCACGACCACGCGATCACGCGGTGGCGCGTTTCGGGGAACGTTACGGTTTTGTTCTTCACGCAGCGCTCCATGATCTTGCGGACGCGGGCGTCCACCTGATGCCAGATGTAGTTATCCCCCCACTGGGACTGATAAATGCGGTAGAGCGCCTGCGCAACGCCGTTGACGGGATAGTAGTCGGTATTCGCGGCAACGTCCCACTTTTCCCACTCGAAGCGCTGCAGCTCGTTCTGGGCTTCCAGCTTCTTGACGAGAAGATCCCAGTTGAACGGCACGCCGGTCATTTCCTCAATAAACTTCCACGCGCCCTCGATCTCCTTGGCGCAGTACTTCTTGACGAGCGGATCGTCAAACTGCATCGGCTGCGGCATGGCGTACAGAGGCTTATTGAAGAACCAGTCCTGCAGAGCGGTGCTCGCAACGGAAGCGTCGCACGCTTCGTTGGACGTGATGAACATCGGGGAGTAATCGGGCACGTCGTCCTGCACAAAAATACCGGCTTCCGCCTGGCACATCGGGCACGGGTCGCCCGGCAGACCGATGGACTGCACGGCGTCGATATAGTGAAGAACGGTATGGCTGTTTACGTGGCAGGTGACAAAATACGGAACCATTTCCAGCGGAACATCCTTGAATTTGTCCGACCAGGGATAGAACACGCCGCCCCAGACCGTTTCCTTGTGGGAAATGGTGTGCTTGTAGTAATCGTTCTGTTTTCCGCCGTGAAGTCTCGTATCGGCGGCGAACATGCGCTGGAACTGCTGGATGGTCGCGCTGACCATGCCGCGGTAGTGCCACGCAGAGGCGCGCAGCGCCTCACCGCGCAGGCCCTGCAGGCCGCGGTCAAACCAATGCAGAACCGGGAGATACGTCTGGCCGACCCAGCGGTAGCGCCACACGCCCTTGAAAAAGGCCAAGGGCTCTTCGCTCTTGAGAATGTCCGCCACCATCTGGCCATAGTTGTACAGCCAGATGTTGTTGAAGTAATACATCGTATCCTTTACGCCGCGCCACTCACGGTGCTTGTAAAGGCCGGTCTTGTCCTCCAGGATATCACCGAGACGGCGCTCGCCATGGGGCTTGCCATACCAGAAATCCTTTAAGGCTTTCTTCATTTTCGCCTTATCCATTCTTCGCAGCCTCCTTCTCCTGGATCTTCTTGATCTCCAGACTCTCCACAAACGCCTGGAAGCGCGTGCGGAGCTGACCGGAGGCGGAGTTGATGTACTCCTTCTCGATCGAGCACACGGGCAGACCGAAGTCACGCGGCAGGATAATCGTATCTGCCACACGCTCGTAACTCCAGTACTCACAGAACTTGTTGGATTCGACGATCACGCCGTCCGCCTTGTATTCTCTGGCAACGTCGGCGATGTACTTTTTGCGCTGACGCATGGCATCCTGCTCCATGGAGCGCGGGCAGACGCTTGTTTCGAGATAATGGCGGGCGACGGCGCGGAGCGCGCTCTCCCCTTCTTTGATCTCGATCTTCTCGCGTCCGGGCAGGGAGCCATAGCAGTAGCGGTCCGCCACGACGAGCGCACCGCAGCTCTCGATGAGCTTGGTGAAATCAGGATCGTCGTTTTCCGAACCGGCGATAACGACCTTGACGCGGTAGTTGGGCTTCGCATCGGGCTCGCGGGTCTTGAGATCCTCAAGCGTCTCGCGCAGATACGGGAGGATCAGATACTTCGGGCAAACCATCGAAACAAGGTTGATGATGTGGAACTCCGTGCCGGTGATCGTGGGGTTATCGAGCTTACGGAAATTTCCGATCTGCGTGATGATATCGCAGACCTCATTGTGCGCTTCGATCGTGGCGCGCAGAGCTTCGTCGGACGTGTCGATGCCGAAGTGGTCGTGCAGCTCATCCAAAACATGCTTCTGCAGCGTGGCGGTGAAGTGCTCGATACTGTTCTCGTTCTTCTTGAACGGGACATCCGTAAAAGAGACGAAGAACTTCTCATTCTGAATGAGATCGGGCAGTTCGGCGAGATGCTCCTGGAAACGGCAGGTGCCGGTGCAGGTTTCGGTGCCGAGCTGGGCATCGATGAAGTTGTAGCCGCCTTCCAGCGCACGCTCGAGAAGGCTGCGGGCGTAGTGGCAGACGCGGCTGGACATATAATACGTAGCCATATCGGGGGAGGTGCAGCGCGGAGCGCGGAGACGAACGCTGAAGCAGCCGGGCAGGTCAAGAAGAACCTCCGGCATGAAATAGCAGGTGTAGCCGAGAGCATACTTTCCCTCTTCTTTTGCCTGCCGGACCAGGGAGTTATAGGACTCCTGCAGCAGATCGTCGAAGAAGATCAGGTTTTTTAAATCGCGCATGGGGCTTCCTCCGTTGATGCTTTCTTATTTTTTCGACGGAGACTTTTTCCCCGCCTGCTGGAAGTGAAGCTCACGCATACCCTCGACCTCGTCGCAGATCTCGCGCAGTCCGCACGAGTCGCAGTCGGTGGGTATGCCGTCCAGAATGGTGCTGAGAGAACGGGTGATATCGGTGACCTTGCGCGCCTGTGCGCGGAGCGCGGCATAATCCGCCTCCGGCGCCGTGACGAAGATCACGCGCACACCGCGAACGTTTTCCTTTTCACGGAATTTGCGGATATAGTCAAAGCCGACGTTCCGGAAGGAGATGCCGCCGCGGATGGCGTCGCGGCTGACGCGAACCTGCTCACGGTTATCCTCCGAGAGCGCACGGATCATGTATCCCTTCGGGAAGACATGGTATTTGACAAATTCAATGTCCTGCAGCGCACGGTACGCTTCGTCCTCTTCTCCCACGTCCTGAATGGAGAACAGAACGATGCGGGCAAACGCGCACTCGCCGCGCATCTCCGAAAGATCGGGGCCGTACAGCCAGACCTCGTCCGGCCCGACAAGACGCTCGTCGGTCGTGAAGCAGCTATAGGACACGGCGCTTTTGGCGCTGCCGCCAAGCTCATAGGCAGCCTCACGGAGCATGACGAGCTCGTTTCGGGACGTCTCATCCCAGCAGGCTGCCGGGTCATACGCCCATTTTTTCGCGGAGGAGCTGCTGAGCAGCTCCTCCGTTTCATGGATACATCCGTTAAAAAGCTCCATCAGAACTTGATGTCCGCTTTCTTGCGGTCAAAAATCCGGTTGACCTGCGTATACGCCCAGGAGAGCAGCTTCTGGTCAAGATTCCAGAAATAGACCACAAACAATACGCCGATGACTGCCGTCAGAATACCGGCGATCTTACCGAACACTTTCCAGAATTTTTTCATAGGGAATTATACTCCTTTCGAAAGTCCCTTCTGGCGGGCGTATTCCGCCGCGCCGAGAGCGCCCATGAGCTGCGGGTCGGTCTTGAGGTCAATGACCTTGAGCTTGAGGACGTGCTCAATGGCCTGCTTCAAACCGGCGTTCTTCGCGCAGCCGCCCGTCAGGGTGATGCTGTCGGTCGCGCCCGCCTTCTTCGCCATAACGAAGCAGCGCTTGGCAACGGCCATCTGGATGCCGGCAGCGATCTCGTCCATGGGCTTGCCTTCGCCAACGAGCGTGATGACTTCGGACTCGGCGAACACGGTGCACTGGGCGGTGATGGGGATGACGTTCTTCGCGCCGAGAGACAGGTTGGAGAACTCCGGCAGCGTCATCTCGAAGGAGCGCGCCATCGCCTCGTAGAAACGGCCGGTACCGGCGGCGCACTTATCGTTCATGGCAAAGTTCTTGACGGTGCCGTCCGTGTCGATGCTGATGCCCTTAACGTCCTGGCCGCCGATATCGATGATGGCCTTGACGGTCGGGTCGGTGACATGGACGCCCATGGCGTGGCAGCTGATCTCGGAGACGTTCTCGTCGGCAAAGGGGACCTTATTGCGACCGTAGCCGGTGCCGATGAGGTACTCAAGATCCTTGGAGGACTTCAGGTCGGGGACCTGGTCAATGACTTCCTGCATGGCGATCTGGGCGGACTGCTCGGAGTTGATCTTGCTGCGGATGGTGGTGTGTGCGACAATGTTTCCCTGCTCGTCAAGGATGACTGCTTTGGTGTAAGTGGAGCCGACATCGCATCCGGCGAAATACTTCTTGGCCATGGTAATTACCCTCCAATAATGATTCTATTTCTTCTTATTTATTTTCTTTACAGGCAGATCTCATCTTCGAAATCGACCAGCGTGGGATCCACGGGCTCAGCGTGCATAACGGTGCGCATATACTCGTTCACCTTGTCGCGCATCTGGCGGCGGGAGACGGTACGCGGATCCATCAGATCGTGCTCGATCCAGATCATCTTGCGGTTCTGCTCGCGCGCCTGATCGTCCAGAATGCCCTGCACGGTGGCCATGTTCTTGCAGGCGACGTTCTGATACATGATGATGAGATCGACGTTCCAGATTTCGCACTGCTTCCAGAGCTCGTCAACCACGTGCTGATAACCGCCGTTCGTGTGGCGGCGCATGACCATGCGCTCGTACAGACGGCCGAGATCGCGCAGCGCCTCTTCCTTGTCCTCGGTCTCGAGCTGCTTGGTGAAGTTGAGGCTCTCCATCTCAACGAGAACGTTGACGCCCCAGCAGTTGGCAAGCCAGTTGGAGAAGTTGGCGTAGTAGTGCGCCGGGCAGGACCACACGATCGCGCGGTACTTCATCTTGCCGGGCCACGCCTCTTCCTTGCGCTCGTAGGCCTTGAGCATGATCTTGTTGACCTTCTTGAAGGTCTTCAAGATGCGCGGATCGATGCCGCCGTCCATCTCATAGTTCCATTTGCGGAACAGCTCGTAGCACGGGCCAATGATCTGCGGATATGCCGTCTGGTTGACCGCCCACTTTTCGAGCTCGTAGCTCGTCTCGGTGTTGAAGCGCTTCATGGCGGAGAAGTAAGCGTCCCAACTCCACTTCGCGCCGGTCTGCTCCTCAATAAACTTGATGCAGGCCTTGATATCATCGGCAGCGCACTGCACGGTCTCCTCGTCCTCGTAGCGGACAGGGAAGCACAGATGGAACACCGGGAGATCCGGGAAGCGGCGGGCCATGTAGGAGGACGCCATCGTCGAGCCGTCGCACGGCATGGAGCTGGAGATGAAGCACTTGCCCATGTGCGGCAGCGCATCCAGCACCAGAGCGCCGCATTCGGAGGACGGCACCGGACAGCAGTCCGCCGGCAGGCCAAAGCTCTCTACCGCGTCGATGTACGGCACGCAGGTGAGCTGGTCAATTTCGGAGACCAGGAACACCGCGAAGAGCTGATACGGAATGCCGATCAGGTCGGGGAAGCCCGCCATGATCTGGCCCATCGTCATCTCGTCGAAGAGGACGACCTTCTTGTTCAGCTCGGCGCTGTTGCCGTTCTTCGCGTCGCCCTTCGCCTGAAGGACGAGGTTTTCGGCAACGTAGCGGAAAATGTCGTAAATCATAAGGTGGCTCATCTTGAGAGCCGCGCCGTGCTGACCCATGGTATTCTTGTCCATAAAGCCGACACAGCAGAGATAGGACATCATCCAGCGGTAATGCAGCACGGAGTTGAGCGCCGGGATGAGGTCCTTGGAGAACGTGCCGAGCAGCATGCCCCACATGCGCAGCCACTCATAGAAGTCGTACGCCGTGTCGCCGACGCCGCGCCATTCGCGGCGGACGGTGGTCATAGCGCCCTTCTTGTAGAGACGGCCGAGCTTCTTTTCGCCCTTGAGCAGGAGCTCGCGGCGCTCCGCGCAGGACATGGCAGCGATCTCAGCGGCTTCCTCGGCAACGCGCTTGCCGAAGTCAACCCAGCCCTGCTTCTGGCGCGCGCCGAAGGCTTTCCAGTCGGTAGCAAGGAGCATATCCTTGGCGATATCAAAGACTTCCTTCAGGTTTTCGCCCTGCGCCTTCCAGTCCATGTTGTCCTTCGCGCGGAAGAACGCCGGATTGGGGTATTTCGGAGTTTTCGCCATCAGTTCTCCCCTCCCTCTTTGCGGATGCGCTTGATCTCCAGCGATTCAACGAACGCCTGCACGCGGGTGCGGAGCTGTCCGGAATTGCCGTTGTTGTACAGACGGTCGATCGACAGAACCGGCCAGTTCTTCTCTTCCGCCATGATGTGGCTGACGAGCGCGCGCTCAAAGCCCCAGTAGTCGCAGTACTTCATCTGTTCGTAGATGATGCCCTCGGCGCCGAACTCGCGGGCAAGGCGGTCGGCGGTGTCGCGGCGCTGCTGAACTTTTTCATCGGAAATATAGCGGGCGCATTCGGAATGCTGCATGTAGTGCAGGCAAATCTGCGTAAGTACGTCGTCGGTGTCGTTGAGCTCAATGACCTCGCGGCCCGGCGTGGAGCCGAAGCAGTAACGGTCGGAAACCACGAACGCGCCGCAGTTTTCGATGAGCTTGGTGAGCATGGGATCGTCGATCTCGCTGCCGACGATGGAGACGCGGGCGCGGTACCAGGGCTTCGCGTCAACCTTGCGCTTTTTGATCTCGGCAAGGGTCTCGCGCAGGTACGGCAGGATCAGCGCCTTCGGGCAGGTGTAGGAAACGAGATTGAGAACGTGGTACTCGTAGCCGGTGATGGGCGGATTTTCCTTCTTGCGCATCTCGCCGATCTCGGTAAGGATGCGGCAGACCTCGTTGTGCTCCTCCATGGCCTTGCGCAGCGCCTCGTCCGACGTGTCTGCGCCAAGCTTTTCCTTCATGACATCGAGCACGCGGCGGCGCATCTGCTTTACATAGGCCTCAAGCGTGTAGTCGGTGATCTTGAAGGGAATGTCCGCGTGGGTCACGAAGAAGTTGGGCTTGTCGTTTACCTGCAGGATTTCGAAGTGCTCCATGGCACGGTTCATCATGGAGCAGGCGTCCACACCAATCATGGCGTCCAGGAACTGGTAGCCGCCCTCGATGGCGCGTTCGGTGAGCGCTCTGGCGAACTCGCATGTGTAGTTCGACATGTAGTACGTTGCAATGTCGATGGAGCCGGTGTGCGGAGCGCGGAGACGGACGGAGAAGCAGTTGCCGACGTTGAGAATCGGTTCGGGGACATGGTAGCAGGTGTACCCCATGGCCAGATTTCCTTCCGCTGCCGCCTTTCGCACAAGCTCGTTGTCGGCATTATCCAGAAGCTGCTCAAAGTAGATCAGATGCTTGAGATCCTTCAAATGTCACACCCCTTTTTTGATTTCTTTCTCTTGTGTTTGCCCTTATATGTAAATTAAATTGCGCTCTCTTCAGAGGATACCGAATTTCTCCAGAATTTCTTTTGTTCCGCGGTATACGCTCGACTCCGGCGGAAGATCAAACACCGTTTTGCCCTGAATGTCGTTGGCGGCATGGTAGTCGTCCGAGTCGATGTAGGCGAGAATATCAACGCCAGGGATCGTGATGAACTTATTGAGATCGGGGTTTGTCACGCGGTTGATCACCGCGCCGATGCGGTCGTACATGACGAGTTCATCGGCAACCTGCTTGATCGTTCCGACAACCTGAATCCCCTTGCGGCTTTGATCGGAGACGAGAAGAAGGTGCGTGACCTTTTCGAGCACGCGGCGGTTGATCTGTTCGATGCCGGCCTCACCGTCAATGACAACATAGTCAAACTCGCGGGAGAGCATCGTGATGACATCCTTCAAATAAGCGTTGATGCGGCAGTAGCAGCCCTCCGCCTCCGGACGGCCGATAGCGAGAAAGGCGAAGCCGTTCTTTTCCACCAGAGCGTCAAAGATGCGGTAGCGGGATTCCTCTACGAGATCCATCGCTTCCTTGGTGCGGCCCTCTTCCACATTATCAATGATCTGCTTGCGGATCTCGTCGAGCGTGAGCGTGACCTCGATTCCGAGGCACGTGGAAAGTCCGACGGCGGGATCGGCGTCGATCGCGAGGATCCTCGCGTCCGGCTTGCACTCCGTCAGGTGGCGAACCATGGCCGCCGCCA